>VTLG01005177.1_pt1 | contig 62615 bp, 73 predicted proteins | sample 4694571 | NCBI WGS metagenome assembly VTLG01 (sample SAMN12604809, study PRJNA352737) | marine metagenome | biome: ENVO:00000447; feature: ENVO:00000209|ENVO:00000569|ENVO:01000036; material: ENVO:00002151; isolation source: viral sequences binned using virsorter ...
GGAGTCGCAGGAGTAAATGCGGCTACAAAATTAATTGATAACAATTATAAAGGCAATATTACTATAATTGATATGGGTAATGATCCTTTTAATCGTAAACCTGAAGAAGTAATGACAGGTTTTATGGGTGCTGGTGGATGGTCAGACGGTAAATTAACTTACCATACATCTATAGGAGGTCATATGTCTAAATACTGTGGTGATGAAAAAGCTATGGAATTAATGGATCAAGTTATTGATAATTTTAGAAGATTCCATCCTAAACCTGAAGTAATTCAATGTTCTCATCCAGTAGAAGAACCGGATTTTATTAAGCCTTATTTTGGTTTACGATTATTCCCTGTATGGCATATAGGAACCGATTACCTACATGAAATTGGCAAGAATTGGTATACATATTTGACCGATAATGGAGTTAATTTTAGGTGGAAAGAAAAAGTAACCAATATTGATTTTGATAAACAAGAAGTTTACACAGATATTTCACAGTTTAATTATAGTAGACTTATTTTTGGTGTAGGTAAATCAGGAATTGATTTTGGAAAGCAATTAGCTGAAAAATATAATTTACCAACAGAACCAAAACCAGTACAAATAGGAGTTAGATTTGAAGCACCACAACATCATTTTCAAAAATTAATTGATATATCATATGATTTTAAATTATATAGAAAATTAGAAAATGTAAGTTTAAGATCATTTTGTACAAATAATAATGCTGCTTATGTTGCTGTAGAAGATACTTATGGTAATCATTCTTATAATGGTCATGCTAAAAAAGATGAAGCATATAGAAATGATATGACCAATTTTGGTATATTAATGGAAATTAGAGGTATCGATAAACCATTTGATTGGTCAAGAGAAGCAGTTAAAAAACTACAAGTAGGAGAAACAGGCACATATTATTCACCTAGTAATAGAATACCTTCAAAAACATCAGAAGGCAATTTAGTTAGATGTGTAGTAGTAGAAAATACAGAACCTTTATTTGATGCCTTAGGAGAACATGCTAACCATATAATAGATTTTATTAGAGATATGACAAAAGTATTCCCAACATTAAAAGATGATTGGGGTATTTACATGCCTGAAGTAAAATATTTATCACCTGAACCATTAGTAAATTACGAAAATTTAAGTCTTACTAGGTTTCCCAATGTTTATTTTGTAGGTGATGCATTATCAGCACGAGGTATTACAGTATCAGGAGCACAAGGTACTTATGTTGCTGAAAGTATATTAACAAAAAAAGAATATCCTGAATTTATAGAAACAGCAAATTTTTAAAATATGAAAGACTTTGATCATTTAGATGTAGAAGGTTTTAAAAGAACTAAAGGTAAGAAAAAATTTTTATCAAGAAAGTTATCTAGAATTGAAGATGATGGTTCAAAAACAACTGCATATACACTAGAAATTTATGGTAAAAACCAATTACATAATTGGGAAGGACCTGCTTTAATTAATAAGCAACAAAAAAAGAAAGAATATTATTTAAATGGTATTTTATATACTAGAGATGAATGGAAAGAGATAAAAAAAAGTGGAGAAGGTTTACCTTGGTATAAAAATCCAGCAATGAGAGGAACAAGACATTAATTATGAAAACACAAGAACTATTAGGTTTTACAGCAGGTAATTTTGATTTATTACATCCAGGATATATAAATTGTTTTAAAGAAGCAAAAAGACATTGTGATAAATTCATTATATTTTTGCAAATAGACCCTTCATTACATAGAAAAAGTAAATATAAACCAGTAATCCCTTTATATGATAGATATAAAGCATTAATGTCAATAAAATATATTGATGATGTATACACATATCAAACTGAAGAAGAATTATATGAACTAATCAAATTTTGGCAACCTGATGTTAGGATATTAGGTGAAGATTATATAGGAAAACCTTTTACTGGGCAAGATTTACCCCCTAAAATTGTTTATACAACTAGATCTCATGGGTGGTCTACTACTAAATTAAAAGATTTAATTACAAAACAAACAATAAAACAAAACCCAGATATAAAGAAAGAAATAAAAAAATGAAAATAGGTTTATGTGGAACAATGAGTGTAGGTAAAACTACATTAGTAAATGCTTTAAAAAATGAACCTGAATTTAAAAAATATACTTTTAGAACAGAACGAAGTAAATATTTAAATTCAATGGGTATACCATTAAATACAGATAGTACTTTAAAGGGACAATTAGTTTTTGCAGCTGAAAGAGCAGCTGAATTAATGCAAGAAAATATAATAACAGATAGAACTATTATTGATGTTATGGCTTTTTGTGAATTATCTAAATCAATGAGTAAAGCTGAAAAAGATCATATAAATGGTGTTTTATGGCATCTTATAAAAGAATATGATATTATATTTCATATAGATGATTTATCAGTACCTATGGAAGATAATGGAGTTAGGGAAACAAATAAAGACTATAGATTAGATATTCATCAAAAAATAACATCTATATTAGAAATGTATAGATATATGCCTGGTAAAGTAATAAAGATATCTGGCACTACAAAAGAACGTATAAATCAGATTAAAACGTCTCTTTTATATGTATAACATATAATATGGCTCAACAAAACATTAAACAAATAATAAAACAAGAGTACATCAAATGTGCTCAGGATCCTGTATATTTCATGAAAAAATATTGTTATATACAACATCCTACTAGGGGTCGTATACAATTTAATTTATATCCATTTCAAGAAGGTACTTTAAAATTACTCCAAAAAAATGATAGAAGTATAATTCTTAAATCAAGACAGTTAGGAATCTCAACCCTATCTGCAGGTATTTCTTTATGGATGATGATTTTTCAAAAAGATAAAGCAATACTTGTAGTTGCAACTAAACAAGATACTGCTAAAAATCTAGTAACAAAGGTAAAATTTATGTATGATAATTTACCTTCTTGGTTACAAATGGGTTTTGTTGAAAAAAATAAATTAGCTTTAAGGTTAAAAAATGGTTCTCAAATAAAAGCCGTATCAGCAGCAAGTGATGCTGGTAGATCAGAAGCAATTTCTTTACTAATCGTAGATGAAGCCGCTTTTATTGAAGAAAATAGAATAGAAGATATATGGGGTTCATCACAACAAACATTATCAACGGGAGGTAAAGCAATTGTCTTATCAACACCAAATGGTACAGGAAACTTTTTTCATAGAATGTGGGTTAAAGCACAAGAAGGTCAAAATGGGTTTGTTCCTATTAGATTGCCTTGGACTGTACATCCAGAAAGAGATGAAAAATGGAGAAGTCAGCAAGATGATGAATTAGGACCTAGAATGGCAGCACAAGAATGTGATTGTGATTTTACTACATCTGGTAACACAGTATTTGATCCTGAATTATTATCTTATTATGAAAAAACTTTTTTATGTGAACCTGTAGAAAAAAGAGGTATAGAAGGAGGACTACACATTTGGGAATATCCAGATTATTCAAGAAAATACATAATAGTAGCAGACGTAGCTAGAGGAGATTCTTTAGATTATTCTGCTTTTCATATTATTGATGTTGAAGAATGTAAACAAATAGGTGAATTTAAGGGCCAAATAGGTACAAAAGAATATGGTCATATGTTAGTTGCAATTGCCACTGAATATAATAATGCTTTATTAGTTGTAGAAAATGCAAACATAGGGTGGAATACTATACAAATAATAATTGATAAAGGTTATAATAATTTATATTATTCTCCTAAAGGAGAAGCAGCAACAAGTGCAGATGCTTTTTTAGCTAAAGGATATGATGTAACTGATACTTCTAAAATGGTTCCTGGGTTTACAATGTCGATGAAAACAAGACCTTTAACAATAGGAAAATTAGATGCTTACATGAGAGAAAAATCAATAATAATTCAAGGACAAAGAACTTTTGAAGAATTAAGAACTTTTATTTGGAAAAATGGAAGAGCAGAAGCACAAATAGGGTATAATGATGATTTAGTTATGTCTTTAGCTATAGCATGTTATGTTAGAGATACAGCACTAAAATTTGCACAACAAGGAATTGATTTAACAAACGCTACCTTAAAAAATTGGCAAACAAATTCTCCTACTATTTATATCGGAGGGACCACTAAAAAAGAAGCAGGTTGGACTCAAGATTTAGGAGATAAAGGACCACAAGATTTAACTTGGCTTCTTTAATATGTATTAAAAAACAACAAAATGGCAGATACTAGTTTATTTACAAGATTACAAAGACTTTTTTCAAGTGATGTTATTATCCGTAATGTAGGTGGAAAAAGACTTAAAGTAATGGATACAGGTAGGATCCAAAAATATGGAAATTTAGCTACCAATTCATTGTATGATAGATTTACACGTTTACATAGACCTGTAGGATCATCTTTACAATATAACCCTACACTTAATTATCAATCAATGCGACTGCAGCTTTATAGTGACTATGAAGCTATGGATCATGATCCTATTATAGCGGCTGCTCTTGATATTGTTTCAGATGAAACAACTTGTAGAAATGAATATGGACAAGTTTTAAATATTAATTCTAATGATGAAAATATTAGAAAAGTATTACATAATTTATTTTATGATGTTTTAAATATAGAATTTAATCTTTCTACATGGGTTAGGAATATGTGTAAGTATGGTGATTTTTATTTAAAATTAGAAGTATCAGAAAAATTTGGAGTATATAATGTTATTCCTTTATCAGTTTATGAAGTAGTAAGAGAAGAAGGAACCGATCCTGAAAATCCTTCTTATACTCGTTTTACAATGGACCCAAATGGTTTAGCTAGTGGTGCTACAAATACAATTAGAAGAGATCAATTCCAATTAGAAAACTACGAAGTAGCACATTTTAGACTACTTACAGATTCTAATTATCTTCCTTATGGTAGAGCTTATTTAGAACCTGCTCGTAAAGTATTTAAACAATTAATGTTAATGGAGGACGCTATGTTAATTCATAGAATTATGAGAGCACCAGAAAAAAGAACATTTTACATTAATGTAGGAGCTATACCACCAGAACAAGTAGAACAGTTTATGAAAGAAACTGTTAATAAAATGAAAAAAACACCATATATAGATCAAGCAACAGGTGATTATAATTTAAAATACAATATGCAAAATATTACTGAAGATTTTTATATCCCAGTAAGAGGTAATGATAATTCAACTCGTATTGAAACAACAAAAGGTTTAGAGTATGATGGTACAGGTGATGTTGAATACTTAAAAAATAAAATGATGGCTGCTTTAAAAATACCTAAACCATTTTTAGGATATGAAGAAGGAGTAGAAGGAAAATCAACACTAGCAGGTATGGATGTTCGTTTTGCAAGAACAGTAGAACGTGTACAAAGAATAATAGAATCAGAATTAACTAAAATTGCATTAGTACACCTTTATTCACAAGGATTTGATGATGAAGCTTTAGTTGATTTTTCTTTAGAATTAACTACACCATCAGTAATTTATGAACAAGAAAAAGTAGAATTATTTACAGCTAAAACTACAGTTGCTGGAGATATGATTGAAAAAGGATTATTTTCAAAAGATTGGGTTTATGAAAATGTATTTGGTTTATCTAATGATGAATATATTAAAGAAAAAGATCAACAAGTTATAGATGCAATGCATAGTTTTAGAATAGCTCAAATTGAAAATGAAGGAAATGACCCTACCGAATCAGGTTTATCTTATGGTACTCCTCATGATTTAGCTTCATTATATGGTAATAAAAGAGATAAAGCAGTTGGACCTGCTCAAGTACCTACAGGTTATGATGAAAAAGAACCAGGTAGACCTGTAGAAAAACCAAAAAATTATGGATCAGACAAAGGTAATTTTAGTAGAGATCCATTAGGTAAAAAAGATTTAACACCAGATAAACAAGAAAAACAATCAGATGGTAATAAAGTTTCTACTTTTGAAATTAAAAATATTAAACAATCTTTGCAAAAATTAAAAACAAAGAAAAAAATATTAAAAGAAGAAGAAGAAACTGGCCTTTTATCTGAAAAAAACATTAAGTCTTAAGAATAAACATATATTTATATCCAGATAAATTGCAATTTAAATGAAAGTGAAACACTCCAAGTATAAAAATACTGGAATATTGTTTGAGCTCTTAACGAGACAATTAACATCGGATACTATTTCCAATAGTACTCCTAAGGCTTTATCCATTATTAAAAAATATTTCAGCGGTAATTCTACTCTTTTACAAGAGTATAAAATTTATCATACTTTTATAAATAAAAAGTTTAAAAAGGAAAGTAACGCTACTTTATTAATTAATACATTAATAGAAGCACATAATAAATTAAATAAAAGTCAATTAAAAAAAGAAAAATATAATTTAATTAAAGAAATAAAAGATACTTATGATATTAATAATTTCTTTAAAGCTAAAATTTCTAACTATAAAATAATGGCATCTATTTTTAATTTATTAGAAAATAAAGATTCTTCTCCTTTATCTATGGTTAATTCTAAAGTAACATTATTAGAATACATCACAGAAACTAAACCAAAACAAAAAACAAACACAGTTTTAGAAAATTATAATAAACAAGATAAAGATACTAGATTACTTGCTTATAAAGTTTTACTTGAAAAGTTTAACAATAAATATAAAGGTTTAGGTGATAATCAAAAAACATTATTAAAAGAATATGTTAATAGTGTTACTAATAGTCCTGTTCTTAAAGTTTACATAAATGAGGAGATAAAAAATGTAAAAAAACAACTTTTATCATATTCTAAAAAAGTTGAAGATAAAGCAGTATCTGTTAAATTAAATGAAACAAAAAACATGATTAAAACATTAGATAAAAAATCATCTGTAAATGATGATAATGTTATTAATTTGTTAAATTATTATGAACTTGTAAATGAATTAAAAACAATCCATGGATAAAAAATTTAACATACACAACTGGCAAGCTAAACAAAGAAAAAAACTCTTTGAAAATATAGGTGAACACCATGCTGGTGAATATGAACCTGATTTTTTAAAACAAACTGTAAATACATTTTTAGATAAATTAAAGAAAAAAACAAACGAAGGACCTGATTATAAAACAGTAGAAAAAATAATGGAAAAACATTTTTCTGCTAAAAAAACAGATGAAGCAAGTATGATGGGAACAGGAACTTCTTTTCAAGCAGGATCAGGTATGGGTCATTTTGGAAAGAAAAAAGAAAAAAATAAATAATATGCTTTTAACAGAATATAGACCCTTTCACGTAGATAAACAATTAATAGAAGCTTCTATTAAAAGAAATGAACCTTTAATAGTTTCAGGTAAACTTCAAGCAGCTAACCAAAAAAATCAAAATGAAAGAGTTTATCCAAAAGATATTTTAGCTAGAGAAATTAAAAAATATACAGAAGGTCCTATAAAAGAAAGAAGAGCACTAGGAGAATTAGATCATCCAGAATCATCTGTTATCAATTTACAAAATGTATCTCATAATGTATTAAAATGTTGGTGGGAAGGAGATGATGTTATGGGAGATGTTGAAATATTACCAACACCTGCAGGAAATATATTAAAAGCATTATTTGGGTCAGGTATAACAATAGGTATTAGTTCTCGAGGAATGGGTTCAGTATCGGATAATATATCTGAAGGCACAGTAGAAGTACAAGATGATTATGATTTACTATGTTTTGATTTTGTTAGTACTCCTTCAACACACGGTGCTTTTTTATTCCCAGAAGGTAAAGCTTTACAAGAAAGTAAAATACAATTACCTAAATACAAATATACAAACGTAAATAATATAATTAGAGATATTATCTGTGATAATACAGGTATGTGTAAATGTTAATACTATGAAAAAACCATTAAACGAAAGATTCCAACAATTAGCAGGTATTAAACCATTATCTGAATTAGAAGATTCCCCAACTGATAAGTTGCTAGCAATCAGTTTAACTGATGAAGAAAGAGACTACGCAGGTGATGTGCTTATGAAAATGCATAAACGATTAAACCCTACTCTTGATATAGAAAAATCAAAAGAAATATTAGATTTTACTATAGCAACACTACAAGAAATGTATTAATACTATGAAAGATCTAAAAAAAGAAGCAGCTAAATTAGGATATCTAAAAGAAAATTTTGAAGATAAAGAATTAGATGTAGTAGGAACTGACAATAGAGACACAAGTACTACTAGACTTAATTTAAGTAATGGTAGTTATATAGAAGTTAATCCTGTAGAATTAATGGGTGATGCTGTAGAAAATACAGATAATCCTGAAATTATAAAACAATTTAAAGAATTTGTATTAAATAATCTTTATTAAAGCTATGAACATTCAATTGTTCACAACTATAAAAACTTCCACAAAAGATGTGGCTCTTCCAAAATTAGTTTATACGTATACACAACAAAAAGGTTACATGAAAAAAACACACTCGATGAGAGATTAAAATATCAAAGCAAAAAGGTAGTTACGTCCAACTATCTTTGATTTCAATTAATTAAATATTAACTAAAAAACAAATTATGAAAAAATTATTTTTAAGCTTAGCTTTAGGACTGCTCTTCGCATTTGGAGTAAACGCACAAAATGCAAAAGGTAATTGGTATGTTGGAACAGGCGACATCGCGAATGTTGCGTGGACTGACTGGGCAGTAAGCCCATCAATCGGATACGCTGTAACTGATAACATCGTTTTAGGTGGTTCAGTTTCACATGTAGCCGGAGAAGACATGGATCTTGATTTATCTGTAAGATACTTCTTTGGAGGATATTTTGCTGATTTAAATCTTGACGGTTTTAGTACGGAAGGCATGGTATTTGGATTGGGTAAGATGTTTACATTTCACAAAAGTTGTTATGTAGCACCTGTTTTCAATTACGCATATGATGCGGAAACTTTCAATTTAGGCCTTGGATTTGGCCTTAAGTTTTAATAACTGAGTATTAATCAAAAAATTATAAATCATGGAAAATGTATTTAATATGGTAAATGGATTCGTTTCAGAACTTGGAAAAGTTTTTATGGGATTAATTCCATTAGCAATTTTATGGTTTGTATTAACTGGAACTTCAGTTCTAGGATTTGATGTAGTTGCTAATTTAAATACTCTTGTAGATTCACTAGTAAATGGTGGATTTGTAGGATTAATTGTATTAGTAATTTTAATGTCATTTTTTACAAATAAATAATTAGTTATTAAACTAAAAAAAAAAGAGGCACCTTAGGGTGCCTTTTTTGATCTCCCCTATATGTATCACAGAATAAACATACGGCCTTTCTAATAAGACGTCCCTGAATAATTAAATAACCCTTATTAAGGTTCCTAATAACCTTACTTTTCGTACAATTTTATTAACGAAACTCGAAAGAGAAAAACACTTTAAACAAATGGCAAAAGACATTTTAAAAGAAGCTATCGCTGACGCTAAGGCTGTTCGTGAAGTTGCTCTTGCAAATGCAAAGGCCGCATTAGAAGAAGCTTTTACACCCAAACTTCAATCTATGTTATCTGCAAAATTATCTGAAACTTTAGATGAAAAAGAAGAATTAGATGAAATGGGCATGTATGATGAAACTGCTAAAGAAGATGATATGAGTGAAGCATCACATGAAGAAAAAGACGACACTAATGAGGAACTTGAAGAAATTGATTTGGAAGAAATACTCGCCGAACTAGAATTAGAAGAAGCTGATGAAGCTGACGACAACAAAGTCGACGAAGCTAAAGATGAAGATTTAGACGAAGCTAAAGATAAAGATTTAGACGAAGCTAAAGACGAAGACCTTGACGAAGTTAAAGACAAGGATCTCGACGAAGCTAAAGATAAAGATTTAGATGAAGCTAAAGATGAAGATTTAGACGAAGCTAAAGACGACAAAGAAAAGGATTTAGAAGAATATCACTCTATGAACCCTCAAGCATCTGATGTATCTAAAGTAGATTACGGTGCTAAGGTTTCTGAAAGTGAAGAATTTGATTTAGATTCTCTTCTTGAAGAAATTAACAATTTAGAAGAAAAAGATGAAGCTGAAGACGTAAAAGAATATGGTGGATTTAATGTAAAACCTGGACAATCAGGAGGTACAGATGACACATATAAAGCTATGAAAGCAGCTGCTGAAGGAGCTTCAGATCTTTCAGACTTTTTAAATGCAATAATGGATATTCCAGGAGCTATGGGGCTTTTGAAAAATCCTAAAGTCCTTCAAAATTGGGCAGACCAAATTAAATTTACACAAGAAAGTGTAAGTGTTGATGAGGTTCAAGCTGAATTAGAAGAAACACAAAAAGCTTTAGAAGCTGTTAGAGGTGAACTTAATGAAGTTAATCTTTTAAATTCTAAATTATTATATGTTAACCGAATTTTTAAAGCAAATCACTTAGATGAAGGACAAAAACTACGTGTAGTTGAAACTTTAGACAAAGCTGAAAGTGCTAAAGAAGCTAAGTTAATATATGAAACAATTAAAGATACTTTTAATGTTGCTAAATCAAAGAAAGCATCTAAAAACAGAACAAAAACAAGAACTATAAAAGAAGGTTTAGGAATGGCTTCTAAAGCAGCTGGCACATCAACAGCTCCTAAAAAGGAAATTATTTCAGAATCTAAAGATATGGTTTCTCGTTTTCAAAAATTAGCGAATATTAAAATAAACGAATAATAAACTTTAAAAATAAATTAAAAAAATGGACACAGTTAATAATTTATTAGAAGGCGCAAGCCCTTATCAAGTTCTACAAAACCAAGCTGCTAAATTATCAGGCAAATGGGATAAATCAGGACTTTTAGAAGGAATTGAATCTTCTACAGACAAAAACAACATGGCTATTCTTTTAGAAAACCAAGCAAAACAATTGGTGAATGAAGCTTCCTCTGTAGGAACTGAAACATCAATTACAACTGGTAATTCTGAAGCATGGGCTGGTGTTGCTCTTCCATTAGTACGAAGAGTATTTGGTGAAATCGTTGCTAAAGATTTAGTATCGGTACAACCTATGAACTTACCTGCTGGATTGATCTTTTATTTAGACTTCCAATATGGTACAGCTCAAAACTTTCAAGCAGCAAATGAATCTTTATATGGTGCTACAGCAGATCTTAAACGAACTGATGTTGCAAATAATAAAGGACTTTATGGTGCAGGTGAATTTGGGTACTCAATTACTCAAAGTCAAATAACATTTACTAATAATGCAAGTGGTAATGAAGATGAAGATTCACATGGAGCAATAGGATCTATTTCAGCATCATCTCAAATTGGTACAGCATCAGCTGATTTATTAGGTATCTTAAATAATGATACAGAATTTTCAGCTTCAAATGCAGGTACATTTGGTAATGATAATTTAGCTGATACTGTAAGAGTATTTAGATTTGCAACAGGATCTTTAACAGACTTTGACCCAGAAGCAATTAGAGCTTTCCAAATCACTTCAGGTGGATATGGTTTAGGTGACGGAGCTGATATTGTACAACCACAATTTACAAGAATTGTTGGAGGTGAACTTCATCTAGTAGCTAAAGGTGCGGCAGCTCCAAATACTGATGAAACGGGTGCAAGTATAATAGTAAGTTACTTAAAAGGACCAGACAACTTAAATGATAGAGGTGACTTTGAAGATTCAATTCCAGCTGCTGGAGTTTCAAATCAACAAATTCCTGAAATCAATGTTCAATTAAGAAGTGACACAGTTGCTGCTAAAACACGTAAATTGAAAGCACAATGGACTCCTGAGTTCGCTCAAGATCTTAATGCTTATCATTCAATTGACGCTGAAGCAGAATTAACTTCTATCTTAAGTGAGTATATTTCAATGGAAATTGATTTAGAAATCTTAGACATGTTAATTAGAAATGCTGACACAGTTGAAGCATGGAGTGCAGATATTAATAAAGAAATGACAGTAAGTACTAATGATACCGCAGGTGGTACAACAGCAATTACTTTCAGTTCTACTGTTAATGATATGGGAACTTATTACACTAAAATGTCATGGTTCCAAACTTTAGGTGTTAAATTACAAAAAGTTAGTAACTTAATCCACCAGAAAACATTACGTGGTGGTGCTAACTTCTTAGTAGTTTCTCCGAAGGTATCAACAATCTTAGAATCAATCCCAGGATTTGCTGCAGACTCTGCAGGAGAACAAAACAAATACAACATGGGTGTTCAAAAGATTGGTGCTATTAATAACAGATATACTGTTTATAAAAACCCATACATGAAAGAAAATACTATCTTGATGGGTTATAAAGGTAGCCAATTCCTTGAAACAGGTGCTGTATTTGCTCCTTACATTCCTTTAATTATGACACCTCTAGTGTATGATCCAGTATCATTTACACCTAGAAAAGGTATCATGACTAGGTATGCTAAGAAAATGGTACGACCTGACTTCTATGGTAAAGTATTTATTGCTGACTTGAACAAACTGTAATAGTTAGTTAATTATATCTTTTTAAAAGGAGCCGCGCAAGCGGCTCTTTTTTTATATTTATCATTGATAAACAATACCGGTCAATATTGTTTTAACAATATAAAAACAGGGAAAATGGCCTCTACGGATTGACCACTGTAGTTGTATCCCTATAATCTCATAAAATTATAAAAAAATGGGAAAACAAACTTTAGCCAATTTAAAAGGCTCAAACAAAAATTTTAATAATATTTTAGATAGTTTTGTAAATCATATTGATGCGGCTTCAGGTGAAAATACTGCATTTGTAAATTATGTTAAATTTGTAACAGGAGATTATTTTGGATTAGGAATCTCTACATCAAACGATGCAGCTGCAGATTCTGGATTTACATTAACAGCAAATACACTACACGAATCAGCTTATGATGGTGGTGGTGCAAGTGCAATTGTATTACCTAGTGCAACAGTAGGTACTTTATGTGTATATAGATATACAGCACAAGCTGATGGGGGTCAAACCCAAACATTTACTACGGCTACTGGTGATTTTTATGAAGCTCAAACATTAAACACGGATGTTAGTAACTTAGGTGATGCTTCAAATCATAGTAGAAGAATTATTGGAAACTCTGCAACCCAAACTGTTGCTACGTTTGGAGGTGCTATAGTAACTGTAACAGCAGCTCACAATACATTTTCTGTTGCAACAACTGCAACTAATAATCAAACAAATATAGGTGCTGAACTATCTTTTTACTGTTCACGTGATGGATTTTGGAGAATTGCATTTTTACCTTCTGAATTAGGTTCAGGTGCATTAAACGCAACATTTGAATCTTCAACAGCTTAATAACTAATATTTATTATTTTAAAGAGAGCCGCCTAGCGGCTCTTTTTTTTATATGTATAATCAAACGTTATATTATATGACTAAACAAAATAAAGAAAAAAACCCACCAAAAGGTTCTGTAAAATTTTCACTTACTTTATCAAAAGAACAAAAAAAAGCTAAAACAGAAATATTAAAACATCCTTTTAATTTTATTGTAGGAAAAGCAGGTAGTGGTAAAACATTATTAGCAGTTCAAGTAGCTTTAGATCAATTTTTTAAAAGACAATACAATAAAATCATCATAACTAGACCTACAATATCTACAGAAGATAATGGTTTTTTGCCAGGTTCAGAAAGTGAAAAAATGGAACCATGGTTAGTTCCTATTAGAAGTAATATGAGAAAAATTTACAATAAACCTATGATATTACAAAAAATGGAAACTACAGAACAAATTGAATTAGTTTCATTAGCACATTTTAGAGGAAGAACATTTGATAATTCTGTTGTTATTGTAGATGAATTTCAAAATTTAACTAGATCTCAATTAGCAATGGCAGTAGGTAGACTAGGTAAAGATAGTAAAATGATTTTTTGTGGAGATTCATATCAAATAGATTTAAAAGATAAAAACTATTCAGCTTATCATGACATGGCTAAATTAATAAATTCTAATTATGTTTATAAATGTGTTTTAACTGATAGTCATAGACACGATGCTATAGATGATTTATTAGAATTATTAAATGGATATCATTAATTTTTTATAATCTTTTCATATTTATATCCGAATAACCTAATTTAATTTAAAATGGCAAGAATACCTACATGGCCCGGCTCATCATCCTTTAGTACAAGTTTGACTACCTTTTCATTTTATGATACTGATACTACTTTTAGATCAGATGCTGTAATTACAGCAGATTGGTGTGCTAAGAGGTTAGGATATCCTTTAGTAGATATTGAATTACAAGCAGCTAATTTTTTTACTTGTTTTGAAGAAGCTATTAATGAATATGGAGCCCAATTATATAATTTTCAAATAATTAATAATTTTCAAACTTTTGAAGGAAATCCAACAGGTTCTGATTATAATAGTAGATTAATTACTCCTAATATGGGGGGTACTATTAATGTATCTGAACAATATGGAAATGAAACTGATGGAGCAGGAGGAGATTATCAATTAGAAAAAGGATCTATAGATGTAAAAGTAGGACAACAAAGATATGATTTACTAACAGATTCAACTTCTACACTTGAAGCTATAACAACAGCAGGTTCTTCATCAGTTTATATTAAAAAAGTATTCCATTATCAACCAGCAGCAATTAATAGGTATTTTGATCCTTACGCAGGTACTGGTACAGGTATTCAATCATTAATGCAAACTTTTGGATTTGGTAATTACTCACCTGGTGTAAACTTTATGTTAATGCCTTTAAATTTTGACGTTTTAAAATTACAAGCAATAGAATTAAATGATACAATTAGAAAATCAGGATATCACTTTAATATAGAGGATAATAGATATTTAAAATTATTTCCTATCCCTACAAGAAGTTATAAATTATGGTTTGAATATGTCTTAAAAGACACAGCAAATGCTCCTGTTAAAAATGCTAAAGGAGTAATATCAGATATATCAAATGTACCTTATACAAACCCAACGTATAAATTGATAAATGAACCTGGAAGACAATGGATTAGAAAATATGCATTAGCTTTAGCTAAAGAAATGTTAGGAGGAATAAGAGGTAAATATCAATCAGTACCTATTCCTGGGTCTGAAACAACATTAGATTTTAGTAGACTATTAAGTGAAGCTGCAGCTGAAAAAACAGCTTTAATTGAAGAACTTCAAAAATTACTAGAAGAAACAACTAGATTAAAACAACTTGAAAGAAAAAACCAAGAAGCACAACAAACACAAGAAACTTATTATAAAATACCTTACCATATTTATATAGGATAATGATTAAGTTAACAGACATATTAAAAAAAAAGAAAAAACCTATTAAAGAATTTGCTTTAATGACATTAGGATTAACCCTTTTAATAAAAAAAGTTATAATTCCTTGGTTACAAAAAAACCCAGAGTTAAAAGATGATTTAAAAAAAGAAGTAGAAAAACTATGATAAAATTAACTAACATATTATCAGAAGTATTAAATACATTTCAGGTTGAAGCTACATTAGTATCAGACAAAAAAACAAATATATCTAGTATATTAGACCAAATTAGAGGATTACATAAAGTAACTATTGTTACTAATATTACACAAGATAAAAAATCAAATCCAAATTATGAATTTACAAAAGTAAAAATTAAATTTGTATCTCGAGAAAATCCTAAAGAAGATCTAATACAACTTAAAAAAGACATGTTAACATCAGATTTTACACCAGATCATAAACATATAAGAGTATCAGGATTAAAATCAGTAAAATTTAAACCAGAAACTTTAACACGAATATAATGGCATTATTTGGAGGCTCTAGAGACATATCATTATTTCATAATTTGAATAAAGAATTAATAAATGACATTATTCAAACGGAAATTGCTTATTATAAATTTGCTTTAGAACAAACAAAAGTAAATGTTTATGGTGAAGCTCCAGGTAAAAATTATTTTGAACCTATGAAAATAGCATGTTTAATTAATAGAGAAGATCAATCATGGAGTTCAGATAATTTTGGGTCCGATATAAATCAAGTTATTAATTTTAGATTCTTAAAAGAAGAACTTAGAGAAATAAGTTTAGTACCTGAAGTAGGGGATTTAATTCTTTTTAGAAATAATTTTTATGAAACAGATACAAGAATTGAAAATGAATTAATTTTAGGTAGAGACCCAGATTATGCTATTTCAGAAGAAACTACAAATTTTGGAGATAGTTTTTCTATTTTAATTAATTCACATATTTCAAGAGTAGAAAAATTAAACTTAATTCCTTTAAGAGGGGGTAAATACCCTACAACTACTAAAGTAGATGGAGGAACAGCAAACTTATTAGGATAAAATGGCAGATAAAAAACAAATAAATCCTAGAAGACCAATACCTGCAAGTGGGTATAATCGTTTACGTGAAAACTTAACCTCAGGTTTTGCTGAAGGATTTCCTGTAGAAAAAGGTTCTTTTCCACCCTCTGATAACAGAGCAAACATAAATAGAGGTAGAATAACTACAAGAAAAGATGATAAAGTAAAAGATGTTTCAATTGGTTTACAAGATCATGATGAAGCAATAATGTACTATTTTAACGAAGTTATAAAGCCATCAGTAATAATTAATGGAAATAGAACTAATGTTCCTATAATATATGGAGCTCCAGAAAGATGGAAAAGTGTTCAAAAAGATGGTTTTTATAGAGATAAAGAAGGTAAGATTCAAGTTCCTCTTATTATGTTTAAAAGAGATAAAGTTGAAAAAAGAAGAGATCTTGGAAATAAATTAGATGGTAATAATCCACAACTTTATTATACATTTCAAGAAAAATACACAAAAAGAAACCAATACGATAATTTCTCAGTATTACAAAACAGACAACCCCAAAAAGAATTACACACAGTTGTAGTACCTGATTTTGTAAAATTAAATTATACGTGTACTATATGGACAGATTATGTAACTCAAATGAATAAATTGATTGAAATGATTAATTATACTTCTGATTCATATTGGGGCGATAAAGAAAGATTTAAATTTAACGCAAAAATTGATACTTATGATAATACAACTGAAGTTTCTCAAGGAGATAATAGAGTTGTTAAAACTAATTTTGGTTTAACTATTCAAGGATATTTAGTACCTGATAGTATTAATAAAGAATTAACTAAAAAACCACAAAAATTCTACAGTAAATCAACTGTAATATTTAATGGTGAATTATCAGTAATACCTTCAGGAGCACCTTCAACAAGAGAAGAAGTTAGAAAATCAGCAGGTAAAATGAATATACAGAATGATACTACAGGAGTAGGATATCAATCAATAGGAAATAATAATACAATAGGATAATGGCAAAACAAAATAGAACAACATTAAAAGAGTATTTCCAAACAGGAAAATCACCATCTCAAAACCAATATAAAGATTTTATAGATTCAAAAGTAAACATGTCAGAAAATAACGTAGGACATGTATTATTAACGGGAAATATAACAGCATCAGGAGATGAAGGTGAATCTCATTTAGGAGGCATAAGTGCTAGTAATGATGTGCATGTTCTTAATTTAATAGCTACAGGTTCTAGTGGAACTATACAAACAACAGGAGATTTAACAGTAGGAATTTCTGGAGAACCAACAGCAGATATAACATCAACAGGAAATATAACAGCAACACAACATATAACAGGACAAACAGTAACAGCTTATGGAAATGTAACAGCAAATGGAGATTTAGTAGCAGTAGGAAATGCAACAGCTGTTAATATAACATCAACAGGAAATACAATAGTAAATGGCACTTTAGATGTAGATGGAAATACTACTTTAGATGACACAACTATTGATGGTAGTTTAACTGTAAATGGAGCAGTAGATTTAAATTTAACTTCATATGATATTGATGCAACAGATGATATAGACATAGATACTACAGACACAACAGGAGGAATAGCTATAGGTACAGCAAATGCAGAAGTACCTATTTCAATAGGAAATGCATCATCAGAAACAAGAATAAATGATAAACTAATAGTTTCTGGAGACACAACAGCTACTACTTTAACACTAAGTGGAATTTTAACAGTAAATAATAATGTAATTTTTAATCTTGACCAAATACCAACAACAAATCCAGGAGTAGAAGGACAATTATGGAGAGATGGAACTGACCTTAAAATATCATTAGGATAATAAATGGCAAATTTAAACACAGCTTTAACATGGGATAAAAAAGTTTTCCAAGGTATAGATGTTACTTTTAAATGGAATAATGCACCCTCTAAACCCCCACATCGTGAAAGTAATAGAACTCGTTATACTTGGGATGAAGTTAAATTACTTGTAAGAGCAGCAGGAGATGATTATACTCAATGGGTAGATCATGATAAAAAGAAATTAGTAAAATTAATTTTAAAAGTGCATGGGAACACTATTACAGAAGAAAAACAAAAAGAAATTAAACAATTTAAAATAAAAGTTAGTGATGTTAAATTAGCAATTGAAAAAATATCAAGTGTAGAGGTAATAACTGAAAACATTAAGCTTTAACCATTATTTTATATTTATAATAAACTTACAATATGTACAAATTATTTACAGATAAATCAGAACTTTTTGAATGTGATATTAAACTTCAAGGAGCAAGCTTAAAAAAATCAAAAGCACGTTTAGTAGTTGAAACTTCTGATTATTCTTTATTATTTAATGGTTCTATTTCTTCTAAAGGTAAATGTGAAATTCCTATTAAAAAATTAAAAGGATTAATAGATGAAGACACTACAGGTAATATACGTTTAGAAGTTATAGCTGAAGATACTTTTTTTACTCCATGGGAAACTAATTTTGAAGTAGAAACAAGTAAAAAAGTAACAGTTGAAATAAAAACCCAAACACTTAAAAAACCTATTATAGAAGCAAAAGTTAAAGGAAATACAATCACTGATTTTGAACAACAACATGTAATTAATTTGTTAAAATTACTTGTTAAAGAAAATATTAATATTGAAAATATTTCATATAAAAGAAATAAACTCAATAATATAGTTGCAACATATTTAAAAGAAAATACTATAAAAAATACTAATAAAGTTATAAATGGTGTTTTAAAGATATTAGAAAAAAAGAAATAAAAATGGTTATAAATGAGCGTCAACAACCTAACAGGACAAAATATACAGGATACTTATCAAAGAGTAATCCATACAGACGGTACTAATATACATAATGGTACTGGTAGTCAATTACCTATATCTTTTAATGGAAATAACGTTATAATCTCTGGCTCATTAAGTGCCACAGAATATATCGTAACTTCATCGGTTACTAATGTTATATTTCAACAACAAAGTGGGTCTACTATATTTGGTGATTCTGTAGATGATACTCATTCATTTACAGGAAGTATAACAGCTTCTGGGGGTATAAGTGCAACTGGAGATTTAACAGTAAGTAATATAAATGGAACAATAAATGGAGGAACTTTTTAGATATTTATAATAGAATAAAAAATTATGGCAAGTACAATAATATTAAAAAATGGAACAGGGTCAGCAGTGCCTTCTTCTTTAACTCATGGAGAATTAGCTATTAATGTAGATAATGGTGCTTTATTCTATGGAACATCAGGTTCAAGTAATGCGGTTTCATCAAGTTTTCTTTTCTCACACATAAGTTCAAGTACCATAACAGCTTCAAGTCATATAAGTACAAGTGGAAATGTGTATGGTACTAGAGGTGTATTTGTAAGTAGAGTACAAACACCTGCCATTAGAAACGCAGAGGGTGCACTTGCTATAACATCAGATGATGGCCCAATTGTTGCTGAAGGAAATATAACAGCATCAGCTACTGTAACAGCTGGGGGTCATATAAGTGCAAGTGGTGATATAGCTGCAAGTACATTTACAATTGGAGGAAAAGGTTTAGCAAATTTTGCATCAGATACACTACAACATGGATTTGATAGTAGCCTTAAAAAATATACTTATGGTAAAGATTCAGATAATGAACATCTTTTCTACGGAGATATAACAGCCTCAGGTAATATAAGCGCAAGTACAACATCAACAGCTTCCTTTGGATATATAAAAGCTGATACTCTTCTTTTAAATTATATAGGATCAATTGATGCAGTTGATTCATCAGGAAATACTACAGATAACGTGTTATTAAATGTTGCAGATAGTGGATTTACCATTGGAAATACAGATAATGTTTTACAATTAAATGGTTCAACAATAGATATAGACTCTGATGGTACTTTAGATTTAATTTCAGACACTGGTCTTATACAATTTAAAAAATCTACTGCTGTTGTTTGTGCTTTAGATATTACTAGCCAAACTCTTCTTAAACCTACACTTAGTATGAGTATAATGCCTGGGTCAGGTGTTCATGGCTTTGCAAAAGTAAAAATAGGATCTGTTGGAGGTAGTGAGACTATAACTTTAGATGGCCAAGCAGGAAGCGCTAGTTTTGCAGGAGACATAGATTCATTAAACATAAAAGCAACAGGTAATATAACAGCCTCAGGTGAAATAAGTGCTTCAATGTTAAATTCACAAAAACTTATTTCAACCAATGGAGGAAATGAAATAAGTTTAAATGATGTTGGTTCAATAGGAATAACAGCTGCAGACGGACAATCGATTATATTTAATGAAAGTGCAAATAACGTTGCTAATATTAAAATGTATGATGATAGTGAAGAAACTACTTTTATACTTCATAGTCAGACAGGTAACATAACATCCTCAGGTAATATAAGCGCTTCAGGAATAATATATTCTGATGTTCTAGACGTAAATACTATAAGTTCAAGTAAAATAATATTAGATAGTGAAATAATTCACCATAATGATCCAGATACAAAAATAGGATTTTCAGGAGCAGATACATTTGATATCACTACAGGAAATGCAATACAATTAAGAGTTACCCCAGCAGGAACAACTTTTAATAGTGGTCATGTAACAGCCTCAGGTAATATAAGTGCAAGTGGAAATGTAATTGCTAAAGAAATAATAGTAAATAGAATAGATGGTGGAAATCCTGCATTACAAGTATACCACGCAACAGAAAATCTTTTAGCACAATTTGAATCAGGAGATGCTCAAGCATTAATAGAATTTAAAGACAATTCAACAACTGATAGTGTTTTAATGGGAGCTATTGGAGATGACATAAGTCTTAGAACAGATGCAGGTTCATTCCAATTACAAATGGCTAATAATGTAGTTACAGCACTTGCTATTACAGGAAGTAATGGTAGAGCAACTTTTTATGGAGATATAAGTGGAGGTAGAGATTTAATGATTGCAGATGTTACAGCATCAGGTGGTATAACTGCAAGTGGAGATATAATAGGTCTTAATTTAACAGCTACAGGTTCAACAGGAACTGTTAGTGGGGTTTCAGGTTCGTTTGAAGTTTTAACAGGCACAGGTGACACACCAGGTTTAGAAGTAGAAGGATACATATCAGCAAGTAATAGTGAAGTATTAGGAACTACAGGTTCATTTAGTACAATGACTAAAGCATTTGATAGTTATAATTTTTATTATAGTGTTAGTGCAGATGACGAAATGTACATTCCTATTATGGGTAGTGGTCAAGAACAAACTTTTCCTGCATATTATCATCTTTTAATTGCTCCTTATGATGGAATGGTAAAAAGAGTTTCAATTGCATGGCAAACACAAAATCCAGCAAATTTTGTAGTAAGAACAAGAGTAGCATCATCTCCAGGACTTGATATTAATGATGCTGCTGATATAGTTGAAGCTGTATCACAATCAGCAGGTGTAGATGACACCTCATATGTATTAGATTTTTCATCATCTTTTGATAAAGGAGATGCTGTTTGTATAACAGTTCAACAAAATGGTACTTCAGGATCTAGTGCAGTAGCAGGAGTGTTTGCAGTAGAGTATGATTTAACTTCTTAAAAATAAATAATTATGGCATTAGCAAATAAAAAACAAAAAACTTTATACGATAAAAGCGATTCAAATAGTAAATTTTATATGACTAATGATAAAGAAACAAGATTTTCTTCATCATTTGCAAATGGAGACCATATCCAAGATGAAGCTATAGCTGACACTGTTGCTCCTTTAATATATCAATTAAAATTAATGGAAGAAGATATTGACGAATTAAGAAGATATATTACTAATGAAGCAACAGGTTCAGCAATTAATACAAAAACTCTTAATGTAAGTAATTTACCTACAAGTGCTGCAGGTTTATCATCAGGTCAATTATGGGTTAGAAATGAAAAAGATGGAACTAAATCAATAAAATCAGCATAGTATGCCAACAGCAATATTAAGACCAACTAGTACACTGTCACAAACAGCATGGAGTGTTAGTCCTATAGATACTATATTAGGAGATCAAGATAATTCAACAACTGCAGATCAAAGTGCTGAAACTTGTAATGCTTCTTTAAAATTAAGTGATTTAGATGCATCATTAAGTGATGCAACTATAAATAGTATGACTATAACATTAAGAGCACAAGCAGGTAGAACAGGTGCTAATACATGTGTAATGGCATATCTTGAAAGTGAATCAGTATCATTTGGGGCTGAAACTGAAAGTTTTACATCAACAGTATCAGAAGAAACTACTAGTACTCGTACTACTCAAAGAAATGGTTCAAGTCCATTAACTTTTGCCTATATTAATGCTATGGGCGTTATAATAACACCTGGTGTTTCAGGTATAACAGTAGCTCAATTATTTGTAACAGTTGATTATACAGCAGCTATAGTTCCACCTCTTAAAATAACTGAGGGACTTATTAAGCTAACAAATGGTTTAATTAAAATAACATAATTCTATGAAAAGTGTAAAAATTAAATCAAGAAAACCAAAACCTACTGAGTTTAAAAAAGATCAAATTGTTATTAATAATGAAACCGGTAGATTATTTTATAAATCTCAACAAGGTTTACACGAAGTAGCTTCTACTTTTGTAACACCATTAGAAACATCACTGTCTACAGGAATAGACTTAGTTGAATTAGGTGTTATTAGTTTAGAAAGTTTAGAACCTTTAACATTATCAGATCAATCAAATCCTGTCCCAACAAACACACAAGTAACTATAGGGGTTAGTGATGATTTATATTTTAATACTCCTAATACTGGTGAAATATTTCAAGTAACTACAACTCATGGTACATGTCGAATTGGTCCTCAAAATCCCTATTCTTGTTTATTTGATACTAATATGAATAAATTTGCCTTTAATAAAAGAATCTTAATCACAGGAAATGGTTATCAAGCAAATATATCTAGTGCTGTAGGAGAAAGACTAGCATTATGGACAGATAATTTTAATAATGGAGAAGACGCTGAAGATTCAGCAGCAATATTATTACATACTGCTCAAGCTGTAACTGAAGTTAGAGGTGATGTTAGAGCAGTATCAAACACTTTTGGAGATGGTTTTGAAGGAGGAGGCAATGTAGATGCAGAAAGAGATTTACTTTATGGTAGATATGTATTAAAAGCAGGTGGGGGTGTTGCTGGATTAGTATTAAGAAGTCCAAATGGAAACTACTGGAGAATAACAATTAGCAACACAGGAGAACTTGATGCTGTTTCAATCGCTGATCCTTACGAATAATAAATAATAAAATGCCTGACTACGGACAAACAACAGATAAATTACAACTAATACCTAAAGGTACTAGTACAGGGATATCTTTAATTAGATCAGGTTCTTTAAGAAACCATATAACAGCTATATCTGCTTCTACTCCTAGTATTATAGCTGTAACATGTTCTGCAAATATAAATAATAGACTAACAAGCCCTACTAATACTAATGCCTATGGGATTATTACAGTATCAAGTGGAAGTAACGTAATTAAACCTATAAGATTAGTCCTAACATATGTATCTTCTTCATTTAAAGCAGATTTTACGGGTAGTGTATTATCTACTGAAGAATCATTATTTGATATAAATAACCTTTCATATACATCTTCTAATTATACTAAAGATCGTATAGTTAGTATTCCTATACTTAATAATGATGATTCTTTTATTATAGCTGCAAAAACAGTAAAAGCAATAAAAAATACAGGAGGTTATGGTACTATATTTAGTGCTAGTTTAGTAGATGATGGTAGTGAAATAGCTAACCTAACAGGATCTGTTGGAAGTATGGCAATAGGTACTACTCTTAAAATTAGAAACTCAGCGTCAGCTGATGGATCTGAAGGTAAATTTTTAGTTTATAGTTTAAGAAGTGGTTCTGTAGCAGCTCCTGATTTTGCAGGAACAGCAGTTCAATTAGGAGATATGGATGTAGGAGGTTCATTTAAAATAGGAGGCGCAGATCCTGTTTTTACTTTTAGTATAGTTCAATCAGGATCAGGTCAAGCAAATCAATCATTTTATCCAGGAGATTACCACCCAAACTCATCTTCTTTAATTATAGAAATGGATTCTGATGATAAAACAAGTGCTTACATATCAAGTTCAGGAAATTCTTTATTATATTTTTCTAGTTCGGGTAATATAGGAATAGGAACAACTAATCCTCAAAAAACACTAGATGTACTAGGAGATGCAAATATACAAGGAACACTAACATCAAGGGAATTCCACACAGAACTTGTAAGTTCTTCTATAATTTATGAAAGTGGATCTACACTTTTTGGCAATAGTAGTGATGATGTACATACTTTTACAGGAAGTGTAAATATATCAGGTGATATTAGTTTATTAGATATAAACGCAAGGAATATAACAGCCTCAGGTAATATAAGTGCAAGTGGAGATTTATCTACATTTGGTGAAGTAGTCCATTTAGAAGGGACAGATCCAAGATTAAAACTTAAAGCAAAAGGTGCTAATCATCCAGGAGTTGAATGGCATGAAGATAGTACAAGAAAATGGGTATTATATAATGATCCAGATGAATCTGATTCATTAGTATTTAAAAATGATACAACTGAACTTGTTAAAATATCACAAACAGGTAACATAAGTAGTAGTCTTACATCAACAGGTTCATTTGGTAGATTAGAAGCTACATCTTTAACGGCAAGTATAGGAGAATTTGATGCAGATACTATAACAATAGGAGGAACTATTATAAATAAAACAATAGCAGACAATGTAAGAGCCCTTTTAGGAACAGATGCTAAAACAATGGCAGGAAATAGAGTTGTAATATCAGGTCCTGGAGGAGATATAATAGCATCATCAATATCAGCTACAGAATTAGCATATTTAGGTAATGTAACTTCTGACATTCAATCACAATTAGATTCTTTAGCAGTTACGGGTAGTAGTGTTACTTTTACAAATATAACAGCTTCAGGAAATATAAGTGCAAGTGGAGAAATAATTGGTACAATAAATGGTGGGTCTTTCTAATTTACATATATGTATATAAGAACAAATTATTAAATAATCATTTAAACAATAGTTATGGCATTAAAAGAAAAAACATCAAATACTAAAGGAAAAGTTCAAAAATTTACAGAAGAAGAAATATCCAAAATAAAAGCTCTTTCAGATCATATGAATAAGTTAACTATTAGTTTTGGACAATTATATTTAGCTAAATCTAAATTAGAAGAACAAGAAGCTAATCTAAAAAATCATCTAAAATCTGTAGAAACAGAAGAAAAAAACCTAGCAAATTCCCTTACAGAAAAGTATGGAAAAGGAACTCTTGATATAGAAACTGGAACCTTTACTCCAATAGAATAATTCTTACAAGATTCTGTCATATTTATTGTTGATTAAATTTAGTTTAATCACTTATTCTGGTTGGGTTTATACTTTTTTTTCATATTTATATAGGAACCAACCAGTCAAAGAAACATATAAAATAAAAAAATAAGATGGCAGAACAAATTATTTCACCAGGTGTATTTACCAGAGAAAATGACCTATCATTTCTACCACAAGGGGTAGGTGCAATAGGAGCAGCAATAATAGGCCCAACAGTAAAAGGACCAGCATTCGTACCAACAGTAGTAAGAAGTTTTGAAGACTATGAAAGACGCTTCGGACCTCTAAGCTCAGAAACATATATCCCCCAAACAGTTAGAGAATATCTACGAAATGCGGGATCAGTAACAGTATGTAGAGTATTAGCAGGAGGAGGATATACTTTTGCATCTTCAGGTACTGTTATACATCCTTTAGGAGTACTTGCTGGAGAATCTACAAAAGCTATGTCTGTATTTGAAGTTGCAGATGGAGACGCAGCAAGTGGAATAACAGCAGGACAATTTATAACTTTAAAAGATCAAGAAGGACTAATAGTAGAATATGTTGTAACAGACACAGGTGGTGGTGGTACAGCTACAAATACTAATGATACTGCTGGCGCTCTTACAGTTGCAACAGATACAACTCACACTGTAAATTCAACAGGAACAGGCGCTACTAAAGCATGTTCTGTAGGTATTGATATAACAGCAGCTAATACTCAATATGTGTTTATAACTGCATTATTTGCTGCAATTGAACACGCAAATGGACATAATGGTACTATAGATGCAATAGATACTACTGGAGGAGCAGCCGCAGATGGTGCACAAAACGTACTTTTTGTAATGTTGAGAGCGGGAGAACATGGTAATATTGAAATAATTTCAAACAATATAGCTAATTTAACAGCTCGTGATTTTTCAGGTGGAAATGATCCAGTATTAACAGGATTAATTTATCCTTCTAAAGTTGCATCTGGAACACCAAATTTACAAACATCTGCAATAGATGTATTAGCTAGTCTTAGTAGTTCTAATGGTTTTGGGGTTTCACTTAATAATGGTATTCAATCAGCAACAGAATTTACAGCCTCATTAAACCCAATAAATACTAACTATTTATTTAAATATATAGGGTATACTCCAAATAATAGCAAAACAGGAGCTAATGAATATGGAGGTACTTCTGGATATACACATTTAAATTTTAAATCACTACAAACAGATCTTAATTCAACAGGACATTTAGGAGCTTATACTAATGGAGCTCTTTATACAGGTTCATCAGCATATGATAATGGAGAAAATGTAGCAGATTTAGTAGCATATGGATCTGGTTCAAATGTACAATTTTCTTTAATATCAGCAGCTGGAGCAGAATTTAATGGTAATATAGCTAAAACAGAAGGATATGGATATGCTACTACACCTTGGATTCAATCTCAAATAGCTTTAGGTAGAAAACAATTATTTAGATTTCATACTTTAGACCATGGTGATGGTACTAGTAGATTATATAAAATATCTATTGCTAATTTAAGAGAACCAGCAGATATAGATAATGAAGAACAATATTCAACATTTTCTGTTATTATAAGAAAATATAACGACACAGATAAAAATCCAGTTATCCTTGAACAATATAATAATTGTACTTTAGACCCAGATTCACCAAGATATATTTCAAGAATGATTGGTGATAGATATCCAGATTATAATGAAACTTTAGATAAAGTAGAATTAAAAGGAAATTACCCAAATGTTTCACATTATATTAGAGTAGAAGCAGATAATGCAGTAGAAGAAAGATCTCTTTCTCCAAAAATATCACCTAAAGGATTTAAGGCAATCCAAAATACATTTACTTCAGCTTCTTTAGCTACAAGATGTATAATTCCTTCAGCCTCTTATGATGGTGTTCAACAAGTAGGAACAGATGGAGTTTATAATAGTAAAGGATATTTAGGATGGAAATTTAAAGAAAAAAATGTAGATAATGAAAACTTTATAGGTGCATTACCTACTTTAGTAGAATCTAATATAGCTGGTGATTTTAATGTTGAAAATTATTTTGGCCATGCAGATGCTGGTTATGATTTTACAGCTGCAGGAACAGGTTCTTTAAGTGCTTCAGTTTCTACAACAGGAGGAGACGGACCACATGCTAGCCAATTAAAATTTACAGTACCTTTCCAAGATGGCCAAGATGGTTTAGCACCATGGACAGTAAAACAAGTAGGATCTTATATTACAGCTGACAATTTATATGGATTTGATTTAGATGGAACAGCTAAAACAGGATATAAGGCGTATAAAAAAGCTTTAGATATTTTATCTAATCAAGATGAATACGATATTAATATGTTAGCTATACCAGGTGTAATTAAAAATCTTCATAGTTCAGTATGTAATTTAGGTATTGATATGTGTGAAGAAAGAGGAGACGCTTTCTATGTGATGGATTTAACAGCAGTAGATGCCTCAGTAAATCAAGCAGTACAAGATGTAAGTGGATTAGATTCAAATTATGCAGCAGTATATTATCCTTGGGTTAAAGTACTTGATACAAATAAAAATAAACCAACATTAGTCCCTCCTTCAGTAATAGTACCTGGAGCTATAGCAGCTTCAGATAGGATTGCTGCTGAATGGTTTGCACCAGCAGGTTTAAATAGAGGTGTTTTAGGAAATGTAATAGAAGCTAAAATAAGATTAAATCAAGCTGAAAGAGACACATTATATGATAATAAAATTAACCCAATAGCAACATTCCCACAAACAGGGGTTTGTATTTGGGGCCAGAAAACATTACAAGAAAGATCAACAGCATTAGATAGAATTAATGTTAGAAGATTATTGATAGCTCTTAAGAAATTTATTGCAAGTTCTTCTAAGTATTTAGTATTTGAACAAAATACAACAGCAACAAGAAATAGATTCTTAAATATTGTTAATCCATACTTAGAATCAGTACAACAAAGACAAGGATTATATGCATTTAGAGTTGTAATGGATGAAACAAATAATACACCAACAGTAATTGATAGAAATCAATTAGTAGGTGCTATTTATTTACAACCAACTAAAACAGCTGAATTTATAATACTAGACTTTAATGTATTACCAACAGGAGCTACATTCCCTGCATAAAAAATGAAAAAATTTATATTTATAATAAAACAAGAAAAATAAAATAAAAGATGGCGATATTAAATACAAATGAAATGATGTTTACAGCATTTGAACCTAAATTACAAAATAGGTTTATAATGTACATCGATGGAATTCCAGCATACTTAATTAAAAAGATACAAAGACCAAATATTTCTTTTAATGAAGTAGTACTTGATCATATTAATGTAAAAAGGAAATTAAAAGGAAAAGCAACATGGAATAATGTCACTTGTGATTTATATGACCCAGTAACACCATCAGGAGCTCAAGCAGTAATGGAATGGATTAGATTATCACATGAATCAGTTACTGGTAGAGATGGTTATTCTGATTTTTATAAAAAAGATATTAGAATTAATACATTAGGACCTGTAGGTGATGTTGTTGAAGAATGGATATTAAAAGGAGCTTATTGTCAAACAGCCAATTTTGGGGATATGGATTGGACATCAGATACTCCAGCTAATATTAATTTAACTATAGTAATGGATTACGCTATCTTAAATTACTAATATATACTTATTTTTTGTAAAAAGGTGCTATTTTTAGCACCTTCTTTATTCTACATATATGTATATCTGAACTAGTTTTTAATAAAAATAACGTTATGCAAACAAACACAGAAAATAAACAACAATTTCCAACAGAAGAAGTTACTTTACCTTCAAAAGGGTTGTTATATCCAAAAGATTCTCTTTTAAGATCAGGAAAAATAGAAATGAAATATATGACTGCTAAAGAAGAAGATATCCTTACAAATCAAAATTATATAAATAATGGAACTGTAATAGATAAGTTGATAAAATCACTTATTGTTACTCCAATTAATTATAATGAATTATTAATAGGTGATAAAAATGCAATATTAGTAGCAGCTCGTATTTTAGGATATGGTAGTGATTATGAATTTTCATATTCTGGAGAAGATTATACAATTGATTTAACAAAAATAGAAGATAAAGAGTTAAGTAAAAATGTTACAAATGTAGGTAAAAATGAATTTGATTTTACTTTACCTGCTTCTAAAATTAAAATTACATTTAAATTATTAACACATGGTGATGAAAAATCAATAGCGGCTGAATTAAAAGGTCTTAAAAAAATTAATAAAAATGCATCTCATGAATTAACTACAAGATTAAAACATATTATTTTATCTTTTAATGGTGAATATGATAAGTCAAAAATTAGAGAATTTGTAGATAATCAACTGTTAGCTAGAGATGCAAGATCTTTAAGAAAAAAGATAGCAGAAATTCAACCGGATGTTGATTTAAAACACACAGTCGAGGATAATAATGGGGACCTCGTAGAAGTACCAATACCCATTGGGATCAACTTTTTTTGGCCTGACGTCGAAGTATAGGACCTCCCTATTTTCCCAAATACATGACCTAGTGTTCCATGGCGGCGGTGGATTTAAACACTCAGAAGTATACAACATGCCTATTTGGATGAGGAATTTTCACACTCGAAAGATTAGTGAATATAATAAAAAACAAAATGAAGAAATGAAGAAACAAAATTCTCAAATTTCTTCAGAAGTTGCTAAAGGACCAAATATAAATCCTTCATCAATATATAATATTCCGAAGTAAGGTATCGTAGATACCTTTCTTTTTTCTATATTTATTACTATATAAATTATTCTAATAAAATATGCCAGACGATAAAGAAAATATTAAAAAAGGTAATGAGGGTCTAAAGCAACAAAAGGATACAATATATTCTTTAAATGCAGAATATGAACAAGTAGGTAATACTATAGAAACAAAAATTCTAAATACCTTAGAAAAGGTAAATGAAACTTTAAAAACTCAAAATGATTTTCTAGGAAAAATAAGAGAAAGTACACTAAATACTTCTACTATACAAAATAAAGTTGAAAGTTCTTTAAAGAATATGAAAAAAGATTTTGAAGCTCAACTTAAATTAAGGCAAGATATAAATAAAGGTGCTGATATTTCTAAACAGCTTGAAGAAGAAATGATAGATCTTAATACAAGAAGAACAGCGACTCAAAAATTAATCCTTCAAGATGAAAAATTATCTAAAGAACAAAAAGAAAAATTAATTAAAGACTTAAATAAACAGCATGGTAAAGAAGTAGAAATATTAAATACTTTAAAAAAACAAAATAAAGAAAAAGGAAACGAAAAAAAAGATGAAGAAGAAATATTTTCTATAAAAGAGGAAATAGCTAATAAAATGGATAAAACCGGAAAATTAGCTAAACTTATGAATGAGGACACTGAAGAGGGGGTTAAAAAAACCATGATGATGAAAATGGCCTTTGCTATGGTTGTTGATGCATTACTTGAAGGTAGTGATAAAATAGCTAATGTAGCAAAACAAACAGGTTTAAGTGCCAATGAATCTAGAAAATTGGCAGGCGAATTTGCCATGTTAGCTGTTCATTCAGATAAATTATTTGTAACTTCTAAAGATATAGGTGAAGCTTTTGGACAACTTACTAATCAATTTGGAATAAATGCAGACTTAGGGGGAGATATATTACAAACCCAAGTAACATTAACAAAACAATTAGGAATGTCTTCTGAAAAAGCAGGTAAATTATCTGCTATATCTAGACTTCAAAGTAAAGACACAGAACAAGTACTAACAGACACTGTAGACACTGTTAACGCAATGACTAAACAAAGTGGAGTAGCTGTTAATGTAAAGGGCATTATGAATGAAATAGCAAGCGCAAGCGATGCTATAACAGTTTCATTACAAATGAGCCCTGTAGCTCTTGCAGAAGCAGCTACTCAAGCATTATTATTTGGTGCTAATTTAGCTCAAGTTGATGCAATAGCAGGTAATTTATTAGATTTTGAACAATCAATTAATAATGAATTAGAATTTGAATTATTAACAGGATCACAAATTAATTTAGAAAAAGCTAGATTATTAGCTTTAAATAATGATTTAGCAGGGTTAGGAGAAGAATTAGCCAACCAAGCAGAAATAACAGAAGCATTTGCTACAGGAAATAGAATAGAACAAGAAGCAGCAGCAAAAGCTATAGGAATGAGTAGAGAAGAATTAGCAGGAGTAGTTATGCAACAAGAAATGAATGCATTAGCTGCTGATGAATTTAAAGAAAAATATGGTGAAGCTACTTATCAACAGTTACAATCACAATCAGCAAGTGAAAAATTTGCTGCAACTATGGATAAAGTTAAAGGAATCTTTGGAGATATAGGTATTATATTTGCACCTATATTAGACGGATTTGCTAAATTTGTAGGTTATATAGCAAAATCAAAAGTAGGATTAGTAGCAATAGTAGGAGTATTAGCAGTTTTAGCTACACTTTCTGTAATTTCCGCAATAGCAAATATATTTGCTTCTTTAGGTCAACTACCTTTTGGTATAGGTATTCCTATAGCCATAGCAGCTGTTGCAGGTTTAAGTGCAATGATAGTTACAGGAATTGCTTTAGCAACTTCAAAGAAAAATATGAGAACAGGAGGTATGGTTAGTCCTTCACCTGGTGGAACTGATGTTACTGTTGCTGAAGCAGGAGAACCAGAAATTATTACACCAGTATCTACAGCAGCAGAAACTTTAGCTACATTAACAGGAGCAGATAAAATAGCAGAAACTACACCAACACCACCACCTTCAGATGAACCTCTTCAGGTTAATGTTTTACACGATAGTTTTCAAGCAAATTCTTTTATGGCTGAAGAAGGAAGACATATGATGTTAGGTAAACACGCTACAGGAAAAATGCGATAATTTATATGTATAATAAAATAATATTATGGGACTAAAAGATTTAAAATCAACACTAGATTTAATAGCAGAAAATGATCCAGTAGGTAATATGGATTCTCAATCAGGACCTAAATTTCAATTACCAACTGAGGTTGCTTCTCAAAAACATGTAGATTCATTACAACAAGTACCAGGTGGGACATCAAACTCTCCATTTCAAGATTTAAATGGTGTACCTGATCCAAACTTTAATACTTTAGAAGGGACTAGTGATTCTCCTTTCCAAAGTGAAACAGGAGATCATATGGTAGATTTACTTACACAAAATGCAGTAAGTACAAATACTGGAAATACTTATGATCCATCAATTAAAGATTTAAATGGAGAACCTGGTCCTCAATCTCAATTATCTATACCGGATGCATCACAAGCACATATAGATTCTTTACAACAAGTACCTGGTGGAGCTTCAAACTCACCCTTTCAAGACTTAAATATAGATGTAGTTAATGAAACACCTCCACCATCACAATTACCTATAGAAGAAGCATCACAAGCACATATAGATTCTTTACAACAAGTACCTGGTGGAGCTTCAAATTCTCCACATCAAGACTTAAATATAGATGTAGTTAACGAAACACCTTTACCTTTTCAAAGACCTTTAGGAGTAGCAGATCAAGCTCATCAAGATTCATTACAACAAGTACCAGGTGGAACATCAAATTCCCCTTTTCAAGACTTAAATGGAGAACCAGATCCTCTTTTTAATACCTTAGAAGGAACTAGTGACTCTCCTTTTGTACCTAGAGGAGGAACAGGAGATCATATGGTAGATTTACTTAATTCAACTGTTGCTAGTACAAATACAGGACAAACTTACGAACGTTCAAATCAAGATTTAAATATAACTGAAAATGGTATAGGTAATATAACATATTTTCATGGAGTAGCTAATCCAGGAGCACTTGATGGACTTCAACTTAATGGTGCAGATTTACATGAAGCATTATTAACAGATTCTTATAATTATTCTTATGGTATAACTCAAGGAAATTATCAAGCTAATGTAGAAATATCACAAGGTGGATTTGATTTAGATGGAGGACTTCCTACAAATGGAAAATATACTAACCCTGATACAGGTGTTGGATTTTAAATAAAAAATGGGATTAAAACAATTATTAACAAACTTAGAAGGTGAAGGCACTCTTGATGCTTATCCTAATCATAATACCCCTGAGGACACTGGGGGTTTTAATTATGGTAATAGTACTTCTATTTTTGATACTAAAATATTTAATCAAAAAAGTTTTAAATTTGGTGAAGGAACAGCATATGATAAACCTAATGAAGGTTATAGTAATGAACCTTTTATTAAAAAAACACTTGATTTAACTATAGGAGGGGGAGGAGCAACAAATTTTGTAGATTCTTTTACTGATGGTCTTATAAGAGGAGGTGCAGTAACACATTTAGAAAGGCAACTTACAGATGCTGCAAGAATAGGTAAATTTCTTATTACAGGTAAAGGAATAGCTTTTATAACTAAACAAGTAGGTCTTCAATTATCTAATCCTAAAATTAGAGAAGGTACTTTAACTAATCCAGCAAAATCTAATAGCAGAACTTACAATCTTGGAGTAAATACCTTAGCTCAAGTAGCTGCATCAGGTACAGGTTTACATGTTAAAAGAGAAGGACTATTACCTACATCATTTGATGGTTACATTGATGATTTAGATAAAACACGAGCAACTGATAACAATAATAGGCTGATACAATTTTTTGAAGAAAAAATAGCACCAGACACTACAATAAAACCACCAACTACAAATCAACCTGAATCAACCCCAGAATCAGGTAATATATTTAATCAAATTGGTAATGCAGTAAATTCTTTTTTAGGAATACCAGACAAACCAGAAACATTATATTCATATACAGGAGGACCTGGATCTTTATATGGAATAGGAAATACAACTATAAGAAGATATATTAACACTAATCAAGGGGCAATAAAAAGAGATAAATTTATATTTAAAGATATTATTGTACAAGATAATGGTTTTCCTATAGTAACTCATTTTAATATTACTAAAGATAATATTAATTTTTTAGGTCCAGATTTAACTTTAAAAGCTTTTTATGAAGGAAATAATGAATTTGGTGAAGTAAATTTATCAACAGAAGAAGGACAAGAAGCAATGGATGTAGGAGTGCCTTTAAAAGAAGATAAAGTTTTTACTGCAAAACGAATAAAAGAAGGACCAGCACACGAAAGATTTAATAGATTACAAACATCAGATTCTCCTTCAATTCAAAATTATTTAAAAATCATAGGAAGACCAGGTTTTGATTATCAAAAACAAACTGACTTTAATAAAAAATTTATTAGAGAAGAAAGAATAAACACTGGAAATCCAGGAGCACGAGAAGATGATCCTCATCTTAAATTTAACACAAAAGAAGGAGAATCAGCATATAATGTTTATTCTTCTAAAAAAATAGATATGGTAAATATGTTTGATATTTACCAAACAAGAGGTGGATTTGATATTCCTGAAGTTAGAGATTTAATAAGATTTAGATTTGAAGCAGTAGATTCAGATGATCCTCAATTATCAAATACTATGGTTTTTAGAGCATTCCTAGATCAATTTAGTGATAATTTTACTGGTAATTATAATAGTTTTTCTTATAATGGTAGAGGTGAAAAATTTTATACCTATAAAGAATTTGATAGAAAAATATCTTTAGGCTTTAAAATAGCAGCTCAAACACGCCATGAAATGATGCCTCTCTATAGAAAATTAAATTATTTAGCTTCAAATACAGCACCTGAATATTCTAATATGGGTAGAATAAGAACCCCTTTTATGAGACTAACTGTAGGTTCTTGGTGTGATAGATTACCAGGAGTAATGACTAGTGTAGGAATATCATGGAAAACAAATTATCCATGGGAAATATCAATAGACAGTCCTGAAGGAGGTCAAGACAACCATATGTTAGTATTACCTCATATATTAGATGTTAAAGTTAATTATACACCAATACATGACTTTTTACCAGAAAAAGGAATTAGTTCTCCATTTATATTACCACATCCTAGAAATCGTGTACCAGAACAAAAATGGTTATTACCAGATGTAGCAACTACAACTGAACAAGCTATAAAATTAGGGTTAGATAAAATAAATGAAAAAGAAGAAATAAGAACACAAAGTTTCCCTGTAAATCATACTGATTATCCTGCATCTGAACAAGAAAATAACACAAATAACCCAGATGCTACAACAGCAGGTAATGCTGGTAGTTAATACAAAATATATGCCTAGTAGATTAAAATTTATAAAAACAAAATTCTCAGATAAAAAAAGAATATTTAAACCTCTTAAATATCCAGACATACCTTTATCTATAGAAGATATATATGTTACAACAACAGTGGGAGATAGATTAGACTCATTAGCATATCAGTTTTATAATGATGTAGATTTATGGTGGATTATAGTATCATCAAATCCTAATGTTGTAAGAAGAGATAGTTTTAATTTAAAACCGGGGTTAGAAATACGTATTCCCGCTAATATTCAATTTGTTATAGAAGAATTTGAACGAATAAATAAATAAGTTATGTCTATATTTAAAGAAACCTTTAGAGATTTTGTTTTTGAACAACTTAGGTTAAGAGAAGCTATTTTAAAACAAGGTATGTCTAATACTAGTAGATTTGGTACTAGAGAAGTTGAATTAAAAATTAAAGATCAAAATACTTTTAAAGTAACACCCCCAGTAGGAGCTTTTTGGACAAACACAGTACATAGGCAATGTGTAATTAGAATGAGTTCAGGTGTAAATTTAAAACCTACTAATAATGTACTAGAAGAAGGAGGATTTGAAACAAATAAAGACCTAGCAGATGAAGGTTTAGCTATTAGATATATTTTAGAAGGAGGAATTCCTGAAAAAAGTTCAGCTGATTTTATAAAACCAGATCAAAAAAATAGAGATTTATCAAGTTTAAAAAATATTAAAGTAAGTCCTAGAGGAAAAAATTTTAAAAATTTTGGAAACAATTATGGAGGTGCTTATGGGGATCCTTTTATACGTTCAGATGCTAAGGATGGTTATGGTATTGTTCCTATGCCAGGTATTATTGATGCTACTATAAGAACTAAATCTGCCTATGGTTCACTTCGTGAAGCTAAAATAAAATTTACTTGTCATAATAGACGTCAACTTGAAATACTTGAATTATTATATATGAGACCTGGATTTCCTATTTTATTAGAATGGGGTTGGGCACCTTATATTACTGTAGAAAGACATTCAGAAACTGGTCAACCTTTAGGATGTAAAAGAGAAGACTATTTTCCTTATATGTGGGAATGGTTTGAAAAAAATTCAAAAATAAATGATATAAATAAAAAAATAATCCAAAGAAAAAAAGATTCAGGAGCTAATTATGATGGTTTTGTAGGATTTTGTAAAAATTTTAAATTTAATTCAAGAGCAGATGGAGGTTATGATTGTGAAACTGAATTAATAGCAATGGGAGAAGTTTTAGAAGGATTAAAAGGAAGAAGAACAGGAAAAACATTAGTAGATGCTGAAAATCCAGAAAATGTTAGAGAAGTAGATGATTTAGAATTTTATTTAACTTCAATAAAAAATATAGCAGAAAATTTACAAAGATTTGGTACTTATTCTCGTTTTGAAAAAGAAACAGTAAAGAAAAAAGAAATAAAAAAAGGAGATTTTTTACAATCATTTGAAAATGCACAAGAATTTGTTAAAGATTTTAATGATTTAATTCCAGATTTAGGTGAAAGTGAATTAACAGATGAAAATATAGACAACAGATTTGCTCCTTTTAATGCAAAAGATGGAAAAACAAATTATTATAATGAAAGAAGAAAAAAATCAGCAGAAGCTGGACTACATCCTAATAGGGATAAAGCTGTAAAACAAGTAGCTGCTTTTTATCAAGAAATTGAAGAAGCTTTAGACAAATTTATTATAGCTAAAGGTGAACCTTTACATAATACTCAAGATGCTGTAAATTATAATCCTTCAGATCCAGAAAATTTTACTATATTTAGATCTCCAAGAAATTATGTTAGATGGGATTTTTTAGTAACTATACTAAATAATTTTGTATTAGCTAGATACCAAACACCAACAAAAGGAAAAACACCAGAAACAATAACAGAAATTACATGTTTAAGAAATCCTTTAAGTAATGATACTAATACTAAAAAACAAAATTTACAATATACTAAATATAGTTTTAATAGTCCTCTTACAAAACAACATGGGTTAACTAAGATAACAGCCCGCCAATTACCATCAGAACAAAAAGAACGAAAAAAATTAGGCCTTACATTTATGATGACGGCTAAACTAGCTCAAGCAGGTGAAGTAAATGTTGAAGAAGTAGTAGATTCTAGTTTTAACCCTAATGTATGTTTACTTCCCCATCAAATTGCAAAAGCACAAAGTTTTGCTGAAGAAACAGATACACATATATACACAGATAGAGATATTGGTTTTGTATTTTTAGATTTAGAACATATTTTAAAAGTTTATAAAGAATTAAGATATGATGGAGAAAATCTTAATGAAGATTTTAGCCTTTTTGATTGGATACAAAAAATATGGGATGATGTAAATAGAGCTTGTGCTGGAACTCATAGTTTTACTTTACATGTAGAACATGAAAGACCAAACATAGCAAGAATTATAGATTTAAATTTTCAACAAGATGAATTAGATAAAGATTTATTACCTGAAAATTTATTTGAATTAAAAATTCAAAGTAATGAATCTATAGTAAGAGATTTTAAATATAATACTACAATTCCTAGTGCTTTAAGTGCAACTATAGCTGTAGCTGCTCAAGCCCCTAATTCAGCATCAGATTTAGATGCTGTTACTTTTTCTGCTTTTAATAAAGATATATACTATAGATTTTATGTACCTCCTCCAGATGAACCAAAACCATTAACAGCAGAACAATTAGCTGAAAAAGCAGCAAGAGAACAAAAGAAAAGAGATAGATTAAAAAAGAAATTACAAGATGATATAAATAAATATCGTGTAAATGTAGCTAAGTTATACCTTTATAGAGTTGAAATTATGAGAGGTTTATTAACAGATGATGCAGAAGGAGAAGTAAGTGAATTAACTGCAGAAAAATGTATGAGTATAGCTAAAAATATGGAAGGATTACTTTTAAGTATAATGAGTAGATACCCATTAACTCATCAAAGAGCGGGAGATAAAATAAGAAAACCTTCTGCAAGTAAATCAGCTGTAGTTCCTTTAAAATTTAATGCTCAACTAGATGGAATATCAGGAATTGTAATAGGAAATGTTTTTAAAATAGATAAAACTAGATTACCATCAGGATATCAAGGAGATGAAATAGGATTTGTTGTAATGGGAGAAAATCAAAAAATAACAACAGGAGGAGATTGGGTTACTGAAATACAAGGGCAATTAGTAATTTTAGATTTAGCTGTAAAAGAAGATGTAAAAGAACCAAAATTAGAAGAAAAATCAAGCTTTTGGTCACGTGCTCTTGAAAGTATACCAAGTACAAATCCTGATCCAAATCCACTAGATGAAGTAGATAAAGAAGAGACACCAGAAGAAGATGAACCAGTAGTAGAACCAGTAACTCAAGTAGAAGAACCAGAAAAAATAGCTATAGAATATACTTATGATTGGAAACCAACCTTAAATGATGAAGGAGATTTATGGGTATATAATAATGCAGGCTACCCAGCATTAGGACAAGGAATGGCTAATGTAACAAGCCAAGGAGGTTCAGAAAAAATAATAGAAAATAAAAAATTCACAATGGACAATATGGGAACAATGATGGACGGTGTCTTATTCCCTAAAACAGGAACTATGGTAGAGCCATACAGTGGAAATAAAACAGAAGTATCACAAGGAACTACAACGTTCTCTTCACAATAATTAAAAGATGTCATATTTTCCAAAATCTAAATTAAAAATTTCTCATACCTCAGGAGGAGAGTTTATATTTGCTTCTTCTGGAAAACCTTATAATGGCCCTTATATAGAATTTAGTAATGGTACTTTTTTTGCAGGAAAAAACCCACGTAGATTAGGAGAAAAAATAACTAAACCTTTACCTTTAGAAGATAATTTTGGTAAAACAAAACAAACAAAAAAACATATTATATTAAAAGGTGAAATTTATGAACGACTTAAAAAAACTAAACCAATTCCTACTTTAAAAACACTACCTACAGAAAAAGATTATTTAAAAGGAAATTATCCACGATATTTTATTAAAAGAGTAAATCAACCTTTTGGGTATAAAGAAGTTTCAAAAAAAATACACCTTGCCATAAAAAGTCAAGACCCTGAATATGACTATAATATGTACATTACAGGATATATAAATTGGGATTTAACAAATAATCCAGCTAAAGTTAATAAATCAGTTCTTGAAAAAACAGAAGAATTTTACCCAAATATATCTATTTTATTTCCTATATTGACTGAATTTCAAAGACTAATAGAAACAGAACAATATACAGAAGGAAATGAATATTATCTTGAAGATGGAACTAAATATGTAGGTTTTTATCATGTACATCCTATAAAGGGAGCTATGGTAGGACCTTTTCATACACAAGATCCTCATGAATTATTATTTAGATTTAATCAACTATCTTTAAATATTAGAATAAAATTAAGACCAGAATCAGACCCTACTCTTAAATTTAGAGATGATTATGGGGGTAAAGAAGCAGAAAGAATAGATGAAGGTAGAGGATCAACAGGAAGACCTTCTGGAAGACCTTCAGGAGGTGGTGGATCTTCTGGTGGAGGAACCTCTGGTGGTGGAGGAGGTGGATATTAGTAAAATTTTTCATATATTAAGGTATGTTTTACCTTATAGAAACCAATACACAATTTAATATACTGCAAAATAAAATAGCAAAATCGTGCTATATAGATTATATCTATGGTAATGATAATACCCACCCTGCTCTTGCAGAAATTATTGCAATATACATTTCTAATTTAGATGAAGATAAAGGTTATATTTTACCTATTAACCATTCAGAATGTATAAACTTATCAAAAGATGAGATATTTGATTATATAAAAACATTAGAAAAGATTTATGTTTTAGATAAAAAAGCCGCTTTACATGCGAACCCCTTAAAATCTTATACGGATATACAATACAAGTATTATTTTGATAAAAACGAACCGTTTCCAGATGAATTTAACACACAAGCTCACACGTATTTTTACCGTAAATACCCACAAACAAAGGTAAATAAAATGATACCTATTGGCAAGCATTATGAGCGTTGTCAAGAAAAAAAACGTGCGCTTACGCCATGGTTTCAAGTTCATGTAGGAACTCATTATGATGAAAAAATTATACCTAGTTTATATTTGTTAGAAAGAAATTCATTAAAATTTAATAATAAATTTGACGAACATTTTGAATTAAAATGTAAAAAACACTCTGTAAAAGATAATAATATATACGGATGGTATAATCCATACACAACAACAGGACGACCTGTAAATAATTTTAATGGAATAAATTTTGTAGGATTAAAACATGGTACTGGAGAACGTGATTGTTTTGTACCTAAAAATGATTATTTTATAGAAATGGATTATGATAGTTTTCATCCTCATTTAATAGCAAATATGATAGGATATAACTTTAAAGATTATCCATATCATGAATTAGCTAAATTATATTTTAATACTGATAGCCCAACACCAAGTCAATATAAAGAAAGTAAAATTTTAACTTTTAAACAAATATATGGGGGTGTTCATAGAAAATATTTACATCATCCTTTCTTTAAAGGTATACAAAAATATACAAATGATAAATGGGATGAATTTCAAGAGCGTGGTTATACAATGAATCATTGTTGGAAAAAAATAAAAAAAGAAAATCACAAAGAAATGACTAAAGCAAAGTTATTTAATTATTTAATTCAATCTAAAGAAACAGACCAAAACATGTATACATTAAGTGTTATACATACTGCGTTAAAAAAATTTAAAACTAAAATAGTTTTATATAATTATGATGCATTTGTTTTTGATTTTTGTGATGCAGAATATAATAGTCTTTTTAAGACACTAGAATATATAGTTAGTGGTGAATACCCTATAAGCATAAAAAAAGGTTATCATTATGGGGCTTTGCATAAAATTTAATATTTATACACAGAACAACCCAATGATTTATGAACAATCGTTTATACTGCACATTCGTTGAACCTAACGAAATAAATGAAATATCTAAAAAGATACAATCTTCTTATAAAGTTCTCTTTGATAAGATTTTTGTTTTAGAAAGTTTAGATGGGGAAAAAATCATGCTTACATATAATGTTGATTTGGGTAATACAAATGGTGAATTTGCAATTGGTAATACAATTTTAGTTCATCGTAAAAAACAAACAAATACTCTTTATACTATAAATGCTTTAAATGAATTAATAAAGAGTTTAAATAATGGGGTTTTAGATAAATCATATTCTATAAATTGGAATAATTATAAAAATTGTATTTTATTAGTACAAGCAGAAGGTTTTAAAAAAATTGACACAAAAATTCAAGAAATCATTAACCTTTCCTAAGAAAAACTTGGTTTATTAAAAAATATTTTATACAATACATAAAGTATAGAATTATTATATAAATTTTTAAATGAAATCAATATGGATTTAAGTAAAATTAAAAGTCGTTTAGACAGATTAAACAACCCAGGTGGGGGTAAAAGTAGCGATTTTAAAGCTAACTTTTGGAGAGCACCAGTAGGAGAAAAATCACAAATTAGATTAGTACCTTACAAACACAATAAGGATTTTCCTTTTAGTGAATTATATTTTTATTTTGGCATTGGAAAGCCACGTATGATTGCGTTATCAAATTTCGAAGAAACAGATCCTATATTAGAATTTGCTTCTCAATTACGTAAAACAGGTGAAAAAGAAAATGTCGATTTAGCTAAAAAATTATTCCCTAAACTTAGAATTTTTGCTCCCGTAGTAGTACGTGGAGAAGAAGATAAAGGAGTTAGATTTTGGGAATTTGGTAAAATGGTTTATCAAGAATTACTAGGCGTTATGTCGGATGAAGATTATGGTGATATTACGGATATTTTAAAAGGTCGTGATATTAATGTAGAAGTAATCCCCGCTAAAGAAACTGGTAAAATGTTTAACACTACAACTGTAAGAGTTAAACCTAATCAAACAGCTTTAGCAGATGATAAAAAAACAGTTGAATCTCTTTTAGAAAATCAAAAAGATTTGGTTTCTTTATTTAAGAAATATACATTTGATGAAATGAAAGATGAATTACAAGGATGGTTAAAACCATCTGAAAGTGATGGAGGTAAAGAAACTGAAGTTAAAGCAGCACCTTCAAAGACTAAAAAAACTATAGATAGTAAACTTGATGAATTATTTGATTAATGGCAAAGAAAAAAATAGACACAAATAGAGATGAATTAACAGGGATACTCGCTGACTCTTTAAATAAGAAATTTAGTAAAACTCACCATAGAGTAGCTTATTTCTTAGATGGTAGTGAAGATTCTCCAACAGATGTCCCAGATTGGGTTTCTACAGGTTCTACGGTTTTAGATCTAGCCATCTCAAATCGCCCGAATGGGGGATTCCCCGTTTCTAAAATTGTAGAAATTACTGGTTTAGAGCAAAGTGGAAAATCCCTGTTAGCATCTCACATTATAGCTAATACCCAAAAGAAAGATGGTATTGCTGTTTATATTGATACAGAATCATCTTTAAATGCACAATTTTTAGAAGCAATAGGAGTTGATTTAGAAAAAATGGTTTATTTACCTCTTGAAACAGTAGAAGATATATTCGATGCCATCGAGGATGTTATTCTAAAAGTTAGAGAAAAAAACCAAGACAAATTAATTACTATTGTAGTTGATTCTGTAGCTGCAGCTACTACTAAAGTTGAGTCAGCAGCTGACTTTGAAAAAGATGGTTATGCAACACAAAAAGCAATTATTTTATCAAAGGCAATGCGTAAAATTACCAACTTAATAGGTAAGGAAAAAATACTTTTAGTATTCACAAACCAATTAAGACAAAAAATGGGGGCAATGCCCTTTGCTGATCAATATACTACTTCAGGTGGTAAAGCTTTACAATTTCATGCTTCCGTTAGGTTACGTTTAAAACAAGTTGGAAAACTTAAAGAAAAAATAAACGGAGTTGAGGAAATTGTAGGGTCTGAAGTAGAAGTAGCCGTAGTTAAAAATAGAATGGGTCCACCTAATAGAAAAATTCGATATAATGTTTTTTATAGACAAGGTATAGATAATTATGGTGGTTGGTTAAAATTAATGAAAAATTATAAAGTAGTTAAACAATCAGGCCCTGTTTGTAAATACGTTGATAAAGTAACAGGAGAAGAAATTACATTTTCAGGTAAAGATCTTGAAAAATTATGTATTGAACAACCTGAAGTTAAAAAAGCTATGTATAGAGATACTTGTAACAAATATGTTATGAAATATCAACATGAAGATGCTAAAGAAATGGATCCTGATATTGAGGTTGATGAAAATGGTTTATAATGGGGGAAACAATATTAGATCTATTAAACAACGTTCAAAAGGATGATACGTCAAATCCTAATTCTAGAGTATTAATAATTGATGGTTTAAATCTTTATTTAAGAACATTTGCTGTAAATGGTATGCTTAATGATAGAGGTGTACCTATAGGAGGAATGATGGGTTTTTTAAAATCTTTAGCTTATGCTATTAGAGAAACTAATCCTACTAGAGTAATGGTAATTTATGATGGATCAGGGGGCTCTCAAAGACGTAGAAAACTTCATCCTAACTATAAAGGTAATAGAAAGCCAGGTAAAAGAATAACTCGTTGGGATGCTTTTAAAAATGTAGAAGAAGAAAAACAAGCAATGAAAATTCAATTTTCTCGTTTGTTAGAATACTTAGATGCATTACCTATAAATGTAATATCAATAGATAGGATAGAAGCAGATGATACTATAGCTTATATTACTAATAATTTATTAGAAAATGAAGTAATAATAATGTCTGCAGATCAAGATTTCTTACAATTAGTTAACGAAAGAGTAACTGTATGGAGTCCTATTAAAAAAATATTTTACACACCTGAAAAAGTTTTAGAAGATTATGGTATACCGGCTCACAATTTTTTAATGTATAAAGTTCTTATGGGAGATAAATCTGATAACCTTGAAGGAGTAAAAGGATTAGGTCCTAAAAAATTACCTAAAATTTTACCTGATATTTCTTCAAACCCTCTCGATCTTGATTTCATTTTAGATTATGCTTCAAAAGGAACAGAACCTATGCATAAAAGAATTGTTGAGTCGATAGACCAATTAACATTAAATGAAAAATTAATGGATTTAAAAAATCCTCCTATATCAGGAGAATTAAAATCATTAATAAGAAAATTAATATCTCAACCAATAAACTTGCTTTCCTCAAATGATTTTAATACAATGTATACAGACGATCAGATGGGTAATGCTATTGATATACCTGATATTTGGTTAAAACAACATTTTACAAGATTAAATAGTTACGCAAAAGCAACTTATGGGTAAATTAACACAATTTGGACATTCATTTCAAGTAAAAATAATATCAGTTTTAATTACTGATAGAGATTTTTTACAACAGTCAGCAGACATAGTTTCTCCTGATTATTTTGATAATGATGCTAGTAAATGGATTATTAAAAAAACCTTAGGCTATTACAGTAAATATAAGACTATCCCCACAATGGAGGTTTTTAAAGTTGAAGTAGATAAAGTAATAAATGAAGTTCAACAAGTAGCTATAAAAGATTTAGTTAAACAAGCTTATATATCCTCTAAATCAGAAGATTTAAATTTTGTAAGAAATACTTTTTTAGATTTTTGTAAAAATCAAACATTAAAAAATGCTTTAATGAAATCAGTTGATCTTTTAGAATTAGGAGATTATGATGATATTAGAAATTTAATAGATAAAGCATTAAAAGCAGGCGTAGAAAGAGATGTTGGCCATGAATATATAACAGAATTAGAAGATAGATTTAGAGAAGAAGCTAGAAGTACAATAGAAACTCCTTGGCCTTTAATTAATAGATTACTTTGTGGAGGTTTAGGACAAGGTGATTTAGGAATGATAGCAGGAGGTCCTGGTGGAGGTAAATCTTGGGCTTTAGTTTCTTTAGGTGCTCAAGCAGTTAAATTAGGTTATACTGTTATACATTATACTTTAGAATTAAGTGAAAAATATGTAGGTAGAAGATATGATTCTTGCTTTACTGAAATTCCTGTAAGTGAAATTGTACATAATAAAGAACAAGTAAAAGAAAGACTAAATGCATTAAGAGGAGGGTTATATATAAGAGAATACCCAGCAGGACAAGCAACAGTAAATACTATACATGCACATTTAGAAAAATGTATCCAACAAAATATAGAACCTGATTTAATTATTATTGATTATGCTGATTTATTAAATTCTAAAACTAGTAAAGAAAAAAGAGACAAACTAGATGATATATATACTGGTTTAAGAGGTTTGGCTACTGAAATGAAATTACCTATATGGACAGCATCTCAGGTAAATAGATCTGGAGCAAGAGAAGAAATCATACAGGGAGATAGAATGGCTGAAAGTTATAGTAAAATGATGATTACAGATTTTGCAATGTCTTTATCAAGAAATCATGAAGATAAAGAAAATGGAACAGGAAGATGGCACATAATGAAAAATAGATATGGAGCAGATGGTATGACTTTTAATTCTACCATTGATACTTCAATAGGAAAAATAGAGATTAATGAAAGGAATACACAAAGAAACACACCAACCCCACAAGGAGAACTTTCGCCTGCCGAGCGAAGAAGATTGCGAAATTCTTCTGAAAACTTTTTTGGAATTTAGTGGTTTTTTATTGTATATATTGTATTTATCCCCACATAGGGTTTTCACCCTTTTTTTAATCTAAAAAATACATAAAAAAATAATGAATATATCACAGGAAATTTTATCAGATATTGTTGTTTATAATAAATATGCAAAATATATACCTAGTAAACAGCGAAGAGAAACATGGAAAGAATTAGTTACTAGGAATAAAGAAATGCATTTAGCAAAATTTCCTAAGTTAAAAGAAGAAATTGAAGAAGTATATAAACTAGTATATGATAAAAAAGTATTACCTTCAATGCGTAGTTTACAATTTGCAGGTAAACCAATTGCAATAAATAATTCTAGAATATTTAATTGTTCTTATTTACCTATTGATGATTGGAGATCTTTTAGTGAAATAATGTTTTTATTATTATCTGGTTGTGGGGTAGGTTATTCTGTACAAAACCATCATATAGAAAAATTACCAGATGTTAGAATACCTAAAAAAACAAGAAGATTTTTAGTAGGAGATTCAATTGAAGGATGGGCAGATGCTATTAAAGTTTTAATGAAAGCTTATTTTGGAATGTCAACTACAAGACCTATTTTTGATTTTAGAGATATTAGACCTAAAGGAGCAGAATTAATCACTGTAGGTGGAAAAGCTCCAGGTCCTGAACCTTTAAAAGAATGTTTATTTCAGATTCAAAAAGTACTTGATAGAAAAGAAGATGGAGAACCTTTAAAACCAATTGAAGCACATGACATTATATGTCATATTGCAGACGCCGTTTTATCTGGTGGTATTCGCCGAGCAGCACTAATATCTTTATTTGATTTACATGATAATGAAATGTTAACTTGTAAACATGGTGCTTGGTGGGAAATGAATCCACAACGAGGTAGAGCTAATAATAGCGCAGTAGTTATTCGTTCAAAAGTTACAAAAGAAGATTTTAATGAACTGTGGGGAAAGATAGTAGCAAGTAATTCTGGAGAACCAGGAGTTTATTTTTCAAATGATAAAGATTGGGGAACAAATCCTTGTTGTGAAATAGCTTTAAGACCATTTCAATTCTGCAACCTAACAGAAATTAATGTTTCTAATATAGAATCACAAGAAGATTTAAATGAAAGAGCAAAAGCAGGTGCATTTTTAGGAACTTTACAAGCAAGTTACACAGATTTTCATTATCTTCGTGATATTTGGCAAAGAACAACAGAAAAAGATGCATTAGTTGGAGTAGGAATGACTGGTATTGGTAGTGGTAGAGTTTTAGAATTTAATTTAAAAGAAGCTGCTAAAGAAGCTAAAAAAACTAATGAAGAAATTTCAAAAATCTTAGGAATTAATAAAGCAGCTCGTGTAACAACAGTAAAACCTTCAGGGACTAGTTCATTAGTATTAGGAACCTCATCAGGTATTCATGCTTGGCATAATGATTTTTATATAAGACGTATGAGATTAGGGAAGAATGAAGCTCTTTATCAATATCTTGCAAAATATCATCCAGAATTAGTAGAAGATGATTTTTTTAAACCAGAAATACAAGCTGTTGTATCTGTTCCTCAAAAATCTCCTAATGGGGCTATTTATAGAACTGAAAGTGCTATGGAACTTTTAGAAAGAACAAAGAAGTTTAATATGGAATGGGTAAAAAAGGGACATAGAAAAGGAGCTAATACTAATAATGTTTCAGCTACAATTTCAGTTAAACAAGAAGAATGGGAACAAGTAGGAGAATGGATGTGGGAAAATAAAAATACATTTAATGGTTTAGCTGTTTTACCTTATGATAATGGGTCTTATACACAAGCACCTTTTGAGGATATTACAAAAGAAAGATTTTTAGAAATGGAAAGTCATTTAAATGGTATTGATTTAACCAAAGTAATAGAAACGACAGATGAAACAAATTTACAAGATCAAGCAGCATGTGCTGGAGGAGCATGTGAAATAGTATAATGAGTTGGATTGAAGAATTGTATTATAAAGAACAAATACAAAAACAACAAGATTTTTATTATGAAAATGGTTATAAAGTAATGACAGAAATGTATCATATAAAAAGAGGATACTGTTGTAAAAATAAATGTAGACATTGTCCATATGAAAGGTAGTAGAATATTAAATAATCCTTTTTCTAAAATAATAGAAATACAAGATAGGATGTTTCAAATAAAAAGAGTACTTCCTGAAAGTAAAATAAATATGAATAATAAAGATTGGCCCTCCTTCTTAAAAGATTATTATCATGTAGATACTATTTTAAGAGCTAATGGTGAATTATGGATGTGTAATGAAATAAAAGAAATAGAATATGAAGAAAGTTAATATAAATCCTGATGAATTCTTAAAAGATATAGATAGTTTGTTAGATTTTGCTAATATGGTAGATGGGTTAAATACATCTGAGGATATTAATGAAAATGATATAAAAAAACAGGCTGAAAAGTTAGGAAAAAAAATAACAAAAAAATATAGTAAATATCTTCCTAAAGAAGATTTGGATACCAAAGAATAAATTAATATAGGTTACATTATGGCAAAATATCAATCAACAAAATTATTTGATAATTACTCTGTAGCATTAAGACAATGGAAAGCAGCTCATTCCCATTGTGAATTACTACATGGGTATGCATTAAAATTCAAAGTATGGTTTGAATCAATAGAACCATTAGAAGAAAAACAACTAGACGAAATGAATTGGATAATGGATTACGGTGGATTTAAATCTACAGATGCAGAACCTACTCCAGGAAATGGTCTAAAAGATTGGATGAATTATATGTGGGATCACACGACATTAATTGAAAAAGATGACCCCCAATTAGAATCATTCCAAATGTTAGAAGAATTAGGCTTATGTCATTTAAGAGTTATGGATAAAATGGGTGCTGAAGCTTGTGCTAAATTAGTTTTTGACCATTTTAATAAACGATTAGCATTAACAGGTGGAGGTAGAGTAAAAGTAGTAAAAGTAGAATGTTGGGAAGCTGATAGAAATTCATCAATATACACAGAAAATTAAAAATAAAATTATGAAAACATTAAATTGGTCAGGATATAAATGGTATAAACAAGAACCTTGGGGAAAAATCCATCCAGATAAAGCTTGGAATTATTATGATGAAAAAGCTATTGAAGTAGATAATGATGGTATATTACATTTAAAAACACATTATAACCCAAAAACAATAAAACATGATGGAAAAACATACAACCCCGATTATGGTGTAGGTTTAATAGCATGCACTGAAAAAATGCATTTTGGTTATTTTGAAATAGAAGCTAAATTACCAACAGGGTATGCATTATGGCCAGCATTTTGGATGTATGGTTCGCCTTGGCCTCCAGAAATAGATATAGTTGAAGCATATACTGGTACAAGACAAGACTATTTACATTTTAATATACACAATCCTTTAGCATATAATAAAGTAGAATCATGTATACATCATGGAAATGTAAGTGAAGGAACTAAATCAAATTTACCAGCTCGAGCGGGTATGATTTTTAAAGACCCTACAAAACACTTTATAAGATATGCTTGTAGATGGGAAAAAGATTACATTGAAATGTTTTATGATGGAAGACGAGTACGAAGGATTACTGATAAAAAAATACTAGCAGAAATGGATAAACCTCAAATGGTGGTTATTAATAATCATCTTACTAAAAAAGGTTTAGATAAAGTTGGAAAACAAGAATCAGATTTTCAAATTAAATATTTTAAATATCATGGATAAACAACAAGAAGCATTTGATAGAAATAAAATTTGGGCACAATTAACTCCTGAACAACAACTAAATAGTTTAGATGAACGTTTAGGTAAAGGTATAGGCGCAAAAAAACAAAGAGCTAGGATTCAGTATAAAATAGATAATCCTCAAATTGAAGTACAGAGAGAAAAGAAAAAGAAAAAACGAGGAAAAAATAAAAACAATGGTTAAAGTATCACATGAACTTCCTATAAATTTACTTCATAAAAGTTTTGATTGGAACGATTATGAGTATTGTTTACCTCATTTATTAGATCAAAATAAAGAATATCTGGATCATTTTTTAAGAGCTAAACAATCAGGTAGTTATATTATAATGGATAATTCATTACATGAATTAGGAAAAGCTTATGCTGAAGATAGATTAAGGCATTGGATTTATGCTTTAGAACCAGATGAATTTATAGTACCTGATGTTTGGGAAAACCAAGTTCTAACTTTAACTAATGCTGCTAAATGGGCTAAAATAGAATTACCCTCAGAAGTTACAAAGGTAGCTGTAGTACAAGCAAAATCATTTGAAGAAGCTTCATCATGTTATTCAGAATTAAGAAATTTAGGATATGAAAAAATAGCTTTTAGTTATGGAGCTCAATATTATAATGATTTATTCCCCCACCCTAATAAATTAGTTGGTAAAATGATGGGAAGAATAATGGCTATACATAAATTGTGGGATATGAGAGTCATAAAATCATACCATAGAGTACATTTATTAGGATGTGCTTTACCACAAGAATTTGCCTATTATAAAGATTTAATGACAATTCAAACTATTGAATCAATAGACACATCAAACCCTATAATTCACGGGTTAAAAGGAATTAAATACGAACATTACGGATTAAAAACAAAAGACACTACTAAAATAGATCAGTTAGAAGAAATTGAATTAACCTCTGATGTTTTATACAACATTAATCACAACTTAATTAAATTTAAACAATTTTTAAAATGACATTAACATTATTATTAGTAGCATCAGTTACCATAAACATATTATTATTAGTATTAGTAAATTATTTTTCTAAAAAACGCGCAGAAATTTATCTTAGCTCATGGAAAGTAAAAGAAGAGAAAAAAATAAGAACAGACGCCCATGCACGAAGTAGAGCCGTAGGATGGGGAAAGACAATAGAAAAATTTGTACCTTGGATGGCAGGTTTCCCTTGTGACCCTAGGGATTCAATGTTTTTAGCAAAACCTATAGATTATTTATGTTTTACAGACAGAACAAATAAAAGAAAATCAGCAGTACATTTTATAGAAGTAAAAAGCGGAAATGCTAATTTAAGTAAAGATCAAGAAGGAATCAGAGCTGCTATTAAAAATAATAGAGTATTTTGGCATGAAGTAAATGTAGATGGTTATTTGGATAATGGGAAAAATGTTATTACAAAAACAACAAAAAATAAAAAATAATGAAACAAGCAGTATTATCTTTATCAGGTGGGATGGACAGTAGTACAGTACTATTACACCTATTAGCACACGATTACGAAGTAACAGCAGTTAGTTTTAATTATGGTCAAAAACATAATATTGAACTAGAAAGAGCACAACAATTAGTAGATTATTTAAAAGAAAATGGTTACAACATAAATTATCAAGAAATCACTTTATTTGGTTTAGTTGATCTTTTAAATTCTAATTTAGTACAAGGAGGAGAAGAAGTACCTGAGGGTCATTATGAAGAAGAAAATATGAAAGATACTGTTGTACCTAACAGAAATAAAATGTTTTCATCAATTATTCAAGCAGTAGCATTATCATTAGCTACTAAAGATTTAGGGGATGGTATAATAGAAAAAAGAGACGTAGCAATAGCAATGGGTATTCATGCAGGTGACCACGCAATTTATCCAGATTGTAGACAAGAATTTAGAGATGCAGATTATAAAGCATTCTTAGAAGGTAATTGGGATGCCGATTTAGTAAAATATTATACACCTTATTTAAAAGGTGATAAATTTGATATTTTAAAAGATGGAGAAGTATGTTGTGAAAAATTAGGTTTAGATTTTGATGAAGTTTATAAAAGAACAAATACATCATATAAACCTGATTCATCAGGCAGATCTGATTATAAATCAGCTTCGTCTGTAGAAAGAATAGAAGCATTTTTAAAAATAGGCAGGAAAGACCCTGTAGAATATATTGATGGGTGGGAAACAGCTAAAAAACATGTAGAAAAATTATTAAAAAACCATGCGTAAAAGAATAGAAGATTATAATAAGGTTTTGCCTGTATTAGAAGTATACAGATGTGTCCAGTCCGAAGGAAGTAGGTTTGGAAGACCCACTATAGCAGTTAGAACAACTGGATGTACTCATAGATGTTATTTTGGTGAAGGTGGTTGGTGTGATAGTTGGTATACTTCAATTCATCCAGAAAAAGGTATATTTACTTTTAATGATATTATAAAAATATATGATGAAAACCCACAAGTAAAAGAAATGATGCTAACAGGAGGATCACCAACAATGCATCCTGCTTTAGTTAACGAATTAACACATTTTGCAAATGAAAGAAATATACTTATTACTATTGAGACTGAAGGATCTCATTATATTGAAACTGATTTTCCCATTGGGCTTATTTCTCTTAGTCCTAAGTTTAGTAATTCCGTGCCTGTGGTTGGTGCTGTTACACCTGGCGGAAAAGTCGTTGACGAAAAATTCGTTAAACTTCACAATAGGAAGAGAATGAACACAGATGCTATAAAACAAATGATAGCATTTCATACAGATTACCATTATAAACCAGTATGGGATGGGACAGATAAAAATTTAAAGGAGATTGAAGACTATAGAGTAGAACTTAATATCCCTAAAGAAAAAACATATGTTATGCCTGCGGGCGATACAAGAGAAACACTAGTAAAAATGTATCCTCTTGTATTTGAAATGGTAGCAGAACATGGCTATAATATGACAGGTAGAGATCACATAATAGCATATAATACAGAACGTGGAGTTTAAAGAAGCATTAGAAATATTAGAAGAAATAGAAGAAAATGTTAATGTATGTTGTGCCGTAACTATGGAACCTGATGAAGTATTAGATTTAATAGATAAATTAAAAAAATTTTTAAATGAAAAAAGTACTTAGTGATACAAAATTAAAACAAGAATTAACTATATTAGCAAATTCCATAAATCTTAGATGTGAAAAGATAGGAGGTGGTATAACATTTATATGCGTTTTAAACGGTGGCTTTATGTTTTTCAGCGATCTGGTAAAACTTATAAAGTATCCCATTAAAATCGATTTTATACAGTGTAAATCATATAATGATATGCAACAACAAGAATTGGAAATAACTAAGGATATAGATTCCGATATACAAGACCATACTGTTTTTATTGTAGATGATATATTAGATTCGGGTAATACAATGAAACATTTAAAAACCCATCTTAAATATCATGGAGCTAAAAATATATTTACAGTAACAGCAGTTCATAAAGAAAATGTGGATTTCCCGTTTAATTATTATATATACAAACAACCAGAAAATGTTAATCCATGGTATGTAGGTTATGGTATGGATGATAAAGGTTATAATAGAAATTTAAATTCAATTAATATAATTTAATGGCAAAAAAAGAAATACATAAAGATTTAGAGGTTGTAAAAGTAGGTTTTGCAAATGGTGTAGCTGAAGGTTTCCCTCTTAATGATAAGCAAAAAAATAAAATGATTGATAAAGCTGAAAAAGCTTATGGTAAGTTTTTAGATGCTTTAAAATGTGATTGGAGGAATGATCCTAATTCATCTGATACTCCAAGACGTGTAGCTAAAGCCTATGTAAATGACTTATGGGCAGGTAGATATACAGCTATGTCGCCTATTACCTCATTCCCTTCAGATGGTTATGATGGAATTATAATTGAAAGAAATATACCCCTAACATCAATGTGTTCACACCACCATCAAACAATTAAAGGTGTAGTACATATTGGTTATGTAGCAGGAGAAGGGGGCCAAGTTATTGGTTTATCTAAATTAAATAGAATAGTAGAACTATTTGGACGTAGAGGAGCCATACAAGAACAATTAACAGCTGCAATCCACCAAGCTGTTAATAAAATATGCAAGGATAATAAAGGAGTAATTACAACTATAGTTGCTACTCACAATTGTGTTTCCTGTAGAGGAGTAAAACATGAGGGGGCTAGTATGGTTACGACTAAAGCTTCTGGCGTATTTAGAGATAACGAAAATTTAGCGCGTAAAGAATTTTTTGATAGTCTCAAAGTGAACAATGGTGGACATAGTGTATAATTTAATAACAAAAACATGGAAATTATTTTAACAGTGCTAATTACGTTATTGGTTGTGGCTTTAATAGGTGCAGGCATTAGTTTGGTTAGGTTGAACAATAAAGTTCAAGATGTAGAAGTTCTTAGAAGAGATGTTGAATATATCAACCAAGAACTTATCAGCAGAATCGATGGCTGGGTTAGTTCAACTGACCGCAGATTTGATAAACTGTGGGATGAGGTAGGTAGATTAGATTCAGAAGTCAATCCTAATAAAGATATTTTAAAAGGATGATAGAACTACTAAAACATATGTTTGGGGTGTGTGGAGAAGCACACCCTAACATACTCACAATACTAGTAAGTACCCCAATATTAGGGTATATAATTTATAAAATTAAAGAAATATGGCATATTTTATAGCAACCGTAAAGGTTCAAGATCAAAATGAAAGAGGGAGAATTACCTCAAACAATGAAGTTTATTGTGTAGAAGCAGAAACTGTTACTGAAGCAGAAGCTAAAGTAGTAAAAGAATTTGAAAGTTATACAATGGATTATCATGTTAAATCAGTAAAAGAATCAAAAATAATCAAAATATTAGAATAATGGCAGAAAAAATAAGCCCAAAATATTGGGAAGTACCTTTTGTAGACGAAGTACAAGAATTTAATGATACAATGGGCAAACCTAACAATTATGAGCCTACAGTAGGGGAGAAAAAACAATGGATGTTTGTTTATAATTTTATTTTAGAAGAGTTAGAAGAATATAAAGAAGCATGTGAAAAAGGTGATATAGTAGGAATATTAGATGCTTTATGTGATATTACTTATGTATCTTTAGGTAATGGAACAATGTTACATGGTTTAAAAGGACAAATTTGGAAAGCATATCAAGAAGTACAAGCATCGAATATGTCTAAATCATGTGAAACAGAACAAGAAGCTATAGATACAGTTACAGTTCGTAGTAATGAACAAAAAGAAGAATGTCATTATGAAACTGTAGGTGATAAATATGTAGTATATCGTTCACGTGATAGAAAAGTAATGAAATCAATTAATTATTTTAAACCTAACTTAAAACAATTTTTTGAAGAAAAAAAAGAACCTACGACAGCAGAGGATTTTGATAACGCACCTTTTGGAGATTAAATATGAAAAAAAATAATAAATGGATATGGAAGCCTAGTATGCCTCCTTTCAAATGGGTACCCGACCCTAAAAAACATATGTATGCAAGTTTTTTAAAATCTGGTGTTAGACTATTAGGTTATATATTATTGCCTTTTAATTTATATATAGCAATGGGAGTTTTACTTGTTAGTGAAATTATAGGAATAATTGAAGAACTTGTGTAAATAATTTGGAAAAGCAAAATCTTTTTCGTATCTTATAGTATGTATAAAAATTGTTACGTTACAAGAGGTGATGAATGGAATCACTATAATATCCACCTATGGACAGATGAAGGATACTCCGTAGAACAGTTTCAAAATTATGGTTATCAAGAATGTTCAGATCAACAAGCTACCCATAGGGGAGTAAAAAACGAACCTCTTAAAAAAATATATGAATGGGATAGATTTACTTCTGGCTTGCATTATGCTGATCATACAAGAGGAAATATACATACAAAATTCCTTATAGACAAATATGGTATAGATGATGAACCCTCCAAAACCCATAGAGAAGTATTTTTTGATATTGAGATAGAAATAGGGGGTGCTTTAACTCCTGAATATATTAAAAATGCACCTAAACCTATAACTTCAATAGCTTGGTGGGATAAACAAGTAGACGAATGGGCTATCATAATATTAGATAAAACAGGTGAAATAAAAGCAGGTATTCAAGACGGAAGAGAAATTATACCTGTAAAAAGAGAAAACGATTTAATTGAAGTTTTTCTTAGTAGAATGGAAGCAATTCAACCTGATATTTTAATAGGTTATAATAGTGATTATTTTGATATACCTTACATCTATTATAGAATAAAAAACCGTTTAGGAGATAGAACAGCAAAACGGTTATCTCCTATTAGATACGTAGTAGAACAATTTTGGAATGCAGACCAACCAATTCGGATAGCAGGAGTATCTTCTCTTGATTACATGCGTTTACATAAAAAATATTCATTTAGAATGGAACCTTCAATGAAGTTAGATTTCTTAGGTGAAAAATACGTAGGACAGAAAAAAATTGAATATGAGGGTTCATTAGATAGATTATTTAAAGAAGATAAACAAAAATTTATAGAATATAATTTTGTCGATGTTTTAATACTAAAAAAATTAGATGAAAAATTTAGATATTTAGATTTAACTAAAAATTTAGCTCATAAAGGAAAAACATTGTATGAAGAAGTATATCAATCTTCTAGAATTCATGACGGTGCTATATCAAGTTATTTATTATCTGAAAATACAATCCCTCCTAATAAGGATCCTGACCCTATAGTAAAAGAAAATGGCTATGCTGGGGGTTATTTATTTTGCCCTAAAACAGGTATTTACAATTATATGTTTGACGAAGATTTAACTTCACTATATCCTTCAATTATGATGTCTATTAACATAGGTAGAGAAACTTTAGTAGGACGAATTGTAACACATAATGACAGGGATAATAGATTAGCTCTTAATGACCTTAAAAAAATGAATCCTAAAGATGAATTTGAGGTTGAAAATTTAAGAAGAAGTAAAAAAACATTATCTGTAGGTGAAATACTAGCCCTAATAGAACAGAATAATCTAGCAATTACAGCAAATGGTGTAATGTTTAGAACAGATAAACCTTCAACTTTATCAGTTGTATTAGCAAAATGGTTTGACGAAAGAGTAATTTATAAAAATAAAATGAAAAAAGCTTTTACAGCAGGAGATAAAGAAAAAGGTCAATTAAATCACCTCCGCCAATACACAATGAAAATTTTACTTAATTCATTGTATGGAGCTACAGCATTGCCTACTTTTAGATATGGTTCTGTATTATTAAGTGAAGGTATTACACTTACAGGACAAAGAATTATTCAAGATTCAGGTACATTTATAAACGAAGAAGCTGAAAAAACACTACAAACAGGTAAAGAAGCATATCAAATTAAAACTACTCCTACCCAAAAATATGAAGATTGTACAGGTGTTGTAGTTTATGAAGATACTGATTCATGTTATGTTAACGCTGAACCTTTATTACGTAAATTATACCCAGATTTTGATGATATGGATGAAACTGCTAAAGCAGACAAACTTGAAGCTATGTCGTTAGAATATGAAAAGAAAATTAATGAATATTATAACGATTTAGCATTAGATGCGTTTAATGTTCCTGTAGATAAACATAGATTAGAAATGAAAACTGAATGTACAATACGTTCGGCATTCTTTTCAGGAAAACGTAGATACGCACAGTATATAACTAAAAAAGAAGGTGTACCTTGTAATGAAATTGATGTAAAAGGTCTTGATTTTATGAAATCAAATTTTCCACCTTTATTTAGAGAATTTTTTGAAAGTATATTAAATAAAATTTTGTTTGGTGAGTCAAGAGAAGAAATTGATAAACAAATACTTGATTTTAAAAATTCATTAAACACTCTACCATTCGAAAAAATATCTAAACCTACTGGAGTAAAACGAATACAAAAATATACAGCTAGAGGACCTAGTGCAGATGAAATATTTAGTGAATTTGAAAATAAAGCACCTGTAGGGGTTAAAGCTGCTGTAAGATATAATGATTTATTAAAATTTAAGGGTTTAGATAAAAAACATACTCAAATAGTAGAAGGTGATAAAATTAAATGGGTTTATTTAAAAGATAATCCTTATAAAATAGATACTATAGGATTTTTAGATTTTGACTTACCTAATCCTATTCGTAAATTTATTAAAGAATATGTGGATATCCCAAAATCTTTTGATACAATACTAAAGAATAAGTTAGAGTCTTTTTATGAAGATCTTGGCTGGGGAAAGTTAACTTTAAATACGTATGTGCAACAATTTTTTCAATTTTAGGTTATGATAAGTAAAAAGGTTTTATCGGAAATAGTATCTAAATATTCATTAGGAGGTCACGTAGAAAAAGTTAAGTGGGTTGTAGATGAAAATGATGAAATAGCTATTGAATTTATTAATGATTCTAAAACTTTAGTAGGACAAATATATTATAATAATACTATAGGACTTAAACAAGGTAATTATGGTATTTTTAATACATCACAACTTATTAAATGTCTTAATATCTTAGATGGAGACATATTAATAGAAACAAAATCATCAAATGGGTTAGCTTCTAAACTTAATTTAGCTGACACTAATTATGATATAAAATTCAGTCTTGCAGACCCTGCCGTCATTCCTAAAGTCCCCCAAATTAATGACTCCGATCAACCAAGTGCATCCTTTGAAATAACAGATGAATTTATTACAAGATTTGTTAAATCAAAAGATGCCTTGAATGATCTTCCTAGTTTCACTATAGAAACAAGAGAAGGTATGACAGGAAACGATTTAGTATTTACCATAGGGTCTGATATAACAAATACAATACAATTTTCAGTTGATGAATTACATGAAATAACTGAAGAATTTGAACAGATACCATTTGATTCAAATTTATTTAAAGAAATATTAAAAGCAAATAGAAATTATGAATCAGGTACGATTCATATTAATAAAAAAGGTCTCATTCAATTAACATTTAATTACAATGATGGCTTTAATACACATTATTATTTAGTAAGATTACAAGAAAACAATTAAAAGTTATGGCAAAAGGAAGACAAAAAGGACAAACAAAAATAATGAGCAAAATTAAAGATAAAGTTATTGCTCCTTATGAATTATGGATTGAAGAAGATCAAGTAGTATTGATAGATACAACAAAAAATAAACCTTTAGGGTATTATGGTTCTATAGAAAGTGCTATTAAAAGAGTATCTAATTTAAGCTTGGTCTCTCAAAGAGAAGATTATACATTAGCAGGGTTCATTGAAAGTTATAGAAATATAGTAAATAAAATAACAAAAAATTATAAAAACGTTTAAATTATGGAATGTCCAATTATACCTTTAAAAGATAAAGTAGTAATTCTTCCTCATGAGGAAGAAGAACAAAAGTATGGAAATATTATTGTACCCAACACGGGCCAAGAAAAACCAGAAATAGGAAAAGTAATGGCTGTAGGGCCTGGTAGAGTTAGTGATGAAGGTACTTTAATACCTACTAATGTAAAAGTAGGTCAAAATGTAATTGTACCTAAATTTGGTGCACAAATAGTAGTAATAGAAAATGAAACATACATTGTAACAAGTGAAAATGATATTTTAGGAATTATTAAAAATAAAGAAAATGAGTAAAATTATTAAAACTGGCGAAAATTCAAGAGCCAAATTATTAAAAGGAGCCTCACAATTAGCTGAGGCTGTTGTTACTACTTTAGGTCCTAATGGCCGTAATGTAGTAATAGCCCAACAAGGAGGCAATCTACCTACATCTACTAAAGATGGAGTAACTGTTGCCAAAACAATTATACTAAAAGACCCTGTTGAAAATTTAGGTGCACAAATGGTAAAACAAGCAGCAGTACAAACAGGAGATATTGCAGGAGATGGAACAACAACATCTACCTTATTAGCTAAAGAATTAATTGAAAAAGGTATGAATAACCTTACTCAAAAACGTAATGCTGTAGCTATTAAAAAAGGAATGGAAAAGGCTACTAAAATGATAATTAATTCTTTAAAAGAAATATCAACTGATATATCATCAGAGGATCAAATTAAACAAGTAGCTACAATTTCTGCTAATAATGATGAAGAAGTAGGTAATTTAATTGCAGCTGCTATGGATAAGGTAGGTATAGAAGGTGTAGTTACAGTTGAAGAAAGTAAATCATATGAAACAACATTAGAAACAGTTGAAGGTATGCAGTTTGATAGAGGTTATAAATCACCTTATTTTGTAACTGATAATTCATCTATGCAAGCACAACTAGATGATCCATATATTTTACTTTATGATGGTAAAATTAGTGCTGTAAAAGAATTACTTCCTATATTAGAAAATGTATCTCAACAAAATAAATCATTGTTTATTATAGCTGAAGATATAGATGGAGAAGCATTAGCTGCTATGATTGTAAATAAAATGAGAGGTATCCTAAAATGTTGTGCAGTTAAAGCTCCTGATTTTGGAGAAAGAAGAACCCACATATTAGAAGATATAGCTACATTAACAGGAGGTACTGTTATTTCTAAACAAAAAGGAATGCGCTTAGATAAAATTACATTTGATGATTTAGGTACATCTAGAGGAGTTACTATTGAAAAAGAAAGAACAACTATTGTAGATGGTAATGGTACGGAAGAATCAATAACAGCTCGTTTAGAAGAAATTAAAGACCAAATAGATAGAGCTGATAGTAATTATGCAATTGAAACATTACAAAACAGATTAGCTAAAATGGCAGGAGGTGTTGCTGTAATTAATGTGGGTGGTTTTACTGAAACTGAAATGAAAGAAAAAAAAGATAGAGTTGATGATGCTTTACATGCAACTAGAGCGGCTTTAGATGAAGGTATTGTACCTGGTGGTGGAACTGCTTTATTACAAGCTAGAAATAATATTAATATAAGTTTAAATGATAAAGATGAACAAATAGGAGTAGAAATACTTTTAAATGCTATTGAAAAACCATTCATTCAAATATTATTAAACGCAGGTATTGAAAAATATCATAGTATTTTATCTAAATGTGAAAATAGCACTAAGGGTTACAATATAAAAACTGAAAAATATGTAAATATGATCAAAGATGGTATTATAGACCCAACTAAAGTAACTAGAATAGCATTAGAAAACGCAGTATCAGTTGCTGGAACAATGTTAATAACAGAATGTACAATTGTTGATGATCCTAAAAAAGAAAAAAATAATGAAGTACCTATGATGGGAATGTAATTTTTCTGCGAAAAGATTTGGAGAAGCAAAAAATTTTTCGTATCTTATGGGCATAAATATATAAAATATGATAGTAAATTATTTAATGATAGGATTTGGTTTTGCATTTTTGTTAGACCTTATGACTCACATTTTTAGAAACCACGAAGCATGGAAAGATGTCCCTCAATGGGACTGGAAAGCTAGAATAGCCTTTGTATTATTTTGGCCTTTAGGTATATCTATTTTTTTATATGCTTTTATTAAATCATATTTGAAATAATGGAACTTTGGGTAGAAAAATATAGACCAACAACTTTAGAGGAGTATGTAGGTAATGAAACGATTAAAAATAAGATAGCAGACTATCTTAAACAAGGATCGATTCAAAACCTACTATTCCACGGAGTTGCCGGTACAGGGAAAACTACATTAGCTAAATTAATTGCTAAAAATTTAAATTGCGATTTATTATACATTAATGCTAGTGATGAAAGAGGTATAGATACAATTAGAGATAAAATTATACCATTTGCTTCAAGTATGAGTTTTAATGATGTTAAAATTGTTATATTAGATGAAGCAGATTATATTACACCACAAGCACAAGCTACATTACGTAATACAATTGAATCATGTAGTAAAACAACACGTTTTATTTTAACATGTAATTATTTAGAACGTATAATTTCTCCATTACAGAGTAGATGTCAAACATTTGAAATAATACCACCTTCAAAAACAGAAGTAATAGAACATGTATCAAATATAGCAGCAAAAGAAGCAATGCTTGAAGTATCTGTTAATGATGTACAAAAAGTAGTTAGTACACATTATCCTGATATCAGAAAAATTATTAATACAATACAAGGTTCTATTGTCGATGGTGTGATTAAAATTGATGATACATCACTTAAAAACACACAATTAGGAGGTTTAATAGTTGACGCTCTAATTAGAAAAGCTAAACTATCAGAAATACGTCAAATTATAGCTGATTCTGGCTCTAGAGAATTTGATGACTTATTTAAGTATATTTATAATAAAT
>VTLG01006953.1_pt1 | contig 62614 bp, 93 predicted proteins | sample 4694571 | NCBI WGS metagenome assembly VTLG01 (sample SAMN12604809, study PRJNA352737) | marine metagenome | biome: ENVO:00000447; feature: ENVO:00000209|ENVO:00000569|ENVO:01000036; material: ENVO:00002151; isolation source: viral sequences binned using virsorter ...
TCCATTGGCCGACGGATGTAACGATTAGCTTCGTTGCCGACCACCGATGGACCTGGGCAGTTTAGAATGATTCTAATTAACAAATGCAGTTTAGAATAATTCTAAGTTGCAAGCTACAAGCGGCAAGCTTCAAGCTTGACAGCAGATGTAGGATATGATAGGATGAATTTAGAAAGGAATAATTATGGAAAAAATAACAATAGATTACAGAGTATCAGAACATATGAAAAGAATAGCAGACGCTTTAGAAGAAATTCTAAAAATGATAAAACAAGAACAAGAAGAAGTTAAAAAATACAGAAAGGAAAACAATGAGTAAATATACACTAGCACAGATTCTTGATGCATGGGACGCTTCCTACGGTGAAGATATGATGGAAGAGTATCCAGGTTTCATTCAGAGATTATCTGAAGAAACAAATAAAGAAACGGATGTTAAAAATCTCAGAGAGCAGATTAAAAATGAGAATTAAGCACAACGACTTAAGCTGGTATTTTATGCGGCCGCGCGAAGAATTGCCGGCTGCATATGTGCGGAAGTGTGAAAAGTTTTTTAAAAAATTAAGTTCCAAGCGCCAAGCTTCAAGCACCAAGCACCAAGCGCCAAGCTTCAAGCTTGACAAATCATGAATCATGGATTATAAAGGATTAAGACCTGGCGGGAGGCAACTGAAACTAGACGAGGCCCGGAGTTTTGTTCATAAGTGGATGTCCCAGAACAGCACGCCAGGCACAATAACGAAAGGAAAATATGAAAACAGAAGAAGCACTTAAAATAATAGGAGGCAGCCTGAGCAAGCCTTCAAAAATGCCTGGATGGTCAATAGGTCTACCAGCGAAAGAATGCAAAACAGGCTCCAAGCTCAGGAAGGTTGAAGGCAGCACCTGCTATGATTGTTATGCGCTCAAAGGCTGTTATGTTTTTAAAGTTGTCCAGGATGCACAGTATCGAAGACTGGCAGCTGTAAGCAGCCCGCAATGGGTCGAAGCTATGGCACATTTAATAAATTCTAAAAAGCCCGATGTCTTTAGATGGCACGATTCAGGAGATGTCCAGGATTTAAATCATTTAAATAAAATTTATGAAGTATGCAGGTTGACGCCTTCTAAGCGTCACTGGCTCCCGACTCGTGAAGCATGGATCAAGGATCACGTATCAAGGGCGCCTGATAATTTGGTTATAAGATTTAGCATGCCAATGATTGACCAGCCAGCCTCTGGCAGCTGGACTCATACCTCAACAGTGGTCACAAGCGGCGCAACATGCCCCAGCGCACAGCAGGGCAATCAATGCTTAGATTGTAGAAATTGCTGGAATAAAGAAATAAAAAATATATCATATGGGCAACATTAAAATGGAATTCAAGCATCCCAAATATTATAAAGAATTACGCAAGCTACGTAATAATCTGGATCAGGTAATTAGCAAGCAGCAAGCGACGGCTTCAAGCGAGCGTTCACCTGGTCCGGGCCTAAAGTCCCAAGCTCCAAGCGCCAAGCAGGAAGTAACAAGCTACAAGCTTCCTGGACCAAGACCTATTTCAAATTCAAACAAAGGTTTAATTCACAAGCGCCAAGCTAAACCAGAACCTAGTTCAGGTTCTTAAACGCCAAGCGGCAAGCATCAAGCCCAGAGTGGCAAGCAGCAAGCTTCAAGCCCGAAGTTGCAAGCTCTCTTATCCGGTGTCCATGGTACATGGACCACGAAAAAGTTTTCGTGGGTAAAGGACCAAGGGCCTTTACCAAGATGAATGAGTTGTTAGGATGCTTCACGTGGAACGCAATTTGATGGGGGCTGAACCGAATCTTTTTACCTTTTGTAACTTTGAGTTCTACAGTAAAAAAGTGCCCAGAAGTATTGTAACCCAATAAATCAGGAGTACCAAGTGAGCTAAGGTTTTCCAGCCGAATCCATGATATTTCGGGTATAGATTTTTTAATTTCTTTATAAAATTTTGCTTCTGGACCCATGCAATTTTCGAGGTAAGCATAACAGGCAATTACAGCACATCGTTACGCAATTTATCCGGAATAATAATATTTCTATCTTGTTTTGTTTTTAAAACTAACCTGTGAGATTGGTGGTTTCCCTTGGCTCCAAAGATTGTCTGACTATTTTCGTGAACTTCCATGCGTTTTATTTCTTCTAGGAACCCATCTTTCTCCACGTAGATAACGGCATCGCTCATTGCATTGCCTTGTCTGCTCCCATCTTTAGTAGCTTCTGTGAATTTAGCTAAGAATTCCTGCAGGTCTCTTACTCTCATTTTTGTTTATCCGCAAGAAGTTTTTCAATTTCTTCTTTGTAAGTTTTATTGTCATATTCTAAATGCTCTATGACTCTTTGTTGTTGTAAAATTTTAGAAGACAATTCTTCTACTATTCGTTTTGTACCCTCTAATTGATTTTTAGTTTTAATCCATTCAGACTCTTTCATCTTAAAATTCCAAATTTCTTTTTTGTGTGAATCTATAAGCAGACTTAAATCCAACGGACCTCTGTCCTCGTTGGTATGCTTACGCTCGTTTTCATGACTCATATCTTCTCCATATTCCTTTATGTTTTTATATGTACGTTTGTCTTTCATACACTTGACAATATAGGACACTTACCTTAAATTGTCAATTATGGGATTACCAAAAAGACTGACAGAAATGCAAAAAAGATTTGCCGAATTTATAGTATTCGGTGGACCTGACGGACCCGTCTCAAAGACTGAGGCCGCTATCTTGGCTGGTTACTCACCTAAGAGAGCAGCACAAGAAGGCTCAGAACTAACAAATCCTAGACAATGTCCTCTAGTTGTAGAATACATAGGTAAACTACATGACGAAAGATTACAAAAACACCAAGTAACTTATGAAAGACATGTTGCAGAACTAGATAGAATTAAACAGGCAGCACTTAAGAAGTCGAGTTTTTCTTCTGCCGTAAATGCTGAAGTAGCTCGAGGCAAGGCAGCAGGATTATACATAGACAGAAAAATAATAAAAACTGGGAAATTAGAAGATATGTCAGAACAGGAGCTAGAAGCAAAAATGAAACAAATTTTAGAAGACTACGCACCTTTGTTGAATGCAAAGACTGTTGAAGGTGAAGCAATTGAAGCCCCTAAATCTTCTGAATCTTCCGAACCCACTGACGAGGTATCATCGTCCGGTCCCCAAAACTAAAACTACCATCATCTTCTTTATCGTAAGAAGCAAATAATTTAATTGAATTCTTATCTTTAGAATACAACCACCCTTCATTGATAGGTCTAGCTAGTTTCATTCTATCAAATTCTTTATCGCTTGCCCAGCCAGAATCGCTCACACAATCGATCCACTCCACTCTGACTTTCGGATAAGGTATATCGGGAGTAATTGAGGCAATAGCTTTTCTTCTTTTCCTAGGCATGATTTTATATATCACCCCTATAAGAGATATACCAGATATTTAGGAAACCAAAAAACCAAAAACTTTTTCTCACCGGGATAGAGCACCTGTGACAGTAGTGTACAACTGACAATATTTTTTGTCAAAAAAACATTTTTTGTCACTAATTTTGTCAACTACTTTTGTTGTATACCAACAATAATAGCTCAAAATGACAAAAAGACAGTTTTTTTTCATGTTTTTTTTTTTAAAACAAAAAATATCTGTGAGATCTCTTATATGTCCGTCAGCCAGGCTACAAGATTGCCTTGCCTGCCACAATTTTGCCATAATGTAGCTCCATTACTGCCATCTTTTCCTCAGCTTGAGACAGCTTCTCGAGTAATTTATCGACTTCACCTGTGATATCTGGATGCTCCGGTATAATAACTTCTTGCTCGCTGTAGCATTTTATCTTATACTTTGCGTCCTCAATTTCGGCTTGGTATCTAGCCGTTAATGTCCTTCTTAGTCGTTCGTTCATTTTCTCTCCTTTTGTTAATCAAAATGTGGAAAACTAATTGATAGTCTTCTGCCTAATGGCACCATAACATGTGGCACGTATCTTGGAACCCAAGATAAATCTCCGGGTTCAACTATTACATCAAAGTAATTCGGTACAAAAAATCTACTCTTACCTGCGCATTGCAATATAAAATTGTCTGCCATATCAAAATGCATCTTAAAACTAGTGGGTTTATCAGTGTGTCCAGTGTAGATGTGCGCGTCCCAATCTTCAGACAAAGTTGGAACTTTTAATTTAAAGAAATCATGTAGTGTGTGGAATTCCTTTTTTGCGTCTCTACAGCCAGTAAATACAAGGCTGTAATCATCTAAATTTTTATCAAGATTATCTGCATAAACTATTCTTTCTCCATTCTCTATTAATTCTATGTTTTTCTTAGATAAATCTTTTTTTAAAATTTCAAATTCTTCCCAATTAAATAACTGCGTATCAATAAAATTTTTTACTACGTATGGTTTTATAAAATTATTTACCATTAAAATCTTTTGCTTCTACCTTTACTTTCGCTTGTTCTTTCTCATCGAACTTTAGTTCATGATACATGTCTAATCGTTTTAGAAACCTATGCTTCCAGCTTCTTAATGCTTCGTCTTGTATCTTGAATTCTTGATAATATAGGTCAGGAGTACACACCATTATAACACCCTGCCTAATCTGACTCTTGTGAGTATAGTCATGTGCCAGTGCGTAGGCTGCAATCTGTAAAAAGTAATCTTCAATCCATTCTTCTTTCTTAGGTCTATTAGCTTGTTTAAAATCTATAATGGTCTCCATATCATTATGTAAACAAACCAAGTCAGTAGAGCCAGCATATAACCCAGGGTAATGTAACATAATTTCTGAACCATAGACTTCTTCGATAGGCGTAAAACCAATTTCAATAATTTTTTGGGCCATGGGCTTCGCCTCTTGTCCGATTGCTGTAAGATCATCGTAGCCAACTCCTGTGACATGAGACTCAATGAATTTGTGCATGGATGTTCCCCGTTTAGAACTATGATTCTTGATTCTGTCTGCTTCTGCTTCTCCAACTTTGGCCTTCCATTTTTTTATGAAATCTTGATTTTTTGTAGCGCCTAATATCGTAGTCACGCTTGGAAGTCTAGAATTATCTATGTCATAAACTCGTGTCCCAGTTCCATGGTCCGTGATCTGTTTTCCTTGTATATAGTTGTATTTATTACTTTTTTTCATGCATCAGAATTATACGTTTACGCCACGCCCACTCGCTAACCTTGTGGCACGTGTCTTGAATTATCTCTAATAATTTAAGCTTTATCTTTATCATCAACTTTTACATTTACTTTAGGATCTACTTCTTTAATAGCGTTAAAAGGAATATTACACGCTATATTACCCGACACAGATATTCTTTCAACATCTGATTGGAACGGTGCTACATAGTGCTTTAACCATGCAGGAAAAATAAATAAATCTTTCTCCTCTGGAAAATAAGCTTGGTAGGTAATAGCTTGTCTATTTCCTTCTCCATAAATAAAACTAATTCCACCTGGACCAGAACTCTTTCCTTTATAATTTAAATATTCTTTTTTTATTTCTTCTGGTATTTTTAAATAAGTTACAAAAGATAAATCGTCTGAATGATCGTGTGGTGGATTAAACTCGTGTTGACGTTGGTAGTTAACCCATAGCGCTTTAATAATATATTTATTTTTAGAAGGTGTTTGAGCGTTACGCCATCTATCCCATATCTGATCGTACACATTTATAAATTCATTAATGTAAGGTTGTAACCTTGTTAAATCTTTTAATTGATATTCTTTTTTAATAATACCCGCTAGCCTATGTTGGTATAAATTTTCTTCTTTTACCGCAGCAGTGCATTCTTCAGTTAATATTTTAAAGAACTCATCAGTTATTTTTAGTTTAACTACACATGGCCCCCAAGTTAAAACTTGGTAAGCTATTTTACCTTTGTTGTTTTCTTCTTTTTGTACTTTATCTATCATTTTGTGGTGGTCTTTTACGTCCTTGTCTGACATCATCTTGTTCCTTTTCTTTTGTTTTAAAAATTTTATTAAAATTTTTTCGATAAGTATCATTACTTATTCTAGATTTACCGTCCCATTTAAAACCTTTTTTAGCTGCCATGTAAGTTCCAATCAAATTTTTTTGTTTTACGGTACATGTCTAAATCTATAACATTTTTTCCAACACCATCATAGCCTTCGTAGTGGTCGATAATTTGTTCTATCTTATGTAGTTTGTTTTTCATGTAAGGCCACACAGCAAGAGCAATTTCTAGCGCGTCTCTGTGAGATACACGCCAACGCCATTGTCTTTTCTTTCCTGGTTTAACTTTACGTTCACCAAACGAACCACACTTAAAAGTTTCATGACACCATTGCAAAGTATCCTTTGCTGTCATGGCAATTTCTATTCTTATCACCCATACATTGTGTATGGGTTTTCCAGGTCTAGTGTTACGCTTTTGTTTAGTTCGTTTGTAATAGATAGAACCTTCACCATCTATTAAACCAGCAAGATATGCAAAATCATGTTCAATCATGTTAATGAATTTTTACAGTATCATCATCTGCAAACAAATCAGCAATGTTATCAGGCTGAATAGTTTCGGGTTCATGTACATAATATTCTCCTTCCGAATCGCAGTCCCAGCACTGATGAATAGATTCACCCTCTTCAGTGCCAACTTTTAAAAAGCCATTACCTTTACAAGTTGGACAATATATTATCTTTACTCTATGTTTTTTTAATTTTTCCATTTAACTTCTTCGCTTTCTTCTTCGCTTTCTTCTTCGCTTTCTTTTTCTTTTTACGTACTATTTTTTTAGGCTCATCGTATTGTGCTACTTTATCTTTTAAATTTAATTCTTCAATTTTTTTAGAAATTAAAGATTCAATTAATTGTGACATAGACACTTGTAAACCATCAAATAATACTGTTGATAAAAAATGTCCTTCCTTGTATGTTTCATGTGTTAAGGAAACATTTCTATATTTAGTTATATCAGTCATTGTGACTTCCTTTCATTTATTTCTGAGCACTATATAGGATTGATTAAAGGATTGTCAAGATGAAAATAATTTTATTATTATACATGTGTTCTTTAAGCACAGGTGCATGTCTACCGCCATACGAATGGCCTACACAATTTGATGATCCATATAGTTGTAGTATTGCAGGTTATGAGGAGGCAGCTAGAAAATTAAAAGAGTTGGGACCAGAAGAAGTTAATAAACATCAAATATCTATTACGTTCTCATGTACAGAGATTGCTACCACTTGACTTTGTGGCAGCATTATGTTAGGTGGTAATTTCTCACCACAATAGCCTATCACTCTTTCCCTCTTGTGATAGGTTTAACCATTCTTTTCTAATCTTTTCATTTCTTCATACATTTTATGAAGACTATATACGCTACAGTTAAATACAAAGTTTTTTATTTCTTCTCTCATTTCTTTTTGATCTTCAAATGCTTTAGCTTTGTTTTTCATTTGCACTTCTGGTATACCCCATCGTGTTTGGTCTGTCATTTTCCTCCTTTCAAATTCATTCGACCCCTACGCTTTCCGTGCACGTACTAACGTAGAAGGTGCCGCTTTCATTGCTAGGTTTCCCATCATCGCGAACGTACAGTGGAACGCAGTACTGCAGAACTTGGACGCTTACTAACGGTCTTATAATGTCTTTTCCTACTTCGCTCTTGTAATGGGTAGCCGTTATCTCTACACCATTCATCGGCATAATATTTTATTAACATGGACTCTTCTGTAGGTCCACCATGTTTCTTTTTTATCGACACATGCAACCAAACCATTCAGCACCAAATAGTTTGCCCTCTGTAATTATGTGTCTATTTATTTTTTCAAAATAAATTGTAACTTGTTCTCGAACAAGATCACAATAATCATAACACTCAGTCAAGTCTTTTGCTATTGTGTACACTTGGTACAATCCGTCTTTTAGAACTATAATATCCAGTTCCATGCGAAAACTCCTTTATCAATCTTTGTCTGATTTATACTCATTTACTTTCTTTCCGTTAGCAATAATTTTTTTAGCACCATGAGCTTGAAGATTTATTTTTGCATAAGGTCTCCATGACTCGCAAACTAAGTTTAATTCAATTAATAAATTAGACCATTGTTTTTGTGTTATATTACTGCTTGTTAGTATTACTTTTTTTTCTTTCATATATTTTTAAAATACTCTACATAGCTGCTCTAATTGGGAATTATTTTTTACCCACTTCTTCTATGCTTGAGTCATGTATTCTATATAGGATATCTAGGGATTATTGTCAAGTGCCTTTTTTTCTTTTTTTCTGCTGTCTTTTTTCGTGTTTATTTAAATTTTTTTTATGTCTTCCAGGCCGTTTTCTAGGTTTTTGTTTATGGTATAAATTAACTCCAAATTGAGATTTTTTAGCCATCTATACCCATTCTTTAACGTAAGGCTTGGTGCCTTCTGGCGGATTTAACGCTGGTAAATAGCTTATTTTACCGTTTATATGTTGATGAAGGTCAGAACCACACGATAAACATCTATAAAAATCTCTTGTAACGCCCACTAACATTGTTAGCTCATCACACGTCGGACATTTCCCGTTCACTATCTCTGCTTGAAATTTTACTCTTTGATCTGTCATATCTTTTCTTATTTTTTACCACACGCTGATGGTAACGTCCATCACTTAATTCTTGTGCTACTTTATTTCTAGGTCTGTTTTTCTTAAGAAAAAATGCGTAATGTTGTTTATTCAAGGATTATCTTTTTAATGGCTATAGAACCGTCAATATTTGTTTCTAACTCTGCCTTAGTTTTAATGCATTTGTAGGTAACGTTTGGTGTATATTGTCTCTCCGCATGACGCTTGCCTCGTAAGCATTGAGCCATACCTTCTAGCTGGATTCTGTGTTCCTTAATTTCTGCTCCTACAAACATAAGCAGGGCGACCACAACTTCTGTCATTGATGACCTCCATTTGTATACTTCATTTCTCTATTTTGATCTTTAAGTTTTTCAATGTCTACTAAAACTTTGTCCATTTGTTTTCTTAAAAATTCTATATTAACTTTGTTTAAAGCCATGGACTCGATATGTGCATTTAACTTGTCCGTGGTTTTGTATAAATCCTCAATCATCATAAATTGCTCGGAATCTGCAGGAAGCGAACCAAGTTGGCCCCGCGGCCATTTGATTCTAAAATCTGTATTTTCAATTAAATCTTTTTGCATTAATTCTACTTGCGTGCTCAATTTGTTTTGGGTTTCAATGATACCAAAATAAGCCCACGTTCCAATTGCGACCATCGCGATAAGTGAGGCTACCGTTTTCATCGGCATTTGTACTGCTGCTTCTTCTGAAATTTTAAGTGCCATTAGTTATAACTATACCCCGTGTTTCCTTGCTGTAATTTTTTAAATAATTGTTCGTGTTGTTCCATAATTTCTTCATCCATATCAAACATTTCTTCCATCTTATCGTCTAATGTTCTTACTTGAAACTCTAGTCTTTCAACCTTATCTTCCAACACAGCTTGACTGGTAGATAGTTCAAATGTTCTAGATAGGCTCCAACCGCCTAATGCAATTAAGAGTCCAACTAACATAGTTAAAATTTTTTCCATCATGGTTTCGAGATTATATATTCTTTAACTTGATTTTTCAATGATGTGTGTTGAGCCGGTTTAACACAAAAAGCCAATAAACACATCAATATTATTAGTATTCCTGTAAAGGTATAGTTCATAACAACCTTCCATATGGTTACTTTTCTTCAATATTATAGAAAAACTTATCAGTATCTTCTGTTTTCCATTTACCCGTATCTTCTACATTCCAATCACTTGTTTGTACTTTCCAGTCAGGAGTTTCATTCTTAACTGTAAATGATGGTATGTCCCAGAGTATACGATTGTTTGGCTGTGCCGCATAGTTGCCGTCATCTAACGCAAGTATGTGTGCGCATTTATGTTCGTGCGAAATTTCAGAATGATCTGTGTCTACTATATTACTCTCTGGATGTGCCCAGTCAACAGTAAATAAATATTTTCCTGGGTGTAATTTTTTGTCTTTGCCAAAGTATTTGCCAGCTTGGCCATCTAAGATGTCGTAAGAAGTGACAGCAGGATAATAACTAAAACAATTCCATAGCTCCAACTCATCCAATCTACGTTTAGGAACTTCTTTTGCTTCAAAGTCTCTTTGTATAAATGCAGAGATTGGTAGGCGGTAGAAGACTGCACCGTTTTCCATAATTGCGTGGAACAAAATCGGACGACCAGTAATCGAAGCCAGGCCGAAGATAATACAGTCTTCAACTTCGCCATGATGATCTTTAAGATCATAAAGATACTCTCTCCTTATCTGCGCATACGTCACAGGTATATTTACATTTAGATAAGCCATGCATGATTAGTTTACTAAATTAATTAGTATGATAAGTGCAACAACTATACCAATGGCTACTTTTTTATTAGCCACGACTAGTGCCCACATTTGTTTTACTTTTTCCATAATATACTCCTCTTTTATTTTTATTTTATTGTACCCCAATTAGAGCCAAATTCATAGTCTACTTTATTAGGAACTTCAAGGTTTACGGCATGCTCCATAATCTCAACAATTTTATCTGCGTGATCCTCATTCGTAATAGATATATCAAGTTCATCATGAACTTGTATGTGTGGAATAATTTTTTCTTTATGTAATTCTATCATAGCTTTCTTTGTCATGTCCGCTGCCGAGCCCTGTATTAATCTATTTAAAGCTTTGTACGTGTATGCTCTTTTAATCCCTGGTCCGTGTTCCAAGAGCGCTGCATCATGAGGCAATGCTTTATGAATACCGAACTGATTAGGCTCCCACAAATGAAACCTACAAAGTCTTCCAAGTAACGTTCTAATCTTACCAGCGTTCTGTGCTCTACTCATTACATTGTCCATAAGTTTTTTAACAAATGGAACTTTGTCATGATACTGTCTAAATAAATCTTCCGCTTTATCTTTAGACACACCGAGTTCTGCTTGTAATTTATTTTTTCCCATACCATAGAACAGGCCAAGATTTATAGTCTTAGCCTGTGATCTAGGTATCTCTGCCATGTCAGCGACAATCGTATGAAAGTCGGCATCCCCCTCGCGGTAGGCTTCCAATACTTCGTCCACTCCATAGAGATTCTGTAAAGCTGCATAATGCACTACCAACCTAGGCTCTTGCTGAGAATAGTCAAAACAACCCCATGTATGGCCCTCCTCGGGTATAAATAATGACCTAATCCGTGGTCCAAGTTCCTTGTTTCTAGCAGGAATTTGCTGTAGATTTGGGTTAGAATAACTGAATCTACCTGTGACAGTTCCGCCATTATCAGACCTAAGTTGGTTAATTTCTGCATGAATTCTTCCGTTGTGATTATGCTTTAATATGGTATCAATAAATGTGGTATGGGCTTTGTTGATTTCACGAGCCTGGGCAATTAGTTTCACTGTCGGGTGGGGGTGATTCTGTAAAAAGTTTTTAGTAAATGATGGAGAATTTGTTTTATCGGTTCGGTCATATGGTAGGGAAAGTTTTTGAAAAACTTGCTCAATACTCCTGGCCGCCCATATTTGAACGTCTACTCCACTTTCTTTTTTTACTTCTTGTAGGTATTCTTTTTCTTGTGCAACTAACTGTTGCTTTAATTTATGAGCGCCTTGAACGTCTACACGAACTCCTAAAAATCTCATATCAACGAGGCAGGGAAAAAGTTCAGTCTCTAAATCAAAAATAGATTGTATGTCTTGGTGTAAAATTTCTTTCTTTAGTTCTTGCCAAAGAGCTAATGTTATCTCAGCATCTTTTTCTGCATATTCGCCGACATAAATGGCAGGTAGTTTATACATTTCTGCTTTAGCGTCAACCCCCCAACTCTTTGCAGCTTCATATAAATTTGTTTCACTTTTTGTTTTTCCGGTGTATCTTTTAGCACAGTTGTTTAGGTCATAACGCATTTGATTTTCATCAACCACGGCCGATGCAATCATCGTGTCAACAATTTTACCGTTAATACTTAAACCTGTTGCGCGTATAAAACACACGTCATACATGGCGTTATGGAATATTTTTATAGAGTCTGTGTTAAGAACTCCTTGAAACCATTTTAAAACTTTAGCTTTGTCCATGTTGCCACCACCTTCATGAGCAATAGGATAATAACCAGACCAATCATGTACAGCGACTGCTACACCAACGATTGCTCCTTTACCATTTACTGAACCTGAACCCATTTTAATTAAGTCGGGATCTTTTGTTTCTAAGTCTATTGCAATTTCATCGTATTTAGATAAATCTGGAAAGTCTTGCGGTGGTGTCCATTCTACTTGTGGCGCAAATAAAGGTTTTTGTGTCATTTAATTATTCCCCATGTGTTAGGTTTGTCTTCTGGTTTATTTTCTTTTGGCTTTTCTATTTCTTTATAATCTCTTTCAAGTATCATTTCTAAAAAGTGTATAGCTTTTAATATATCTTCCTTCTTTCCTTTTAGTCTGTGTCGACATATATATTTTATAGCACAGCCTTCTGGAAAGAGCAACTCATTCTCAACTACAAATCTACTTGGTTGAATTTTAAAGTTTTGATAATGTGAACCTCCGTGTTGTTTGTCCCAAACACTCATAAGTCTCCTAACTGAAAACTTTTATAATCATCTTTGGGTTGGATAACATGTAAGTTTTCTTTTGCTCTTGTTGCACCTACATAAAATAATCTGTTCTCATCGTCTGGATTTTTTTCGTAAGCTTTGTTTGTATTGTGTGTAAGGTCAGTTAATAAAACTACGTTTTGTTTTTCACCACCCTTAACACTGTGTATAGTTGATAAATGTATTCTTGGATTATCTTTCAAACTTTCTCCATTCCTTCTCATAGCTCTTATATACTCTTTTCTATCATTTGAACAGTCATCAAATGCATGAAACCAATCTGTTTTAATTTGCAGACCGTAGTCTTGAATTAATGTGTCTAATCCATAGAAAGATTCTTTAACCATTCCTTTCATTTTTTTCTTATGCCAATGGCCTGGACCCATGTACTTAGCAATATTTTCTAGTTGTTTATAACTTAATAAGTGTCCTTTTAGTAAATTATGCCAATCAATAGCTGCTTCCTGAATATCTTTTTCATAAGATTTTTTAAATTTATTTTCAAAATATAAACCGTTTGTTTTTAAAGTTTCTTCTATGGCATCTAACATATGTCTTGTTCTAGTTAAAACCATCCACTCACCACTACTTAAATTAACATCTTCAAAAGATTCATACATCTTTACAGAACCTTCTACAGTTTTTGGTTTCCATTCTTTGTGTATTCTATTAGAAACTCGTTCTATAATTTTCATAGCAAAGTCGTGAACACTTCTTGGAATTCTCATTGATTGAGTTAGGTGTAACATCTTACCTGTTTGTGTAATAAAGCTGTCTACGTCTGCACCTGCCCATCTAAAAATAGCTTGGTCATCATCACCAGCTATAAAAGAATCCTGCGTATTAAAATGATTAACCATATCCCATTGCATACGAGATAAGTCTTGAGCTTCATCAATAAAAACTACATCAAACTTTGGAGATTTATCTGACCTTACAAAGTCTAAGATCATGTCATTAAAATCTATTAAAGCATATTCTTTTTTATATCTGTCTAATTCATTAGCAATAATATTTAGCTTATCATATTCTACATCTTGGTTGTGTTCTCCAAGATTAAATTGTTGGTCTACTGTAATGTTTCTAAGTTTAGCTAGATTAATTATTCTAAGATAATCACTTTTAGTGGTAAACAAACCAGTCTCTTCTTCATCATAATCATTATAGTCTAATGGTAAATTTATTTTTTTACCTAAGTCCTCGTAGTGTCTACGTTGCATAACATTTTCTTTATTAATACCAAGTCTTTTAAATGCCAATGAATGTAAAGTTCTAAAATATGGAAGGTCATCTTCAGATAAATTAAATTTATCCATTGCTCTGTCCTTTGCTTCGTTAGCTGCTTTCTTAGTAAATGCAAAATAACCTACTTTATCTGGATCAGTTTGTTTTAAATAATCATCTACTTTATTTAAAAGTGTGTGAGTTTTTCCAGTTCCTGGTGGTCCTAATACAATTGTTTTCATTAGAATGGATCGTCCTCTTTTAATTTTTTCTGTGTGTAGTTTTGTTCTGGTCTTTCAAATGCATCTACTATCATGACACTAGGTCTCTTCTTACCTATAGTAAGTCTATCATCTTTACAATCACAATGTTCTTTTAACATTTGTTGTGTAGGCTGTGCTTTTTCTCCCCATTTTTTTCTTTGTAAATATCCATGAAAAAATTTACTAAATATAAAATAATGTTTTCCTTCATGAGTCCATACATTACCACGTAAAATATCTTCTTTAGTTGTAGACTTAGCTGTTCTGTTAGAACAAAACTCTTCTAAATGATCTTGTAATTGATCTAAAATAGAAGAGCCTTGTGGAGCTTTAACTATTTCAACACCAGCTAGCAATAAATCTACATACTTGTCAAATTCGTTTGGTTTAATTCTTGGTGGTTTTTTATTTATTTGTTTTGTTACTGTTCTTCTAAACAATCTTTGGTCTATTAAACAATCTATGTTATCTAACTTAACTCTTTCACCATCTACATTAACCCAATAATATGGTTCGTCTAATTCTACTTTTTGTAAATCATTTAGTTCTGGAAATACAGACTCACCACCAATTCCAAATTCCCTAGACTTACATAATTTTTTATCACAGTGATTACACATAGGTTCCTCATTACATTTAAAACCTAATTCTTTTTTGCTGTGAAACTTTATTTTGTCTTGAATAGTTTTGTCGTCTAGTGGTGGATCAAAATAATTATAATTAAATTTATTAATTCTATTAGGCCAATCTTCTGGCCATTTTCTTTTTGCGTATTGAATGTATTGATAGATAACTCTATCTCTTCCATCTTTTAATTTTGTTTGTGTTAACGATTCTATGCATGGTGGTCCATCGCTAAATTCTGATTGTGGTCTTTTAATTTCTAATCTTTCTAATTGTTCGGGTGTTAATCTATTTCTTTCATAAGAATCGTAGAAGCTTTGCATTGATGCCGCCTCTCCATTTTCTTGAAAGGCGTACCTCGTGGTATCATCCCCATTAAAATAAGGGAGATTAAGAAAGTTTCCTGTATCCTCTTCTGATTTTAATTCTACTTGTTTTGGAAATACTTCGGAGCCACCATAACCTAAAACTGCACTAACAGATAAAAGTTTATCTCTCATTAACTTAGCGGTTACTGGTACAGTAGTAAAACAAAATACATGTGCACCACCAGATTTAGACCTAAAGACTATTAATGGTAAGTTTAATAATTTAATTTTGTTAATTAATTTTTGATGATCAAATCCTGCATATGAATCTATATCTATACATCCCCATATACATTTGTTGTCATCATTAATTGGAATGATTCCTAAACTTGGTTCTGTTCCTTGTAAATGTTTAAGCCACATATCTTCTGTGACTGGTTCTCTTTTAACAAAAGACTTTCCTTTAATTTTTTCTCCATCGACACCTTTCTTATCTACAAAAGTGACTCCGTGAGCACGTTCTAATCCGTTAAATATATTTTTAAAATATTCTATTCTACTTGTTATTGCCGACATAAATTTTTAACAGGCGGTTCCACGCTAGCTTCCCCGCCTGCTCCTAGGAATTAGTATGGAGTATCCTGTTTGTCTTCGTTACTTCCATGTTTGACTTGCACTTCTCCCTTGCCTAATCTTTCGGCAAAACCTTTTGCAATATCATACACAGACCTGTCTTCAACGGGACCTACCTTAGACACTTCCCATCCAAACCATGTTCCTTTGTCATTTGACATTTGAACAGTCTTTAGATTATAAATGTGGCTGTAAGTTGGCGGTGTGAATAAACCGTTCTTACCTGGCATTTTAATCCCCATCATAATTGAATTCCACTTACGACTAATTTTTAATTGAGTCGCTTTCATAGAAATCAACGCAGTCTGTGGACTCTTACCTAGAACAACTACAAAATGATTTGCAGTATTTTCTAAATAATTACCGTTAGGTAAACGATCTTTAAAAGATTTGTCTCTAGTAGTCGTACTCACAATGTCGCTATCGGCATTATGAATTGCTACTGGAGCACCTTTACCTTCACCTCTGTCTTGCCATTCTACATATTTTCTTTCGTAGAATACTGGCAACACATCTATTCCTTTAGTTCCGTCAAAAACTTCGTTTGTGACAGTGTTGAGAATCATGCCAGGTTCTGCACCTTCAACATATTTCCCATCCCTCTTATTAACTTCCGGAGATAGTTGTCCTAAGACTTTCAGAAATGGTAACGCAAGGTCTTCCTGCGTCATGTTCTGAGAGCCAGCATTTGCATCAGCCTCGAATAAGTTCGTAGACAATGCACCTGCATTTTCTTTTTTTGCTACTTCGTTCATGTTTATTGTTTCCTTTTTATTGTTGTTTTATTTCCAACGAACACGTTGAAAATTTCCGTTGGCATTTCTTTACCTGCCTCTAAACGTTCACGGACTAACGCTTTGAGAGTCATGGGCTCAACCTTCAACTTTTGTGTCGGTTGGAACCCACGCTCTGCTGCAAGAGCAGCATAATCAGCTGCCTTGTTATCTTCGTTGCGACCAAAAGACACGGATATCTCGTTTTTGATTATATCTCCTAGTCCATTATTACGAAGCCAGTTAAACGCCGCTTCTTGATTCGCTTTAGTTATTGTAGCGCTATAGTGCGGCTTAACATCTACCGAAGATCCGTCCATAAGTTTAAGATGAGATAAACCCATCTCTGACATCATAGTTGGAATAACTTCTGCTGATAGATGTTCTAATTCCTTTTTTGTATTCTTTATATTATCTTCTTGTAGTTCTAATCTCTTTTGTAATGAGTCTAGTTTTTCTACTTGGTCTGCAAGAGACTGAATATTGTCAGTCTTTTTAATAACCTCTTGCTGGTCTTTTTCAAAATCAATCATTGATTTCTCCTTTCTCGTATAAGTTAATTTCAATAGGATAATATTTTCTTTCTTGTTTATCCCATTTCAATAGATTGTATTTTCCGTTAGTAATGTCAGAAACTATAGAACACGCTACACCTATTATTGCAGGATCACCTGTTAATAATAAATAATCTCCTTGTTTAAAATTTTTTAAACTTTTTCTTAATTTAAAAATTAAAGGACCTGGAGAAAAAATTATTTGAGAAAGTTCTGGGAGTAAAAATTTTATATTACCATAATCAGACGCACCCATAATATTAATTTTAGGATTACCAGATTTTGTACCAGGAATTTCTTGTATAACGTAAACTATATTTTCTTTCATGCTTGACAATATAGCGATCATTCATTATATGTCAAGTCATACAGGAGAAAAAAAATGAAATACAAATTTAAAATGAAACCATACGCGCACCAATTGACCGCGTTAGAAAAGTCATGGAACAGAGAAACCTACGCTTATTTTATGGAAATGGGTACAGGTAAAACAAAGGTCTTAATAGACAATTTAGCTATGCTTTATGATAAAGGCAAAGTTAATGGAGCGTTGATTGTTGCACCTAAAGGTGTTGTTGGTACTTGGTATAATCAAGAACTTCCTAACCATCTACCAGACCATATAGAAAATGTGACTGTATTGTGGCAATCACATATTACTAAAAAACAACAAGAAAACTTAAACACGTTGTTTGAGACAGGAGAAAAACTTCATATTTTAATTATGAATGTAGAAGCTTTTAGCACAGATAAAGGTGTTAAATTTGCATCTAAATTTTTATCTTGTCATAATACGTTAATGGCTATTGATGAAAGCACTACTATTAAAAATCCTAAAGCTAAACGAACTAAAAACATAGTAGATTTAGCAGGTCATGCTAAATATAGAAGAATAATGACAGGTTCTCCTGTTACTAAAAATCCTTTAGATTTATTTAGTCAATGTTATTTTTTAGATCCCTTTCATTTAAATCATGAGTCTTATTATTCATTTAGAATGAGGTACGCTATTATGAAAACAGCTAATATATCTGGACGTAAAATTGAATTAGTTGCAGGGTTTAAAAACTTAGGTGAACTATCTGACAAGTTAAAACCTTTTTCTTATAGAGTATTAAAAGAAGATTGCTTAGATTTACCAGACAAAATTTATATGAAGAGAAATATTAAGTTAAGTTCTGATCAACTTAAAGTGTACGACCAAATGAAAAAAGAAGCACTAGCTGTTTTAAATGGTAAAAAAGTTACTACTGTTAATGCTCTTACTCAACTAATGAGATTACATCAAATTACATGTGGTCATTTTACCGCAGATGATGGTTCTACACAATCTTTACCTAACAATAGAATAAAAGAATTAATGAATGTGTTGGAAGAGACAGAAGGCAAAGCTATTATATGGGCTCATTATCAATATGACATTACTAATATAATTAAAGAAGTAGTTAAGGTCCATGGTCCGGGCTCCATTGTCGACTATTATGGGCTCACGCCACAAGATGAGAGACAATCTAACATCAAGAAATTTCAAGATGACCCTAAGTGTCGGTTTATTGTTGGAACGCCTTCTACGGGCGGCTATGGCATTACTCTGACGGCTGCAAACACCGTAATATACTATTCTAACGGATATGACTTAGAAAAAAGACTGCAGTCAGAAGACCGAGCACACAGAATTGGACAAAAAAAATCTGTAACTTATGTAGATTTGATGTGTGATGAAACCGTAGACGCAAAAATCGTAAAAGCTCTCCGTAAAAAAATAAACATAGCATCAGAAGTTTTAGGAGAAGAATTAAAGTCATGGATATAGTAGGATATACACGCGAGGCGCGCTAAAATTTTATATTAAGTCGGTTGCTTTACCTATTACCGGTTTATATTTTGTTTTACCTTCAGATTTAAAAGCATGTAAGAACTGTGCACGTCTGCCTTCGGGGACATAGCTGCAGTGAATCCACCCCGAGTTAGGTTCACCTGGAGTATAGAACTCAAGAATCATTTGGTCATACGGAAGTTCTCTCTTAATCCAATCAGCTAATTCAGCATTGTCTACTCCCATACATTCGAAATCGGCCGCCTCAGCTTTTGCATGTTGCGAATTTGCAGAGCTATTTATGGCTATACACAGCTCAGGGCTACGGAACCCGCTCGTCACCTTGACTCTGCCAAAATGGTCACGTACCGGTTGTAAAATATTTTCGCAAAGTAATTTTAATTTTTCCATTTGATCCGCATTAGGATTATTATCAATCCCCATACGAATTGCTGTGTCTGATTTAATTAATTCTTGAAGACTGAAGTTACGTGATAGTTGCATGATTTTATTTTGTGATTAAAGTAAAGATAACATATCCCATGCCTGTAATCAAGGCACCAACAGATACTAATAGAATACTTTCTATTCTATGTATTTGTTTTTCAATAGAATGAATCTTATCATGAGTTTGTTTTTGCATAATCCTGCATAACTTTTCATGAGAATCAATTCTTTGCAATGCGTTATCTTTAGCCATTATGTCCTTGCCGCAATTATTTTTTCTGACGGTGATAGTAGTGCTTCTTCTGTTCGTGTCAAGTTAGTTTGTGGGTTTTTTGCCATTGCCATTTGTGCATTATTTACTACTGGCATAGGTGTTTTAGCTAATGGTTGACCTTTGTTTTGTGCTCCCATTATTCCAGGTGCATTCATCATTGGTTGTTCAGCAATTATGTATCGATCTTCATCAATTCTAAAATCTCTATTAAGTTTTTGTCTTTGCAATTTCTTTTCTATTTTTTCAAGTTTTCTTCTTATTCTTCTGTTTAATGGATTTTTAATTTTATACTTATCAGATAATCTTTCATAAGCTTCTTCCATACCTTCTGTAATACCCAAAGGTTTAAATTTATTTCTTGATATTAATTTAAATAAAGAACCTTGATCTCTATCTTCAAAAATTTGTCTAATTTTCTTTTTACTGTAACCTAAAACTCTAGCTGCATCATATTGTCTTCTCATTTTATTAAATGTTTCTAATCTCTGTTTGTTAGCAAAGATATATTGTCTAATAATTTTGTTATCATCTTCAACTGGGTCACCTGTTAGAGTACCAGCGTAAATTAATGCTCTTTCATCTCTTTCCGCCTTCAAAAAGTTTCCTATAAATATTTCCATTGATCTTTCAATATCTAAAGGTGCTTTTCTTAAACCAATCAATCCTAACAATTCATCTGTAACTTCATACTCAGTTCCTTTAATTGTTGTTCCTCTAATTGCATTATAAAGTCTTTGCATTTGAACTTGAGAACCTGGAGTATATAATTTAGCTAAGTGTTTAAATGTTTTAAATATTTTATCACCGTCAGAATCTCTTTCGTTCCAGATCCGTGATCCTTGTTTCGTTTGTCCGCCTCTTGCATAAATATCTAATATACCACCAATCCAAATAGATTCTGATACAAATGGTTCCACTAGTCTAGCAAAAGCTTTAACTAATCCTAAAGTCATAGCAGGAATAACTGGTCTGTCTTCGTCTCTATTTAATTCTGTAAACATAGCTTGAATAGGATTAGTCACTGTGTCATAGAAAAATGCTCTACTAAAATCTATGTATTTATATTTACCATCTTCATAGACTGGTATTAATGTAGAGTCTTCTGAGAACCATGGAACAAATTCTCTTACCGCCATTAATTTATCTTTAGTAAATCCATATGCTTGCATGCCTCCCCATACAGCAGCTGGTCCAATAATACCTACAGTTGTTGCAAAACCTGCAGCTCTTTCCCAACCTATTCTTTTTAATATTGGATCTTTAATTTCTCTTTTAGCTCCTGCCATAATGTTATTAGAAGTTCTAATAATTTCTGCAGGCCATGATACGAAATTTCCAAGTGGAGATCTTCTAGATGCTTGAACTAATTCAGAAACGTAAGCATAGTTAGGTAACATTTCTCTTACGTTTTTAGTTGCCATCTTCATTATTTCTAATCTATTTGGCAATTGATTTTTAGTTATTGTACCTGCTTTTAAAGCAGCTTGATACGCTCTGTTAATTTTAAAATCTTCAGCCAAAAAATTAAATATTTTCCAGATGTCATCTTCAGCAATGTACATATCTTGTGCACCTTTTAAAAATCTTTTAGTTTTATTATCAAGTTTTCTCCACATCTTTTGTAAAAACCCTGTCTTAGCTGTGTCTTCAATTAATCCAATGACATCTCTGTAGATGGCACTGGCATTAACCATTCCTTCATCTAATAAAAATCTATATAAAGATTGACCAGCTTCTCCTCTTAATGCGTCAGCATAGTCATTAATACTTTTATATTCATTCATTGGTCTTGCACCTGGTTTGTTTCGATATAAAATTTGTGGTTGCAAAGTATTAAAAGCAGACTTTAATGATTTTAAAACAAACAATGGATTAGTTAAAGCTAAAGATATGTTACCTAAAGATACAGTTGTCACTGCACCTGATGAAAAGTTTCTTGAGTGAGTAAACGGACCACCTACTGTTTTACCAGCTTGAATTAATCCTTTAGGCATCATAACTGCGTATTGGTATGCAGCATTCTTGGTAATACTTCCTAAACTATTTAATGCACCAAATTTTAAACCTTGAGCAATAGCTTCTGTAGTATACATACCATTGATAGGGACTGTGTATGCTTTTTCTCCAATTTTTTGTGGTAATTGTAATCCTCTGCTAGCATCTACTAATTGTTCATCTAAACCAAATGCTTTTCTAGCACTATTATAAGTGGGATATACAATTCCTTTTTCACCACGTTTAATCATGTCATCAGACGCAGTTTTAATTACATTATAAAACCTATCTCTGGCTGCAATTTCTGCTAGGTCCGTGGTTACATTAGCTATAACTGAGTTAGCATTTTTATAATCTCCAAATAATTTTTTAAATGCATCTAAATCTTTTTTAGTTTGAATTAATCCACCTTTCTTATCTGGTTTAAATTTACCAGCACCTGTAATGTTATCTGCTATACTTTTAGTAATTAAAGCTTTTTCTTTAGCAAAGTCTGCTGCTTCATATTTAAATATTGGTGCTCCTGTGTTTGGATCTAATTGAACATTTTTAACAATGTCTTTTACAACTAACATTGCATCATCTTTACCTAATGTTTTACGATTAGCTCTTGCACTTCTTACAAATATATCAGCCACTTCTTTCATAACATCATTTGATGGAGCGTATTCTGATACAGGTCTTAGACCATTATCTTTAAAAATTTTATATTCAGTAGATAAAGTATCTCTAATTCTATCTTTCATTATGTTAACAAACTCTTTAGTTGATACATTTAAATTTTTACCTTTAACAACTACATTTAAAAAATCAGCCCATGAACTATGGACTTTAGATAATTCGTTTACTAATGCACTGGCATCTCCTTTAGAAACTTTTAACTTATCGGTTAAGGCAGAATAAAAATCATCAATCATATTTTTATCAAAACCTTTAACAATTACTTTGTTTCCGCTAACACCTAACTTGCCTTTTAAAATAGTGTTAACAATTAAATCAGATAATTCGTTAGTCATGCCTGATTTATCAGCAGCGCTTTGTGAGTATTTAGAAATTCTTTTTACAATTTCATCAAAGTTTCTTAAATAATCTGTAGCCATTAAATTAGCTGAAGATTTTTTTCCTTCTAATCTTTGAATAGCTTGAAATTCTTCTTCAGGAAAAGGTCCTCTAGATCTTAAAGGTCTTGCTACATATTTATCTACAAACTTATCAAATTTAGAAGCATTTGCAGCTCTTTGCATAACACCACTTGTAATACTTTTAGCTACTTTACCACCGCCTACAATAGCTGGAATAATTGGAAAACCCATTTCTCCTGCAAACTTAAGTTTGTTGTATAACATTCTTGTTGCATCTTCTTGAGCTGACTCTCTACCATCTCTGTCTAAAGCTGTAAGTTCTCCTTCATCAAAAAATAAATCTCCAAAAGTTCCGATGTTCTCTGCATCATAAACAACACCACCAGTTACTGCCCCACCCACAAAAACACCAGCAAATTTTTGTTTACCTGATAGCCTGTTCCATTTAGAAACGTCCTGTGCTAATTTGTATCCTTCTTTATTTCCTGCAGTCTTTACATATTTACCTTGTCTTAAACCATTAATAGCTTTGTTATACATTTTAAATGCTGTGCCAGCTAATTGGTCTGCATATTTTCCAGCAGCTTTCCAACCACCATATAATTGAACAAGTGTTTCAGTTATTTTTCCAACTGCAGTTTCTCTTGCTTTTTCTTCTGCATATTTTTCAACTTGACCGATATAAGTTTGTTCCCACCAATTTTCTAATCGAGCTACTCTTCCTTTATCAACAGGTAAATTTCTATCATCAGCCCAATCCATAACCATTGCTCCAAGATTAGCAAAACCTTTTGGAATTTTAATAGCACCAGATGCAACAGCACTGTAAATAGATTCAGTTATTCCAACATCACTTTCAAAAGGAATTCCTTTAGATGTTACTTTCATTTTACCAGTCGAACCGGCTAAAACAATTTGATCTGTAAAAAGTTGTTTTTCTGGTTTGTCACCATACTTAGATTCTAATGTAGGTCCTTTGCCCTCGTCCCATACGGTATCGTATGTTTCAAAATCTAATTTAGCACCGGATAACATTCCTTCCATAGAAGCTATTTCATCTCTATAGTATTGTTTGTTTTCTTCTTCGGTGTAGTTTCTTGGGTCTCTAAAGTCTGGATCGTGTTTTAATTTTTCATCATAGTAAGCATCGTCACCATATTTTTTTCTGTATTTAAATTCTCTAACAATTTGACCAACAGTGTCTAAAGCATTTTTAATGTTGCTATTTTTTCTAATATTAGCTTCACTTCTTTCTAGCTCTTCATCGTAAGTTAACTGTTTATTAACAGCTTCTACTACTTCTTCTTTTTTTAGTTTTTTTTCGTCGTCAACTAATTTACGAGGGTCAAAACCAAATGGCATTTATCCTCCTAATCTATTGCTATATCTTCTGCGATATATGTTTCGTACGGTATAAATTCAGCACCTTGTTTAACGTAAACTTTTTTAGTAACAAAATCTACATATACTCTACCATCTTTATAATCTCCTGTGTCAGGATTATAGTTTCTAATAGCAATTTTTTCTCCATCTCTAACAATTTCATCAACATCATCTTCAATATAATATTGATCAGGATCATGAGGTACTTTATATGTGCCGTCCATTATGTCATTCATAAAATCATTTAAAACAGCAGCATCTGTAAAACCTATATTATATAGTTTAGAAAGATCTTCTACTCTTCTGTTTTGTAGTTTTTCGTCTTCTATAATTTGTTCTCTTTCAGTCTCTTCTGGACTTTGATCTTTTCTATACGTTGGAAGTAAAATTTTTAATGCATCTTTAACTCCACCAGGAAATCTTTTAGGGTCAGCTGCAACCATAGCTTTCGCTCTTTTAATCATTTGATCTTGTTCCTCTTTGCTCGTGCCTTTAAAAGCTGCTAATAAAAGCTGTCTGTCTGCTTGAAATTTAGACATTCTATAATCTTGTAAATTTTTAAAATCTGCTGCTTGAGTTTGACTTAATTGTTGCAAAGGTGCTTGAGCAGCTCTACCTATTGTTTGAAATATCGATTGGCCACCCGGCTGTGCTAGTATTCCTGTACCCAAACCCATAAAAAAATCAGAAGCTTTATAAGGATATCTTCCAGGATATGGCATTGGTTTATCTTGAGATTTTAAAAAATTATATCTATCTTCAAATTCAGTTGTAACTCTTTGATCTGCAGGATTATTTGTTCCAGAGTATCCTTGTCTACGTAACCCAGTCGTAATCCCTGTGCCAGCAGAGCCGCCTTTTCTAAACATCGGTCTTTGTAAAGTTCTATTAAACATATTAACTATTAAAAGCTTTGTATGCTCCAATCCCTGTTGCTGCTAATCCCAACGCCTGCTGCAACGGCGATTGGTTTGGTACTACTGATGATTGATACTGACCCATAGCACTGCCGAATAAACTACCTAGGCCTGTGCCCATGAAACCTAATCTTTCATATGGTTCGTATGCTGCAAGTCTGTTAGCCTCTCTTTGTTGATCTAGTTCAGCTTGTTTTTGTGCTTGTTGGATTGCGCCCGCTTGACCCAACGTTGCTATATCTCTTCCACGTAATTGTGGTACTAATTGAGCTAATCTTTGTTGGTCTGCTCCTAATTGTTGTGCTTGACCAAATGCAGTTTGTGCTCCTCTTTGCGCTTCTTGAAAACCTTGTTGTAGCATTCTTGCTTGAAGTGCAGCTCTATCTAAATTAGATTGAGTTTGATATTCTGATCTTAATACACCTTCTCTACCACCACCTAAATTTCCAGATCCTGCTGCCATCATTCCTATTTGATTTAAATCCATTGCTCTTTGCTTGTCAAATTCTGATAACGTTGCATCAATTACATCTTGTTGATACGGCGACATAAATTGTTGATAAGCACCTGGCCCTGTTAATCCTGCTGCTTGTTGTTGAAACTGGTCAGCTGATTTTAAATATGGCTCAAAAGCTCCAATACCTTCGCCCTTCTTTGTAGCCATTGCGTACGCATCTTTTTGCGCTTGGTCTTGACCAGCCAACATAGGCTGAAATTTTGTAGTATCTAACGGTTGTTTCGTTAGAGCCAGCATCTGTGTAGCGTAATCTTTACCTAGATCGCTTACAAATTGTGGGGGTAATGTTTGAGTTTGTGTTATTGCCATTTTATAAAACTTCTCCTATTCTCTCTGATACACTAAACATCTCTTGAGCGCCAGCATTTCCTTGCGATTCTTCTGACATTTTTCCGCCTTGTTCTAGGTTCTGCATCACATTTTCCATGATTTCTGCGCCTTTGTCAATGTCTCCGCCGCCTGCTCCTCTTACTGCATCAGCTGTAAATACAAATTCGTTTCTAGATAATCTTGCAGGAACATCGTCAGCTCTTTCTTCGCCACCGATTGCTACAAAACCACCTTCATTTCTGTAATCTTTTTCCATGCCTCCAAGGTCCATGAGCCCACCTTCTTGAGCACCTATTCTTCCGCCTTGAGCATTATTATCTCTATGCATATCTATAAACTCTTCTTTAGATACATATTCTTTTCCTAATTCAATTTGTTTTAATTTATAATCTTCATAAATTTCATCCCATTCTGCTTCCCAACCACCTTCCGAAAATCCTATTCTTCCACCATCTTTAACTCCGTACGTTGGATATGGTAAATAATCTCCTAAGTTTAAAAAAGGATATGCTTCATTAATAGCTGCTATTTTAACTGGATCATCACCCGCGTCTTCAATAGCCATACTTAAATTTGATCTTAGTTGAGCCGGAGTAACTTCTTGTTGTGTTAAAGGATCAATTAATCTTCCACCTCCGCCACCACCGCCTAACGTTTCTTCTTTTGGTTGACCTATGTTTAATGCTTTTGCTGCAAAAGGCACTGCACTTATAGTCATTATGCCTTTAAAAGGATCAAATTCTTCACCTTCACTATCTTTAGAAAGTAATTGTTTAAAACCTTTTCTTTTTAATAAATTTTTAAAATCAAATTCGTCACCAAATCTATTTTCAAAAAATTTTGCACCACCTAATTTTTGACCACCACCTAAATAATATCCGCCTAATGCCGTAAGAGCTATTTTACCTAAATCACTTCCTAAAACTTTTTTTGTTGCTTTTTTTATACTTTTAAACAAACTTCCTAAACCATAAGCTTTTCTTCCAGTTGCTGTATCCATGATACCACCGAAAGCTGCTCCTATTCTACCACCATTAGCTGCCATTTGATAATACTGTTTTACATCTTCTAAAGTTGAAGGATTGTTATCATCATCAAATTGTTTAATAGAGTCATGCACTCCTTCAATACCTATAGCATCTATCATAGGTTTTCTTTTATCTAACATTTTTTTCTGCAGATTAGTTAAATCTGCTACTTCAAAACTATCCGTAATGTCATCAGGAGAATCCATTCTTGTTGGTAACTCATCTTCTGGCATTTGTCCTAAGCCTGGTATAAGTGTTTCATCTTGATACATATTAGGTGCAGCCATGCCATACAAATCTTTAGTTTGATCATAAAGTCCTTTTATGGCTATAAGTTTTTGTAAATCTTGTGTAGGAACACCCATTGAATTTAAAGCTCTGTTTCCAGCAAAAGCTAAAATACTTTTAAATATATTTCTTTTCATGTCTTGCCTATTGGTTTCTGGAGCAAGCGAAGTTTTGTTTATTGAAGCAATGCCACTACCACCACCACTAGCTGGAGGAGGTACAAAACTAGTTTGTAAAGCATCTGTTCCACCACCACCGGTAGGTGCTAAAGTTTTTTGTTGTTTGGGTTGTTGATTATATTCTCTACCCGATACACCACCTACTCTATACTCAGCTCTACCGCCATCTTTAGCTCCGTATGCATCGTAAATTATTCTTTGAGTAAAATCTTGTGGTGTTGGAGATTTTTCTTCTTCCATTATATTCTGTGTCATTATTCCTTGTGGAGTTTTTCTCATTATCTGAGCGTCCATGTAGTCATCATATATTAAAGGTATATCACCACGACTATCTAAAAGATTTCCAGAAGCATCAATAATTCCAGCCATTCTATCTTTCATATATTTGTTATAACCTTCTGCATCTTTTGTATATCCTCTATCTTCAATATTTTCTAATTCGTCAAAATACTTAACCATTTTATTTAATCTTTTTTGTCTATTTGGTGCAAAAACATCTAAAGAAAAATTAATTGGAACAGCATAAGGAATTCCACGAGGTATCCTACCTGATGGAATTCTAATATCATATGGATTATCTACTAAGGCTGATAAAGCTTGTGCCTTTTTAATAGCGTCTTTAGTTACTTTGGTTTGTTCTTTTCCTCGTTTGCTTTCAGCTATTCTTTTATTTGTTACAGATACAGCTTCAGCTCCGCCTCCTGGTTCTGGTCCTCTTCTTTGTTCTCTTCTTGCGGTAGCTTGTTTATCTTTTTGTTCCTTAACGTTTTCAAATGCCACGGTTAACCCCTTCTGTTTACCATATCGGCACTTAAAGTTTCGATACCGGTAGGGGTTCGTTCAGTCATGCTCATTCGTTCTTCCATCATGCCTCTAGGCATTTGTGAAGCAATACCTTCTTCTTGTTGGTCTTGTTGCATTTGAGCTAAAATCTGTTTCCAAATTCCACTTTGAAAAAACTTTTCAAAATTTCCAAACATCATTTTTTGTTGAGGTTCCATTTGCTCCCATATTTGAGCTGCAATTTGCATAGATTCTTGGTCTTCTTGACTTTGGCCCATTCTTATGTCGCCTCTATCATACTTAATGCTTGGTGCGCCTGCTTCTATAGATTCTGTGATTTGTTCTTCAAACATATTAAATCTCCTGAGTTTATTAGTTTACTTGGTTTTAGCAAATAAATCAAGGGGTGGCATGATAAGCTTAACGTCTCTTCGGATGTCTTTTTCATCAATACCTTTTGCTTTCCATTCTTCTTCTGTTTTATATATTTCCCCTGTTTTTAGGTTAGAAATAGTAGTAATTATTTCTTTTGGTTCTATTGTTCTCATTATGTTGTTACCTCTTTTTTAATGTTTAAATAGCTAACGCCAAATGTAAAAGCGTCTGCGCTACCTGCTTTAATTGTCAGGGTTGTTCCACCCTCTACTATTAACGGTTCAGTTAATAATTCTTTTGTAGTATTTGCTGTTAGAGCTGCTGACTTTATGACAACAATACCATTATTGGTAACAGTTGGACTAGGTGTACCAGCAGATGTAACTAAAATAGATTTAATAAGATATGTTTCAGTAGCTAAAGGATTGCCAGTGCCAAATGGATTTTTTTCTGTGTTATCTGTATTAGCATTTAATCCTGCAAATTTATATTGGTTTACTACTGCCATTAATCTAAAAAGAAACTTCTAGCTTCTATCTCCTGTTTTAATTCTTCTTGAAAAGTAGTGTTTAATTTTTCTAACACAGCATCTAAATCTCTTACTAAAGACTGTGCTACATCTTCTCTATACTCTCTACTTGCTCTTGTTAATGTTTGTACTATTTTTGCCATTACTTCCAACCTTTTTTAGCAAGTTTAGGAAAACCTTTTACAAGGCCACCTGTGTTAAATAGTTTAGGTTGTATTCTAACAGGGCCTTTACCTTCTTTTTTTCTATACCATTTAGAAATTCTTTCACCAGCTTCTTTTAATTTTTTCTTTTCTACTCCAGAAGGACCACCTCCTCTAGAAACTGGAGGAGATCCTAATTCATCAACATTATAATAAGGACTTTTTGGATCAAGTTTTTTAAATTTGTCTTTTGTTCCTGGACCTGGTTTTGTTTCTAAAGGAAATAATTTTTTACGTATGCTTTTAATAATTTTTTCGCCTATTTTTTTCTTTATTGCCATTATCTTCTTCCTCCTGCATGTACGTCTAATCTAAATGTTCCCATTTTCCAACTAGAGTCTACTGCTGTATTTGATATCTTAACTGCTACTGACCTTCCTCGTGCTCTACACGATTGAAATTTAGTAGAAGATGTAATAGTAAATGGTCCTAATGAAGAGCTAGCAGCTGTTTCATTAGGATAGTTTCTTAAATCTAATTGCACAACTGTGTTTCCTGCTTGACTTAAAAAATCTGGAATAAATCTACTTACCCGCATCATGTATTCTCCATCGCCTCTCAGTGTAACACCTTGTCTTTGGTCTTGAGTAATGTCAAAATCTCCAGATAATATATTAGCAGGAATAGCACTTGTGGTGCCTAATCTAACTTGATTAACTCCTGTTTCGTGTTCATAATAATATGTAACTCCGTCAGTGTTTCCGACTACGTCATATGATGTATCATCGCCTGCATCATATTGAGTTGCGTGTGGTAAACCAAATGTTGCTGAATCAACCCAAGTTGTTCTTTGAAATAATGCATTAGCATTTGTATACCAAATTTGTCTTTGAGATGTTGAATCTAAGTAATTATAAATAACGCATCTATTATTTACGTTTGAATCTGCAGTAGCATAAAACCACATAACTTCTCCAAACAAATTATTAAGACCGCAATAGATTTGTTGATTACCAGATTTATTAATATCGTCATAAACATAATCTTCAACTAAACATTGTAAAGATTGTAAAGATCCGGTGTATCTAAAAAAACCATTTTCAGACATCCAATACGCAGCGCCATCAACTTCAATAGCTGCATTTTTTCCAATTAATCCACAGTTTGTTCCTACTTGATCATAAGCAAAAGTAAACGGTGTTCCTACAAATCTCATAGTAAATAAAGATGTATCAGTCCATACATAAATTGCAGACTTACCTAATTTTGCTCCCATAATTTTAGACCCAGCAGCTAGTCTTTGTGTACCAGCACTATTAGTTGCTGTCGGTGCCCAAGTATTTATATCTTCTTGAGAAGAAAAACGAATAAACATATCGTCTTGTGTTCCTGCATCTCCAATTGTTGTTTCTGTTCCAAATAAAACTAAGTGACGGTCTGGAGTAGAAACAACCATATCTCTTGATGCTGTTGGTGCACCTGTAATAATGGTAGCTCTAGTTGTTGTTGCATTAGTTAAATCTGAATCCCATTGAAAAACAGCACCATTACCAATTAAAGCAATAGCTGTTGAACCTAAGTTATCTATTGTCCATAATCCAGGATCTGCTACTGTATCAGTAGAAGCCGCAGCTTGACCCCATCCAACGTAACTACTATAATCAGTTACTGTTGCACCATTTGAATGAGCCGCTCGTGTGGTTCCTCTAACAGCTCTAGTAATACCAGTAAAACTATTTCCTGATACACCTGTATATGAAATTTCTTCCGTGCCTACTTGAATATAATTTGTCCCTGTAGTTGGAAAACCAGAAGTGCTCGTTACTGCAATTGATGTTCCTGACCCTCCTGTTCCAAAAGCATCATTGTTTAATGCTCCATTTAAAGTAGTTGTTTGTGGAGTACTTACTGTACCACCCCATTGAGATATACCCCATCCGTAAACTCCAATTTGTTCTGCAGGACCAACATGGTAATATCTGTAATATGTTATTCCTCCAGAAGTAGATGCACCGCTGCCTGTTTCATTTGAAGGCATTGTAATTGTAATTGTAGTAGCGCTAGGAACAGTTGTAACCATAAATTTTTTATCGCAAAAATCTGATGATCCAAAATTAGAATTAGTAATAGAACTAAAAGTAGAAACAGCACCAAATAATATTATGTCTCCGGCTTTAAATCCATGAGCACCACTAAACGTAAGGGTAACGGTCGGTGATCCGTTAGTCGTGCTAAATGCATTGCTGATAGCTGTTCCCGATGGGTTAACTAAAGGGTGAATGTCATAAAAAACTCCACCAGTATACACATATAAAATTCTACTAGTTCCTATAAGAGAGTATTTAATACTGTCTTTGTTAACCATATGATGAAGATATCTAGCAGGACCAGTTATTTTATTGTCTCCTAAAGAGGACCAACCCCCTATTTTTTCAGGAGTTCCATATCTAAACCTAACGTTTTCTCCCTCTTGCCATTGAGCTTCTGCTCCTGTGGGAGTTAATTGTTTATTGAATCCGGGTAAAAAACCTATCTTTTGTAGCATAGTATATCCCTATATATATTAGTTCTTTAGATTATGAAAGAGTCAAATACTAGGTTTTTTTGTTAAAATCTATATTTAAGTTACCCGCAATAGTTAAGGATTTACTATTTTTTAAAACCATATGTTCTAAAAAACTTGGAAAAATTACTATCTGTCCTTTAGTGCAAACAGGTTTATATAGTATAGGAAACATTTTAAAAAGTTCTTTTGCATTATCTATGTAAGACGAAATTAATCTTTCTCCTAAATGAATAAAAGTAGTGTTAGATTTTTCAACATCTTTGTATATTATAAATGAAAAGTGGGAACCTGGGTGCAGATGTTTTTCTTGATAGTCTTTATCAATATATTTATTTTCCCAAATAGAATTTATTTTTAGAAAAAAATTTATATTTAATTCTTGTTTTAACACGTTTCCAATTATACGTAGAATATACTCAGAAGATTCATTGGTTAATTGATTGGTAAAATTATGAGAAGAAATTGTTTTAGATTCCCATGTTTCTTCAAAGCCTTTATTATCTAAATTAATTTTGTTTAAGTCAATATTCTCTATAAAAATAGGAACAGAAAATAAATTTATTTTCATGTTAAAAATCTTTTATTCTTGGCGCGTTAAAAACAACAGCGTATTTAGTTTTATCTGTTATGTTTCGTTTAGCATAGTGTTGTAAAATAGAATCAAATAATACAAGTTTTCCTTTTTCAGGTTTAATCTCTTGTTTAATTTCAGGAAAACATGTTGGTTGGTCAACCTCGTTTAAATATAGAATACCAGAAAAAACACACGGCATGTGGTCATGTTGTGTGGTTCTATCAGAAAACTTTTCAGCTATTCCCCATGCATCACTTAAATTATACGGAGGCAAATCTAAAGGATCTATGCATTGTTTTATAACAGGAACAATAGTTTTTAAAAAAACCTCATCGTGTGCAAAATATCTCCAGTCTGTCATATCTCCTTTAACATGAGTTAGGTTGTGTTGTCTTTCTTGTATACCTTGATTTATTTTGTTAATAAAATATTCAGCATCTAAATCTATTTTACCTTCTATAAAAAAATAATTTTTTCTTACAAAACTTTCTATGTGTTTTAATATTTTCATTTTTTTAAACCAAGTTGTGCGTTAAAAGAAAGAGATATTCTTTTTTCTTCTTTATTCATATTTGGTTGAACTTTGTGAGATAACCAAGAAGGAAATATATATAATCTTTTTTCTATAGGGGGAACCCAATATTCAAAACAATTTGCTTCTGTAAATTTTTCAAATTTATACCAACCCCAATCATATTCCATACTAGTTGAAGGATGTCTAAATTGTATTGCACCACAATCAGTAGGACAATTAACATAATATACTCCAGACATCATTACATTAGGGTGAGTGTGCAAATCATTACAATCTTTATATCCATTAACATTGGCCCAAATATTATCAATAACTATTGTAGATTGTGGTTTAAAATTTAATTCTTCCCCATAAGTTTTGCAGCATTTTAATATAGATGTAAGCAACGGCTGTATTTCTTTTGTATCTAAAGGAATATCATTACTTTGCCATCCGTTAATATTACTAACTTGTCTAGTTTTTTGTTTTTGTTGTAGATTTAAAACAAAATTTTTTATTTGTTCATTATCAATTTCAAGATCTGTATAAGTTACCCGACAAGGAAATATATTAATTTGATGAGACAACATTATTTTTTAAAATGAAGTTGTAACAAAGTTCTAAAATTATCACTAGAAGTAGTGTGAAAATATGGAACGTTACTTGGAAAAACTAATAGTCTATTTTCCACAGAATCTATTTTATCTCCTCCCACAATTTGAGTATAACCATTGTTTGTATTTAAAAATAAAATTGCACGAAAAGAATCCGTTTCTTTATCTAATTCATTTAAAGGCGGTATTTCTATTATTTCATTAGTTTTAACACAAAAAGAAATAGAAGAGTGAATTACATTTGTTGCTTTTAATGCAACCAACAATTTACTTAAAACAGGAGTTACAAAAAAACTAGATTCTCTTTTATTATTTTCATCTATTTTAACTAAGTGATGAAAAAATTCTTTTTCATGATTAAAGTACCATGGAAATGTTTCTCCAAAAATTATTTTATTAATTTTATAAAACTCATTATTATCTAAATAATTATTAGTTACTTCTATCATCTTTTGGTTCTTCTCCTTCAACTTGAGTATCGTTAAACGTAGTTAAATTTTTTACATCATCTTTAAAATATAAATTCCAATCTGCTACCATTTTTATAAACGCGTTAGTAAAATGTTTAAACGTTACCGCAGGAAAAAAAATTTTTCCGTTTTTAGCTATTATCTTTTTTTCTTCTTCAGAAAAAATTATTTCACAAGAACCATCATCTAAATTTTGATTAAATTTCATTTCTGTATACCCCAACACTTTCTTTTATCCATATATTCATCTTTATTTGGTCCGTCCTTATCTACATAATGAAGAAAGGTTTGCGCTGCCCAATCACCGTTAAAAGGCTTTCTCCAATGTTCTAATTCACAACCAAGATATATAATACCATCTCCAGGAGAAAGTTCAACTGAAGTTTCTTCTATAAATATAGGCCAAGAATTTTTTTCGCTACTACCTATGTTTACTGTTACACTTATTTCACAAGCTTTTCTATCTGTGTGTTTTTTAAGGTCAGCAAATTTTGTGTACATTCTCCAAAAAGCATAAGTGGGTAAAAGTTTTTTACCTGTTTCTTTTTCCATTAAATTTAATTTAGTAAGTAATAATGACTCCATTACTTTATCACCATAAAAATACGTATCTCCATTATTATTTTGCACAGTGTCAAAAGATTCAGTATTTAAAATATGCGAAGTAATGCAATAATTATGTAATAATAAAACCTCCTCTTTAGTAAGAAAGTTTGTTATTTTTTTATATTTAAAATCTTTACCTATAATGCCCATGATACCATCGAATATCTTGTACCTTTTATTATAGGTTCTACTGTGTGAGGGTACAAAAAGTTACTTGGCCACACAATCATTCTATTTTTTACTCTTTCTATTTTTAATATTTGATCGCTACCTGGAATTCCAAAAATTAAATTTCCTCCTTCGTAGTCATCATTAATTAAATATATAGCGCTTAAAGTTCTAGGAACCACCGTCCCATGATCTGTATGAAATTTATAAAATCCTCCGGGTTTATATTTTAATAAATCTAAACTCTCAATTCGATAAGTAAAACCTTTTGGATCGACTGTAGAAATATAAGTATTAAATTTTTGTCTAAATTGATTTAACATAAAATTACACCAATGAACACTGGTAAGACTAGATTCGTTAAATGTTTGTAAGGAAACTTGTTCAACGTTTCGAATACTTGTATCAACAACATTAAAAAGAGCGTTGTCTTTTTCCGCAGCAACACAGGCTTGTTTAAACACATAATGATTTTTTACTATATTTGTAAGACTACTTAATACATTGTTTGGTAGAACATCGTCGTATGTTTTTATATAATAATGTAAATTAGTTTTGTCTAAATCTACTTCCACGATTTTTTTCTCCAAAACCAATTTTTATATTTATGTATATATTTTTGATGAAATTTAAATAATTCTAAAGTTCTGTATTGTTTGCTTTCACCTATCTCCATTTTCCAGCTTTCTCTTTTAAAAGGAATTACTTGCACATAAGGTGTACCCATTTTAACAACAGTATCTAATACAGGGTATTTATCTCCGTTTATTACAAACGGAAAATTAATTTCTTGAGTAAATGTATCAGTGTCTACAATTCCAGCAATAATTGAAAATCTATCATCAGCATTATTTAACGGAGGAACAAATAAACAAGAGTATCCAGGCGGTGTTTTTATCACCCAAGGGTTTAAAATTTTATGTATTTGTAAATCTTTGTTTTTATGTAAAAACGGACATTTATCACCTACTTGATATGGTGGGTGAGATTCATCTGCATCAGAGTTTACATTAATATCTAATTCTTTTTTATGATTAAAAAGTATTTGGCTTTTAGCAAAAGTGCTTCTAGATTCATTTTTTATAAAATTATGGTGTATGTGAAAGTCTAAAGGCATCTTTAGAATATATCCTGTAGTAAGAGTATCTAGGAAAGGCATACATCCTTTAACAGTAAAACTTTCAGGAGTATGATTTAAATTTTTATACCAATCTGGAATATTTAATTTAGTAACTTCTGGGTATACACAATTAGCTTCTAAGTATTTCTTAGAAGTAAGAAATTTTATTTTATTATCAAACACAAATTCTGCCTTTTTACTATATATAGCTTAAAGAAATAAATTTGTAAAGAGCGATGAATTAAATTTCTAAAGGATGATAAAATGTTATATTGTTTGATTGACAATATTCTTCAAAACTTTGATTTATTGGGTATGTCATATTAGGGTAATCCCATCTATTTAACACATCTAAATAAGTTTCATAGTTTGAAGTTATAGATTTACCTTTATTAGAATTTATATAAGATTTAAGCGTTGGTTTTAATATCTCATCAATATAAATTTTTAAAGATTCTTCATTATCAAATGTTCCATCTTTATCTGGATAATTTGTTTCAACAATTGTTCCATTATCTAATTTTAGATCAGCTCGACTTAATCTAACTTTATTAAATAAATCTGTAGAAATAGTTTCTATAGTATAGCCTTCACCACTTCCAACATTTAAATTTTCTTTAGCTGTATCATCTGCTGCTATTCTGTAAATATCGCCTGTGTCATTAAAAACTGCATATGCCATAATTCTTATCCTTCATCCGTTAAGAACCAAAGACCACCTTGTTGTCCACTTTGTCCTGATCTTGAAAAGTTTCCGCCGTGTGCTCCACCGCTTCCACCATCTTGGTTACTATTAAATAAACTTCCGTTACCTACGTTTATAGTTGCTCCTGGTGCACTTCCAGCATTACCGTTACCACCACTTGGTCCGCCTTGTCCACCATTTCCTCCATTAACAGTAAGAAGGTTTTGAACGTTTGAAGCACCGCCTGCACCACCAGATTGACCTGGGTTGTGCATTGAAGCACCGCCGCCATTACCTGCTCCTCCTGCTGTATAAGGATACGTAGTTCCTCCAGTACAACTACCTGCATAAAAACCAAACGCTCCTGTGCCACCTGTTCCTCCAGGTGCCGCTGGGTTTGAAGCTCCTCCGCCTCCACCTCCGCCTGCAGCGTAAGCTTGAAATTTAGTTGCAGATGGGTGAGGAGTTACACTTCCTGATGCTGGTCCTGTTGTAAAAACCAAAGGTTCAAACAAAGCTGCTCCTGCTGTTCCGCTTGATGCAGCTGTTATTCTTCCCTGTGCATCTACAGTAAGACTTGTTACTGTGTATGATCCTGCAGTAACTGAAGTGTCCGCTAATTTGTCTGCTGTTACAGCATCGTCTGCTATCATAGCAGTTGCTACTTGAACTTCTCCAACTGCTCCAGCACTCGCTGCTCCTATAACTCTGTTAGCTGTAGTTGTGTCTTGAATTTTTGCGTAAGTCACAGCGTCATCTAAAATTTTATCTGTAGTTACAGCATCATCTGCGATTTGCGCAGCAGCTATTGTTCCACCTAAAGTATCTAAAGAAATTTCTTTTAAATTTGTTCCGTCTGAATAAGCTGCATAAATTTTTGCAGCATCTAAAGTAAATCCTGTTCCAGATGCAGTTTTAATTGTAAGATTAGTAGGATTAGTTAATCCTGTTGCATCAAAAATATAAAATTTTTCTATTGAATCTGGTATTGTACAAATTGTGCTAGCAGCAATTGTAGCTGTAGCAAATTTAATTACCATGTTTCTTGCATTCGATAAAGTAGCATCAGACATAGCAAGAGCTAAAGTTCCACCACTTGAAAGTGTTACTTGCTCAAATCCTGCTACGGCTTGTTGTATTAAATTTAAATTTGTATTAGTTTTTGTTCCCCAAGTACCGGCGTTTTCACCAGTAGCCATAAGTTCTAGTTTTAAATCACTTGAATAAGTTGATGCCATAATTTGTCTCCTAAGAATACTTTGTTAATATTTAAAACCTTTTTTCTGCAATGTCAATATCATATATTTTTATATATTTATAGTATAATTTGATTCCAACCACCATCTTGAGTAGGAATTTCTTGACTCCAATTACCGTCTTGAGAAGGATCAATTAAAGACCACGCTATTGGGCCGCCTATCTCACCTAACGATACAGTTGCTTCAAGACCTGTTATTCCCACTACGTTAGCAGGAGAAATTGATCCTACAGAAGCTGTTAAACTACTTGGCGCTGTTAATGGTACTGTTATTTCAGATATTATAGAACCTACAGAACTTGTTAAACCTGACGGTGCTGTAATAGTAACTAGTTGAGTTTCTGTTATTGTAAGTGAACCAAGACTTACAGTAGAACCTAATCCAGTTAATCCTACTACATCGGCAGGTGTAATAGATCCAACTGACGAAGTAGCTCCTAATCCGCTAATAGCTTCTCCAATTTCAGGTGTAATAGAGCCTACAGAAGATGTTGCACCAACACCAGTTAACCCCATTACATCGGCAGGAGCAATAGCGCCTACAGAAGATGTTGCACCAACACCAGTTAATCCTACTACATCGGCAGGGCTAATAGCACCTACAGAAGATGTAGCACTTAATCCGGCTGGTTGAACTAATTTATTAAATGAATCTCCATAAGGTTCTTCACCCCAACCATTTCTACCCCAACCAACTAACGTTCCAGCATTATCAAAGTCTCCAAGTTGTGAAGTCATTTGACTTGGTGCTGTTAAAGATACAAGAGAAGTTAGATCAAGAGTTAATGATCCTAATGAAGATGTTAAAGCTGAAGGAGCGTCTAATTCAACTGTTATAACTTGAGTAGCGGTAAGACTACCAACACTACTTGTTGCGCTAAGGCCAGATAATCCAACTGCATATTCTACACCCCAACCAGAGTTTCCCCATTCTTGTCGTCCCCAACCTTCTTCATTGAAAGCTGTGACTGAACCTATTGATGTTGTTGAAGCTGCTGGTGCGGTTAAAGAAACTGTGATTACATCATCAGCCCATTCATTTGAGCCCCAAGTATTAGTGCCCCAGGTTGATGCCATAAGGATTCCCTCCTTATGCTATACGAATTATCGCCGTAGTAGCTGCTGCTGCAGGAAACTGAATTGTAAAAGTTCCACTAGATACAGTTTTGTCTCCACCAAAAGCTATTGCACAAACTGCTGCATCTGTTGAATGTGAATCATTAAAAATTAAACATCCATTAGCTGTGAATGAAGCTGATGTCCAAGAAACATCTGCAAAATCACAAACTGCAGTTGATGAATCAAGAGTTGGTGTAACACTTGTTAATGCTTTTCCTTTAGCAGTATAAGCAGTTCCTGAAGTATTTGTTATTTCTTCAGTGGTTGTATAAGCCGTTGTTCCTGCTCCTAAAGTTGCTGAACTTGTGTACAAAGCTAAATTAAAAGTGTTTCCAGTAGAGGCTGTAAAGTTATGTTCTGCTTCTAGTATTTCTTGTTTAAAGCTATTACAAATTGCCGATGTTATTGCCATAATTTATCTCCTAGTTACTGAGGCGGTGACTCAATTGGTATACGGATAGTGCCATCTGTATAATCGTCTCGTCTTCGTCTCCCAATTTGCATTGCTGCAAACTTTTGTAACTCAGTTTTATATTTATTTTCATATAATGTCAACATGTCTATCGGGCCTTTTAAAAAGCCATAAGCTTCTACTAAACATGCAAAAAGTAATCCTTGAGGAAATACTTGACTAACATAAGTCGTAGTATTGCTACTACTTAGTCCAGTAGGTAAGGCATTTCCATGGATATTTATTAAATAGTTAGCATCTGGAGTAGGAGCCATAATGATATTTCCAGAAGTAGAACTACTTACTCCTGTTGCTCCACCAAACATAGCGTAATATTTAGGAAGTCCTGTTGTGCTTTGACCTGCAGTCCCACCTTCTGGTCCAGTTAATTCTCCTACAAATTCACTTATAAAAGTTCTATCTCTTTTTTCAAGCCATGTGCTTGGTCCAGTTCTACTTGATGTAGAATCAAAAACTTCTACACCTCGCACAAAAAGCATTGCTGCAGGAACTCTTACGGTGTTAACGTTTTGTGCTATTGTTCCAGCGTATTCAACTCTATCTGAATCCATAGGAATATCTAAATTAATTCTATGTTCAGCATTCATAATAAATTGATCTGTAATAGTAGAAGTAAAAACTGTTGTATCTACTTCACAGTAATTTTGTATTGCGGTTGTTAATGTTGCGTATGTAAATCCAGCCATAATTAACCTCTATCATTAACCGGTCCAATTGTACACTGAAAACCGCCTCCTGTTGCTGTGCTTGTAGCATTAGATACTAATGGCACAGTTAATGAATTATATTGTGTTTCTGTTTGTGATGCTTTAGGACCAACTATAACAGTTGTTCCAATAGCTGTTGCTAAATAAGATCCATACACTTTAGCACCAGAGGAATGAGCATTAGCAGGTGTGTTAGATAAAGTTACTCCTTTAAAAGGAGCAGCTGTTCCACGTGTACATCCTGTTAGCGTGTGTGTGCTTCTGCCTGTGTATTGAATTGTTTCATTTTGATAGGTTCCAACTAATAAAGGATCAGTAATTGTACCAGCATCTAAATCTGCTTGTGTCCAAACTTTTTCTATAACAATATATCCTGCAGTTGGAAACTCCGATCCATCAGTCAATACAATAGATGTGGCTGAATTAGTTAAAGCTCCATTTAATGTTGTAGATAATTCTAATGTCGTAATTGCAACTCCACCCACTGCTTGTTTAACATCACTAAATCTTACATATGATGTGCCAGCATTTAAACCATTATTTGGAAAAGACACACTTAAAGTTTTAGATGCAGCCGTTGTTGTAAAAGGATTGTTAGGTAAAATATCTTGAACTGGAAATTCTACTCTTGCTGGTTTTGCGTGTTGCAAAGCTTGTGGATCAGCGCCCACGGGCCTTGGACTTATTTGTGGTTGTTTAGGTTCAAATTCAGATGTATGTACCCAAAGACCATTCCATTCTTGCACCATTTCTCTGTAGGGAAATGCCGCACCAGAACGGTCAGAAATCATTAACGCATTTCTACCTTTTGCAAATCGTGCCATTATTTTTTCGTAAAGATTTTAGCAGATGCTTTTACATCATCCCAATCTAATTCTTTACCCTTCTTTTTATCTAAATGTTTTTTAAATTTTTCTTTTGCTTCTTTTTGTTCAGGAGTTAGTTTTTTTCTTTTAAATTGTTTTAAAACAATACCCATTCCTTTAGTTACAATAGTCATTATATATTTGGATAATAAGTTTGAGGCGTTATGTACGCACTAGCTGATGATCCATCCTCCTGTAAAGCTCTTGCTAATTCATCTTCGTATAATAATTTCATTTCTTGAACTCTTTGTGGTGCATATTTTTGAGATAAGTAGTATGCAAGTCCTGATACCATGCACGGTATAAATCTATATGGTGCATCTGTTGAATTAGTATATGCTCCAGCATCTTGTATTCTGGCTACATAATAAATATTAATATGATTATCTGCTTCTGTAGAACCTGCAGTTGGATAAATTGTAATAGTAGTTTTATCTATAAATCTTTGAATCCAAAATTGACTTGGTGTTCCTTTAACTAATTTATTTGAAAAAGCAGCATAAGTATCTCTACTTATTTTTGTAAGAGGTAAATCTGTTTGATCAGTTGTATTATAATCAGTTCTGTAAGAAGCTGACATAATATCACTTATTCCGTAAATTCCATTTACTGGTGTAGTTGTTGAACTTGTTCCGTCTGCGCTTCCCCTAAAAAAATTATAAGTTTGAGTGCCTTCAGTAAGAGTAATATTAGTTTCTGCAACTTCCCAAAAATGAAGACCTCGGTTTCCCCATTCTTGAAGTAGAATATTTAACGATCTTCTTGCACTTTTAATTTGATGACCGGCACTTCCAACTAAACCAATTCTTTCATAAGCTTCCGCAATTATTTCATCAATTGAAAAAGTTTTATCAAATGTATAAGCGCCTGATGTTGTATTCGCCATAGGCTACTCCTTAAAAAGTTCCGACTACATAAAAAAAGTCTATGTTAGCCAAAACTACATACATTCCTGTATCAGCGTAAATACCAGCTCCTGGTAATTTAAATTCGTGAACTTGATTAGCTGCAGTTGCAAACTTACCATGAAAAATTAATTTAGAAGCAGTAGCACTATTTCCTATTTCATTGTAAATTTTAATTTCAGCATCAGCGGCACTAGCCTGAGCAAATACATTCATAATATTTGCTTTAGTAATATTAGTCGCTGTTGATGTACTTGCAGTGTTTATCAATTTTTGTATTTGTCCACTTGCTGTTAACACAACGCTTTGTCTAACTTTTGATGTTATTGACATATTGTTCTCCTTAAAAAGTGCTCCCGAAGGAGCACTTTTAATTATTTATTATGAAAGGTTATTGTTCTGTAAGTAATTAATAGTTACTGTAGCAGCACCCGCTGACGCATCATTGTTTGCACCATTATAGATGTAACCAACTCTGATGTCAGAAGTTCCAATATCTTTCCAGTTAGCACACAGACCTGCTGTTCCCAAAGCTGCTGGGCCAACAGCTGCTATACTTACATCATTAACATATAAGTCTGTATCAGCTGATGAACCAACCTCAAGTATATCAGCACCTGTATCGTTAAACGCAGTTTCTACGTTAACGTCAACAGATACGATTTGAGAGTTAGCTGGAATTACAACGTTTGTGTCCGTTGCTGAACCTTCAGTTGTGTAAGCAAATGAAAATGATTGAGACATTAACACTTGTCCTGTGTTTTTAACATTAGATCCAACAGTAGTACCAGTAGTATTTTTAATAGTACCGGCTAATATTGGTCCTGAAAATGTAGTATTTGCCATAATTTTATCCTCCTAGTTCTGATACATGGTCTCTAGGCCGTCGACTATACGCGTCCATATATCGTTTTTAAAATTGTATAGTGATTATTTTATATACTAGATTTAAGTAGAGCGCAAGAGAGCCTGTAATGTGGATAGGAATTTTCCAACGATGTAGCTTTTTATTAAGTAGCTACAGAAACTTCGGGGGCAGCTTCGTCTATCTTATTTTGCAGATGAGCTTTTTTAGCTTCTGCCATTTTTATATGGCTAAGAACTTCTCTGACTTTCCTGTCAATTCTAACCATATCGAGAGTATATCTACCCTCTTTAAGATGCTCCTGCTCCCATTCTAGGTCCAGAACCTTTTTCTGTTTGTAAAGGTCTGTTAGATGTGTATGCATCTCCATTTATAACCTCCTCATAGGTTATTCTATTAATCTTGGGATCATTCATTTCTCCAAGATACTCCCACTTTATACTCTTATCTCCCAGTTTGTCAACTATTGAATTTTCAATAGATTCAACATTGTCTTCAGCCAGAATTTCAAATTCTGTGCCATATTTATATGCGTATATTTTTACTAGGAATTTTTTCATTTTCTCACCTTATTTTTGAAATGTGGCGGAACTGTGTTCCGCCACATAATTAGTTTGGATTATGCACCTTCAACGCCAAAGATACCTCTATAGTCAGATGCGCCAAAAGCGTATCTTTCTCTAGCTTTGTATCTTACGTTACCAGTATCAAAGTCTCCTTCCATTGAAGTTGTCAATGGAGTTCTTGAGAACATTTTCATACCGTTAGGAACGTCCGTGATAATGTAGAATGAATCAGCATCAGTTAAAAAGTTATTAACTCTGTAACCTTGTGGGATCATTCCCATGCTGTTGATTGCATTGATGTCATTATCAGCTGTCTGAGTTCTACCTTGAGATTTCATCAATCTCTCAGCATTGAACTGATTTGCAGAAGGAACGATCATTTTCACTCCTTTAGCTGCAATTCTCAAACCTCTTTCATCAGTCATCGCAGCGATGTCGATTAGCGATTGCTCTAATGAAGTTTCGTTCAAGTCAGCTTGTGTGCTAAGTGTGTTAGAAACTGAACCAGCAATTGTAGTGTGGTCAGTTGCAAATAAGTTTGAACCATCACCTGTTTGGAACGCAGATGCTGCCGCTATTGACGGTAGACCATTGTTCAAAGGTGCTGCTCCTTTAACTTCCTTAGCATTGGACATAGATCTTGCTAATGCTTTTGTGTATCTAGAAGAAAGTCTGTCATAAAGGTTGTCCTCTATTGCTTCTTCTGTGATAGCGAAAGCTAGCGCGATCGTTTCCATAGTGTAACGAGCAGTGTAAGTCTCTTGTGCATCATCATATGCAACGCCTTGACCTTCTGCTTTTACATCAGCGTTAGCGAATCCAGATAACATTACTTCCTCTTCGAAAGCTCTGTCACTTGATTCAGTTGTGTATATTTCAGCGTGTTGATTTTCGTAACGCTTGTACTCCAGCCCGAATAGTGCATTCAGGCCTGGTTCTAGTTCTTTAACTAGTTGTGCTCTTGATATTGCCATGTCTATATGCTCCTATCGATTATGACCACGTAACCGCACCAGTGAAGTATTGGTTTAAGTTGTGCGCGACTACCACTGAAGTATATGCTGCTGTCATATCATTATTTTCAGGGTCTTCCGCTGTTCTTACCAATCTCCATTGATTGTTAGTTGCGTGTCTTGTTGCGTACGTTAAAGTTGAACTTGACTGTCCAGAAGTATCTGAACCAGCTGCAGTTACAGTTAAGCCATATGTTTTACCATATTCCGCTTGAGCTGCTGCTGCATCCATAGCCCCAACAAAAAGTTGGTTAGGGTTGTCAATTACAAACGCAGTAACGTCTTCGCTGTTTGCTGGAGTAATAGGTTGGTTGTAGAAATTCGCAAATGTAGGCTTCTTAGTAGTAGCCGCATTATAGAATATTCCGTTTAACACACCTATACACGTGTTAGTAATTGCTGCTTGCGCAGTGACAATGTATCCAGCGGCGCTTCTTACAGCTGTCCCTTGGAACAAGTCAACGGTCATGCCAGCATCAATGTAGTATTTGCCTTGTCCACCAGTAGCCGGTGTAGAACCGATCGTACCTTGTGGAATCAAACCAAATCCGGCTGTATTTCTATTTGCCATAGTTATTACTCCTTTTGAACCTGCCGTTCGAAAACGGCCTCCAGTTCGGGTTAATTTAATTCCGATAGTTTAAGAAATATTATTTCTTTGTACCACCGAAGGTTTGCTTCGAATTCCTATCAATTTTGATAGGCATTCTTTTGTCCTGATCCCTAAGTAAGTCGGTTTCAACTGACTCGTCTTGACCTTCAGTAAGTTTCCTTTGATAGTCAATACGCGCCTTCGCGAGTTCTTCGGGTATCCTTGCCAGGAGAAGGCCTCCTACTCCTATGACTCCAGCGTATTTACCGTCTGTTACAATTGGATAATCTGAATCTTTATATTCGTCAGCTCTCACTAACTCATATCCAGACCTCAATCTACCATGAATATTTTTCTGGTCATTGAAACCTAGTGATTCAGCTCTGATCCATCTGTGCCTATAGCCGTCTGGCGCTGGTGGTGCATCAAGAGATGAAGGGGGCTTGTACTCTTTTGGACGTTCAGTTTTTGTCCGAGTCTCAGCCGCACGTGAAGTTTTTTTGTCTTTTGTCATATTATGCTCCTTCCGTGAGTTTTAATTGTTTAGCATATTCTTCTAGTGGCACACCTAATTTTTTAGCGATTGCTACTTGAGACGATGTGAGTCTCACTTGTTTGCGACCAGTTTTTGTTGTGCGTTTCGCAGAAGCCACTGACTGAACAGTTTTGGTCGTAGGCTTATCTTCATTATTACCAAATTTATGTGGAAAGTCAACTCTCATTCGTTTATCGACTTCCGCATAATATTCATCTGAGTGAGGATCAAAACCTTCTTTTTCAGTCAAATCCTTATGAATTTCAAACGCAGTATAAGTCATAGCTTTATCACTTCCAAACCATGAGTTTCTAGCTGCCCATGATTCTGCTTTAGGATCTGGTGGAATGTTTGGTTCTGTTCTTCGAGGTATAGGTAAATCTATATCTCCACCTTGGGATGCTTTTACCGGTACTTCATCCGGCATTGTTGATTTTTGCTGTTCTAGTCTTGCATTTTCAAGAGCTAGTGCAGCAATTCTTTTGTTTGCCGTAACTTGAGCTTGAGCGTCTCCAGCTTCTATTGCCATCGCTAATTCTTTTTGCGCTGACTCCATTCCGCTTTTAACATTTTCTTCAAATTTTTTCGTGTAATCAGAATCAATTCTTTGAAATCTCTCGTTATCAAGTCTTCTTTTTTTCTCTAACGCATTAGCATATTCTACAGCAGCAGCTTCTCTACGTTCTGCTTCTCTCATCTTACGAGTAAGTTTTGCAATACGTGATTGAACACCTTTACTGTATTCTTCTAATTTAGAGTCTTCCTTTTTTTCTTCCGTTGGTTCTTCTGTTTTTGTTTCTTGTTCCGTGAGTTGTGTTTCTTCTTTCGGAGCAGTATCTACTACTGCTTCATCTTTTTCTACAGGAATATCAACTTCGGTGTCTGGACCTGAAGTGTCGATATCAACTGTTTTCTTTTCTTCCTCTGGCATAGTTCCTTCCTATGTTAAAATTTATGCAAGATATCTGTTGGATCTTGCACAGTTGCTAATACTTCGTCATCATTAAGAAGACGAACTTCCCCACCCTCAATTTCTATTCTAGATCCTGCGTAACGTGCAAAGATTATCCAATCTCCGACCTTGCACCATGGACCTTCTGAAAATCTTTCTTTATCCCCATAACAATCAGGACCCATGGCTAACACGTTTCCGCATTGCGATCCTACTTGTTGTCTTTCAATTGTTTCTTGTCCAAAATAAACTCCACCTTTAGATTTTTCATTCATTCTAAATGGCAGAACTAAAAGTCTCCACCCAGTTGGCTTTGGTAATTTTGCTTTTTCTTTTGTAACTTCTTTTTTTTCTGATTTTTTTACACCAACTAATTCTTTATTTGGTGTTATTATTTTTGGGCTTTGTGCTGTTGATATTGATGACTGTGCCTTTTGACTCATTTTGCTCCTTATCGTTTAGCAGGTTAGAGATTTCCTGTTGCACTGATTCCAGTGCATTTATTTGTCCTATTATATACTTGTATGTTTCCATACTGTCAACCCCTCCGGACGTTACAGAGACGGCTAACTGTTCTGTTCTTCTTCTGATTGCTCTTCTTAAAGAATTAAGTACTTGTTCTGGTTCCACGAATAACTCCTTTTAATGTTTTAGCTTGACCGGCATGTAATTTAGAAGCTTTTTTTAAAGCTTTAATTACTTTTTTTACTTTTTTCTTTTTGCCGTTTTTTAACATTTCCATCTCCTTCTAGCTTGACGGATACGTGAGTTAGGATCGTTTCGTGTTTTTGCTGATGATCTTTTTAATTGTCCTAGTGATCTAGCGCAGTATGATTTTCTACGATTAGCAGCTTTTGATCCAGGCTTCACTTTTCCTGTCACGGCTGTTTTTAGTTTACTTCCAGGGTTTGCTCTTCTATATGCAGCAACTCCTTTTCTAGTCATGCCCGCTCCAGACTTTGTAGGTCTGTAGTTTGCACCTTTACCTGTGGTGGTTTTTCTTATAGGGTTTTCAGCCATTACGCTTTCTTTGCAGTTTTAGCTGATCTTTTTAACGCTTTGTCAGATACAGTTCCTTTACCTGGTCTGCTAGTGCCTCTTTTTTTGGCTCTATTCATATAGTAGTAAAGACCTTTTTTAACTGTTCTGCCATCTTTTGTTTTATGATAACCTTTTTTCATATTTTCTCCTTTGTTATTTAAGCACGAATTAAATCTTGGCATTCAGGACAGCTCATTTTAAATCTAGTGTGAGCTCTACAATGCTTGACTGAACTTGGATTGTGCACAGGAATTTCAGGTTCTGGCACATCAAGATAATATTCTTCGTGTGGATCTTTTTCATCATCGCATTGACATGCTTTAATGTTAAAGATTTTACATATTATTTTCTTAATTTTTTTAAACATTATTTTTTCTTCTTTTTAGCTGTTCCACCTTTTCTCATTTTTAATGGTCTCTTCATTGCTTTAGCCATAGCTCTAGCTCTTCCTTTTTCCCATCCTGATTTTTTTCCGTCGCCATCAATGTCTCGGACGCTGATTGGTTTCTTCATTATCTATTTCCTTTTTTATCTATTTATTTTGCCAGACTTCTTAGCTTTAGAACCAAACTTACCATAAGACTCATCTCTGCTAGCTTTTAACTGTGCAGGAGTTCTTTTCTTACGAATTCTCATAGCGATAGATTCGTCTTTTCTGTCTTTGTAACCTTGTTTCTTTTTCTTACCGACGGATTTTCCGCCTCCGTAAGGAAATCTAACATTTGATCTTACACCGTTTTGTCTCATATTTTCTCCTTCTTATTTTTTTCCATTTCGGAAAATTTGTGTTCCCTTTATACCAAAAATACTCGCACATACAAGTATCCATAAATTAGTGAACCATGACGGCAGTGCCTGGAAATGCTCGAAGAAAATTTTTATCTTCTCCATAGCCATCGGATCGTCCGACCAGACTCCATATGCAAGCACCAAAATTGGAAGTGTGAGAATCAATAAAACCACCTCGTCCTTGTAGTCGTTTTGACGGGCTTCTAAAAGTTTGCCTTGGTATTCTGTCTCTCCACGGGCCATCTTAGTGGCTGCCATATGCTGTGCATCGGCCATAGCCATTTGAGTCTCTTTACGCTTTTTATAAATATGCGTACCTGCGTTTAAAGCAAGTTTAACTGCTGATAACCACATACTAGTACCAAGTTGCTTTAACTGGCTTCTTGTCAGCTCTTATAGCTTTTGTTCCTCTAACGTCCGCGCTATCACCTTGAGCAATATAGTTTCTTCCTCTAATACTTGTTTTAGATCTTGGATCTAAATGTTCGTTTTGAGAAGCAACTTCTACTGTAACTCCACCTTTAGCGTATCCGTCTTTGTTAACAAATTGTTTAAAGTTAACGCCTTTGCCTTCTTTTGTCATAGTTTTCTCCTATTGGTTCTATATACTAAGATCTAGGACCTTTCAAGGTCTTTACATCTCTAGCCTTCATTTTATCAGAAGTTAGTTTAACATCAGCAGATATCATAGATTTAGCTATTGAAGTGTCTGCTCTTAATTCAGCTAAATCTTCATTCTGCTCTAGTTTTTCATCGTTGATTTGTCTTGCTTGCATCATCTTCATAGTATCGAGATTAATTCTTGCTTCGTCTTCTTTCATCTTACGTTCTGTTTCCATAGCTTTTAAATCAACTTCTCTTTGTTTTAATTTAAGTAATGGATCGTGGTCAAATTGAGACGTAATGTTTTTCTCTTCTACCATAAATTCATTCATCATTTCAGCAATCAATACAGCTTTTCTAGCTTCTATCTTTTGAGATATTTGCATAAACTGTTGTTGAGCTTGCGGGTTTTGAACTGCAGCCGCTTGTATCTGCGGTAGCATCATTAACTCTTGTTGAAACTCTAATTGTATTTGTTCTTGTGCCATCAATGATATGTGCTCCATAATATTTTTTTCTAACGCCGCAGTAATGCTAGGATTGTTTCTAACAAAGTTACTAGCCATAAAATTTAAGTGAGCTGTTACGTGCGCTCTATGGTCTTGTCCTGGAAACGCTTGAAAAGGTTTCATACCCATTGCATCAATATGTTCGATTGCTGGATCTTTTGGTGCATTAGGTGGAGGAGGCGGTAATATTCTATCAATGTCTTTTACACCAATTGCATTATACATAGTCCTATATGCATTATATAAATTATGCATTTGTGGGTTAGACATTGCTAATTGTAATTGTGTTTGAGCCATAGAAATTCTTTGACTCATTGAAAATATATTTGGATCAGCAACAGGTAGAATATCTACTCTGTCATCAAAGTCTGCTTGTTTAATATTTCTTTGTGCACCTACAACATCATAAGGATATTCAGGTGGTAAATATTTTCCAAACAATTGAGCTAATAATTTAAATTCTTGTTTTAAAGACACATACAGTCTTTTATGGATTGCTGACATTACTCTTGAACCACGTTCCAAAAGAGCTACGGTCGTACCAACAGCGGCCTGCTGGTTCCCGTCCCCGACCTGCATGTCAGCAATGGACGCGAATCTCTGTCCTGCTTGAACTACAATTCCCATCAACTGTAATAAAGTTGCTGATGGTTCTTTGTAAGGTAGAAATACAAATGCATCTTTTAGATTACCACCAGGAGTGTCAACATCTTTAAATTCACCTGGTTGTATGTTTGCCGATTCGTCTTTTACTCTGACTCCTCGTTGCTTAAATCCTGCCGGAAGATTTGATAACGTTCCCGCATCTAATAATTGACGGAGAGCCGCAGTTGCAGTACGGCTCAATCCGCCAATCATGTGAATGAGTCCTAATCCATAAAATCCTAGTCCTGGCAGAAATTTGAAGTGGACGAAATATTGGACTTTAGTTTTCTTAGGGTCATTGGGCGCGAAGTTTCGTCTAATAGACAAAACTTTCCGACTACCTTCTTCGATTGTAACGATGTAAGGTAATTTTATTCCAGTTGGTTCTCCGTCGGGACCAACATCTTCAAAACCTTCTAAATCTAAATTAACGTGGCATTCTAGAAGTGTGTACAAAGGTTCTGTTCTTTGTGTTTTAGTGATTCCTTCTAACTCTCTTTCTTTTTCTTCAAGTTGATTTGTAACTGTGCCTGTAGGTTTTGTTAATTCTATATCAGAATAAAAACCAGAAACTTGTTGCTTACGCAATTCGTTTTCAGACATTTTAATAACATGAATGACCGCTTCCGCATCATCTAATGAGGTAGCTGTATACGGAACGACCAAATCATCTGCAGGAACAAACTTAGAAACAGCTCTTCCTACTAAATCGTCATAATAAACTTTTTTAAATGTAGAACCTGAGAGAGGTAGGTAAAATAACATCTGGTCAAATTCGGGTTCGTATTCTTTCATTTGATCCATCAGTTGATAGTTCATAAAGTTTTTAACTCTTTGAGCTTGTTGTTCCTTTGCAGGATTACTCGCGCCCATTACTTGAGTTCGTACCGGCCCATCAGCTGGTAATAGTTCTTTATAAGCTAGTGCTTGAAACTGTGTAACAGCTTCTGCAAGAACTGGGTGAGTAGCACCACTTGCTCCTTGGAAAGGCTCTGTTCTGTTTGTATATTTAAATCCTAAAAGATCTAAACCAGTAATGTAAGCTTTTTCCCATTCAGCTCTTGAAAATTTGTATTCTTGATAATCGTTTTGTAATTGACCACCAATTGGATCTGTAACATCTTCAGGAAGAAGTTCGTTTAAGTTTGCGTAGTGGTCGCCTTGTTCGGGCATTTCCATAGCATTAGGATCGAAGTCAATTGTTGCACCTTCGTCATCCTCAGTTATTTCTACAGGTCCTTTGCCTAATTCTTCCGCAACATCAACTTCTTCCATATTCTCAGTTACAACTTCGTCTTCTGGACGTTTAATGTTCGGGAGACTTTTATCGATTTCTGCCATTTAAATTCTCCTATATCTTCTTAACACGATTATACATTGAAGGCAACCCTTGCGGAGTTGGCCCAGATTCAGGTGGAATTGCATTTGGTCTTCTAATTGAAGCTATTCCTCCGCCTGCAAAACCAGTTAATCTTTTTTCTAACAAACCTTCTTTTAATTGTTTTTTTTCTAAAGCAGCTAATTGATTTGCATACTCTAACGGAATTTCAGTATAAGCATCTTGTAAAGATTTTCTTCCTGGACCTTCTACTCCAGCTCCTAAAGCATAATCATCAAATATTCCTGGTACACCTAATGCTTCTGCCTCTTCTAATACATATGGTTTAACGTTAAACATTATATTTGTATTTCCAGCCATTTCTTCACCTTTATTTCTCATGTAAGATTCTAAATCTGTAATTGGAGTTACTTTTTTAGGACGACCTCCTAAATCTCTTAAATTTTCTTTTAAAAGTTCTTGATTAGAATCTTTAAAAAATTCTGTAACACCTTGTCTATCAATTTTCTTTTCAAAATCAGATTTTACTTTATCTCTAATATATTGCTGTGCAGCAACTTTACCTTGTATAGGAGTATCTCCTGTTTTATATGTATAGCCATACTCTTGATAATTTTTTTTAATATCTTCCATATTTTTTAGAGCATTGTCAAATTGTTGTTGGTAATCAATTTCATAATCTTCTAGTCCAGCTAAACTATCTTGTAATTTATTTTCTGCATTTAAAGCAATTCCGTAATTAGTCATGTAATCATTCATATCTTTTTGATGTTTTAAATATTGTCTAGCTTTTTCATCAGGAATGTTGTCTAAATTAATTTTACCCCAACCAAATAAACCTGCGGTAGTTGCTCTCTTAGCACCTTCAATATCTCCTGCAATTAAATGTGGAGCAGCAAACATAAATTCTATTGGTGCATCTACCCAACCAAAAAATTTACCTAATGCTCTAAGTTTACCAAATTTTTTAGGTATCTTTCCATCTTTACTAAGTTTTTGCGCTTCAGCAGTTTGTTTTTTTATATTTCCTTCAATTTCTTCCATTGAACAAGTTAAGCCATCAACAGTCCCAGCTGTTGCAAAGTTTTTTCTACTACCTTTTCCACAAAACGCATTTAAAATATTTTTAGGAAAAGTTTTTGTTATTTTTCCATAAGCAGTTGCTCTGGCTTTAAAAGTTTTTTCAGGTTTTAAATTAGTTATTTTAAGTGAACCATCTTTTCTAACATCATATTGTAATCTTCCTGGAACAAATTCTTCGGATAAAGTATTTAGTTTTTCTATAATAGGTCCCCTTGCATTTTTTGGAGCTGCTTTAAATTCTTTTATTAATTTAATTCGTCTGTTAGTAAATCCTTTAGTTCCTAAATATCTATTTTGATCTTTAGTAGCAGCAACAATATTATTTAATGTTTGTCGTGCAATTTTAGGATCGCCTAATGTTTTAGCTTCTGCTAAACCGAATAAATGATCTTGTGCATATTGAAATTCAAAAGGTAGATTTTCTACATTAAACAGTTTTTTCATTTTTTCAGCTTCTTTATATTGAGCATTTAAAACTGTATCAAAATTATATCCGGCTAAATCTGACACTTCTTTTAAATTATTCATCCAACTACTGTAAGCAGTCTGAAATTTTTTTCTATAAGCTTTAACTTTCTTGGGATCAATATTTTGTTCTAAAATACTATATATGTTTAATGATGAAGGATTATTATTCCATAACTTACGAGAATTTAAAACATCTCCAAAAAAATAAACTACATCATCATCAGCAAATTTTGCATATTCTAAATATGCTGCTTTAGATCCAGAACTTTTTTTAAAAAATCCTTTTCCTTCAGGGTCTGTAGCTATTTTACCCTCAGCAGCCATTTTATCTCTAACATTACCATATCTTTTATCTAAATTAACAAAATCTAAATATTCTGTAACTTTTTTCTTAAATTCTGGGTTTTGTAATTTTTTATTATAAAATATTTTTTCATATGCAAGAGTAGGGTCTTTTTTTATGGGGGTTGTAACTTTATCAATATCTAATCCTTTAACATAAGGTAAACCTTCTGAAGTAGAAAGTGATATTCTTTCTGCTACTGTAGCAGGAAATTTAAATTTAGGATTTTTTTCAAATACCTTTAATTGTTTTTTCCAGTCCTTAGCTAAGTCTTTTTTAAATTTATCAATTTCTCTTACACCATAATTTTTAGAATTTTTATTTATCCACTCTTTAGTCCAATCATTTATCATTTTAACTGATTGTTCTGTATCTTGAGCTGTAGCTTTTAAAGGTTTAAATTTTTTAGTCTTTACATCATAAGTTAAACCTTTTTTCTTTGCTTCTTGTCTTTTTTTGTAAATAGTTGTTCTTTTATAAGGATCTCCATTATACCCCGGTCTCGATCCATCAACCGATGGTGTTACTAGTTGGCCATCACTGTAGGGATTTCTTTGGTTAAACTCCATGATACGTTGAGTGTCTGTCATTTCTGGTATAGGTGCCTCAGAAGCAGGGAACACGGTTCCCGGACCAAACTTGTCGTCTATAGTTTTAATTGCTTCGTCTAATTCTGGAGTTGTGTTTAGTGCTACGTACTTTTGCCATTCACCGGCACTGTTTTCTGAAGAGGCATGTCGTTTTAACCAGCCTTGCGCTTTTGCGTAATCGGATATTTTCATTATTCACCTAACATTCCTGCAAGACCACCCGATGCGTTTTTAGTTCTGCTCATATTTTTAAATGTGCTAATAATTTCTTCTGTGCCCATTCCTTTTTCTTGCATCTTTAATGCTTCTCTCATAGTGGCTTTAACTTCAGCAATTCTTTGCTGATTTGTATCTGTTAAAATATTGTTTACCATTTCATCTGAAATTCCTGGAAACTCTTGTCTTAGTTCCTGCTCTGGAGTCATTTTTAATTGTTTTTGCATTAATGTTTCTGCATATTGCATTTCTGGATTAAATCCAAAATATTGATGTGTGCTTTCAGGAAGTTCTCCTGTTTTTTGATAATCTACAACTGCTTTAGTAAGGTCGTCATGCATTTTAATTTTTTCATCTACAGAAATATTTTTAAATGCTCCTTCTCCTCTTCTAATATCAGTTGATGTTTTAAGAAATAATTTTTCAATAAATTTTTTATACTCTGGCGACTCTCTAAATTTTTTTGCTAGTTTAAAAGTTTTTTTTATACCACCAGCCATAAAACCTACACGGCCGCCTGATGCATAGTCAACTTCAGGATCAATATCTTCAAACTGTATATAATCACCTTGTCTTCTAGTCACAGCATCTGATTCAGCTTCTCCGCCTTCTGATATATCTTTAGCTCTGTCTCTTCTTTTTTTAGATGCTACAATTTCTTTCATCGTTAATTTTTTACCTGTAGCATATTCTTTTAGTTTAGATACATCAGAATCAAGATCCCTGATGCTTGTACCACCAACTTCATCTAATTCTATATCGTAATCATCAGGACCGAAAGATCTTCCAACAGGACCGGACTCGGCTGTTGTAAACTCTGCCGCAGGGTTAGGTGCTCTTTCATCAGGTAGTGGTTTTTTGTATTGCAATTGCACTGGATCACCATAAACATTTGCATCACTTTCATACTCTACTCTAATTGTTCCCTCATCTAAATCTTGTGTTACTCTTACATGAGTATCTTCATCTATTTTTGTTGCATGTACAATCTCTCGTTCTTTAGTTGCAAATTTTTTAGTCATGTCCTCACCTTCTCTAACAACTCTGTTAACTAATGCATCAAACCATTCTGGTTTACCTTCAACAGGAGCTGTTTTAATTACAGGAACACTTGTGATACCTTTTCCTGCTTTTGCAAAAGGTTTTACAAATTTACCAATAACAGGAACTGCTGCAAGACCACCTAAAAATTTTAAAAAAGTTCTTCTAGACATACCACCATTAGAAAAATTAGCACGTCCGCCATCTGCAAATAAACCAGGTAATGCGTTTTGTAGGTTTTCTTTTGATGAAGCTGTTTGTAATAATGATTGCATCCCGCCTCGAAGAGTAGAATATGGTACGTCTGTACCAGGAATATTTCCTGGTTGTTCCGACATGGGTTGTTGCGCTGCGACTAGTGTTTGAGGTGGAGTAACTTGTGAAAATTGATTACCTATTCCAGGTAGTTGTTGTATTTGTCCACCGGTGTCAACAGGACGACCTGCAAATATTCCTGATCCTGCTGGTTCTAAACTACCAATACCACCAGTAGGAAGTTGTGAGAGTTGTCCATCACCTAGATAACCACCTGATGGTCTTGGTTGAGGCGTGTATGCAGCTAAAGTAGCTAAAGTACCATTAGGATTAGCGATACCAGCATTAGAATTTGGATCTACACCACCTTCAGGTATACTAGATCCAGCTGATTGTATTCTTTCATTAAGTTCTTGTAATAATTGTTCTGCAGAAGTTACGTCACCTCCTAGTTGTTCTAATCTAGATTCAATTCCTCCGCCTTCTTGAAATCCTATTCTACCGCCGTCTGCGTACTTGTCTAAATATTCTCTCTCTTCATCAATTTTTCTTGTTATTGCTTCACCGCCTTTACCAAAGAAAGGTTGCATAATTTCCATATATTGTCTTTCAGATATATCGCCTTTATCTTTTGCTTCAGTTGCAAACTTTGCAACCATGTTAAAATATGTTCGTGGTCCAAGAGTATTGTACGCTGCTTTAGAATTTAATGTGTCTAACATTATTAAAGCTCTTGGTTTTTCAGGTGGAACTAACAAACCATTTTTAAAGGGCATTCTATTGTTGTCATCTTCGCCTAATAAATAATTTAATCCTGTAGATGTAACCGAACCACCTGCTTGAAATTTTTCTGGCTCAGGGTATCTAGTTAAAGCATCATCTGTAAATTTTTTTAAAAACTCAACGTTTAATCCTTTACCGGTAATACGTTCCATTTCTTCACTAGCTTCATCTAAATAATTATTAGGATGATTTGCCCAACTTTTGCCTTTTCTAATACCAAAAATATTAGGACGTTGGTTGGTGTCAAACATTGTATGAAAATCTCCAAATTTTTTTGATGCTTCAAAAAACTCGTCGTCATACATTTCGTAAGTTTTATCATCAAGACCACCGTCTTTTTTAGTGTCGTCCCATTTATATTTTTTCTTAAAGTGTCTTTGTAATTTTTTATCTATTAATGATGAAATCTCCATGTTAATATGTTTTACATTGCCATACGTTTCTTTAAATTCTTTTGGAGAGTATGAATTAACGTTATCTATATATTCATCAACAAGTTCAAACTCGTCTATATCTTTTGCTCCCATTTTTTTACCAATCAACATTGCTGAAGCTTTGTCTTTAGCAAAGCCTATACTGTAGTCGTCATCCATATATGCACGGATCATTTTAATTTGCTCGTTAGTAAATTCTTTGCCTCGCATGTTGTAAATAAATTCTGCTAACTCACGTCTATTTTTTGTGTTTCTTTCTCTTGGTGTAATGCCTTGTATTTCGTCAACTAAAGCCATTATACCTCTTAAACCTCCTTGAAGAGATTCGTCAAATTTTTCTGGAGCGCCTTTTCTTTCTGATAATTTTTCTAATTTTTTTCCTTCAAGAAGTTTTCCTTCTTGGGTAACAACATTAGAAGGTATGTTTTCTTGTTTTCCACCTGCTTTAACATAATCTTGAACATTGTTATAAAAATTTTGCAACTCCATTTCATTCATTTGGCCCATGTACTGAGCATCTTTTTCAAACACTTCTTTTACGTCAGATGGTTTAAAAGTTTTATCGTCTTTGCTTAAAGCTCTAATTAGTCCTGGTTTACGAGCTGTAGTTCCAGTTAACGGTACAAATTGTTTAACGTTAGGATCAACTTTACCTAAATACTTACTGGAATCAATTCCTATCAGTTTAAGTAAATCTGTAAGTTTAGTTATGATACTGACTGCCATTAATAATACTCCATCTTCCTAGGTTCTGTTTTTTCGTCTTCATAATCTTCTGGGTGGGGTAGGAAGCCTCCCTGCCTGAATCGCATAACAGCCATAGTCATAGAGTCGACTAAATCGTCATGATCGCCATAAGGAAACGATGCGCATTCCTCAATTACTTCTTCCGCGAATTTTCTATCAGGAGCCCAGATTAAACCAGCCTCAAATAGCGGCGCGCAAGAATTGACTCTTACGTGTTTATCATTTCCTTTGCTTGGTGTAAAGGTCATAACTGGGATATCCATTTGCCTAAGCTCATGGGTTAAAGGTGTACCTGATGCCTTCTGTTCAACGATAACCATGTCAGGATTCCAATATTTGTACTGCTCTAATGCAACTCTACGCAATTCTGGAAATTCATAACGATCTTTTAGTGCATCTAGCAAAACTAAATTTGGTTTTGAGTCTTCGTTTGGATAAAACACTCCCCAAGTGGTAATTGCACTAAAATCTGCAGTTTCTTTTTTCAAAAACGCAGTATCATAGCTTTGAATTATGTAATTACACGTTGGCAGCCAATCTTTGTCCCATTTTTTCCACCATTCACGTTTTATTAGCGCTCCTTCGTCAGAAGTTGGCTGTTGCATCCACTGTGCATTCCATTTTCCAACCGGAAGAGTTGCTTTTACCTTTTCGAGCTCTTCTAAATTCCAATATTGCGGCCAAACCGGACGTTTTTTAGATCCGTGGTCCATGATTGCTGGGAATTCTACCACTTCCCATTGATCACCTTTAACATCTTTCTGATTATTTAATAAAATTCCTGTTAAATCTTTTTTTGACCAACGTGTCATGACTAAAACAATCTTGGCTCCCGGCTGTAAACGTTGTCTTGGACCAGATGTGTACCATTCGTACGCATTTTCCATGGCAGTTGCTGAAAGTGCGTCTTGCTCAGAGTGTGGATCGTCAATAATCAGTAAATCCGCACCACGGCCCGTGATTGCTCCGCCAACACCAGCAGCAAAATACTCTCCACCTTGCGCAGTTTCCCATCTTCCTGCTGCTTGACTGTCTTCTCTAAGTGTTGTATCAAAAATTTTTCTGTAATCATCACTATCAATTAGTGTTTTTGCTTTACGACCAAACCTAATTGCAAGTTCTCCTGTGTGAGTTGCCTGTATAATTTTTAATTTTGGTTGACGGCCCACCATCCATGCAGGAAGTAAGAAAGATGCAAACTCAGATTTAGTGTGTCTTGGTGGCATGTTAACAATTAGTCTTGTAATTTTTCCTTCTGCAAGGTCATTAAATTTTTTTGCTATGACTCTATGATGCGAACCTTCTATAAACTCGGGCCACACAGCTTTGACGAAGGACATAAAATCTGTTTTTGCACGATTTTTAATTTTTTTCTCAGCGACCATTACTTGTAACTGAAGAAGTTCTTTTCTAACGTCAGCAGGAAGTTTACTTATGTCTATATTATTTAAATTCATATACGCTTTTAAAACCTCTTCCTAAATAACTGTCGTAAATTTCATCATAGTCCATTCGTTTTCTTTTAACACCTTTTGCATTTTTAACTAAGGAAACATATTCTAAATTTTGTAATCTATAGTCTACAGGATTACCGTTAATATGATTAACTACATCATTAGAATTTTTCTTTTTATGCAGAGAACCTATTAATTGATGCATATAAATAAAAATTTCTTTAAAGTTACCGCTTTCATTTTTACTTTTAACTTTAGGTATTAGATGCAAACGAGGATAAGGATCGTTTCTTGATACTCCAGGCCACAATATTTTGTTTTCTTTATGGGGCATTTCTACATATGGCCAAATTTTTTCTCTGTACAAAGGATGTAAATCTTTATGTTCAGAACACCTATAATAAAACATGTGATAACCACCTTCAGTGTGGACTGTGTATATATTAGGTTTTATTCTATTATCTATTTCGTAAGCATCAAAAATCATAAAAAAAATTTTAAAAAATTTTTTTGCACCTTTTAAGTGTTAAATAAGTTTTTTACCACCATTAACTGTCTAAATCAAGCAATACAACCTAGAGTAGTGACACCCCTTTTTAAAAAGAAAAGGTCGTTTTTTTAAGTTAAGTTTTATTTTGGATTGGGTTTGGTACCTCTATTGGTACGTGGAACATGGGCGCGCGTTATGGGGCGCGCGCCCATGAGATGACTAGTCTAACAGAACCATGTAAGCTTTTGCATTGTGTTTCATGAACCATGAAAGTTTATCTCTCATGTGTTGCCAATGTTTACTTGCACCTGTGCCAAGTTTCTCATCTTCTACTGTTGCCATCATTTCATGAACGAATATTTCATCATGTTTGATTGCTTCTTCTTTAGTTAGCATAACAGACTCACCATTAAATCTGTTACTTCTTTTGTATGTTCTCTCTAGTTTGCCCATGCTTCTACTCCTCCATTAGTTGCTTTGTTTAATGCTTCCAGATATTCAGTCTCAGTCATCTTAAGATAAGTTAAACAAAACTCATGTTTAATATTTTGAGTTGCGCCAGGTTTTCTTAAGTAGTCAACCGCATGGTCTAAAAGTTCTTGTCTTTTAGAACCACCTGGAAGATATTCTGCTTTTAATGTTTTTCTTTTTGTCATTTATTCCTTTCTGTTAATAGGAGTATCCTATATTATTGACTGTCATTGTCAACACCTATTTTTTTAATAGTATTATAAGAATGATAACGAGTATTTTCTTTTACTTTCTCATATCCCTCTCTTATTCTTCTATGTGTAATAAATGGTGGCAATGTTCTTCGTGCAATACTTTCCATGTTAACATTCAGCCATTGATTTTTACAACTTTGACTACAAAAGTATTTATCTGAGTCTGGATATCTCCAACCATATTGATTCTCAGTATCATCTATTTTAGCATATGCATAGCGCCCACGAATTATTCCTTTAGATTTTAGAAATCTATCTGATGTTGGGTATGTATGGCAATGTGGCCCTTGGCAAAAATGTTTATTTGGCATCAATACCTCACAGTCCAAGAAACAGATGCATTTCTAAAATTATCTGCATCTATGTCCCAATATGTAAAAATAGTTTTTCCTGTTTTGTCTTGCCATATTTTACAGCCATCAATCCATTTACCTAAACGCGTAATATGTTTTTTATGTTTGCCTGCGTAGTATGTTATTTTAAATGTTTTATCTGATATCATTTTATTCCTTTCTGTTAATTGGGTTATCCTATCATAAGTAGGATAACCCTGTCAATAGCTTAATTTAAATTATTTTGTTTTTTTTCATATTCCTTTCTAAAAGCTATTTTTTGTTCTCTCGTCATGGTAGTATTTTTCATGCCTTTAATCATACTAGCCAAGTTCACAGGATTATAGATTGTTAAGCCTGTTGAATTACATCTTACAAGTTCTGCTTCATCTATTTCAATGCCTAGTTCTTTCATCAACTCAACACCCTCAGACAAATATCTGTAAGCTTTCAATCCTGTCTTCATAGCTTGTTTCTGTTTTTCCAAACTATCAATCCATTTTTGATGACAAGTGATTACATTTGCTTTTGCAAGTTTTAACATTTTAAAAACTTGAAATTCCTCTTTAGTACAAGCAATAGTTCTTGAACGACAATGTGATGTTCCAATAATATCTAAATAAAATTGACTATCAAACTCTCTTGTCATTCCAACTGAATTATCATCTTCGGAATTATAACTAGAATATCTTGAATATCCTAAAGCCTTGTCGTTTGCCTCAATGTGTTTAGTTTTATGTGGGTTATCATCTTTGCCATTCTGTTGTGCAAGAATATCAGCATTACAATCTTTTGCTTTTAGTTCTTCTCTCTTGTAAGCATAGGCAAATTGTTTTCCTGTTTCATCACTATACTCACTATTGCCACAACTACCAAATAAACCAAAATCAAAATGTTCAGAAACAGTATCATTTGCCTCGTTCCTTTCTTCATCTTGGTCTATTTCATCTTGGTCTTTTGCATAAGAGAAATAAAAGCATTTATCTTTTGCTACAACATCAAGAGGACTACCATATTTTTGTTTTAAACTTTTGCAAGTTGCAACATCTTCTGGTGGATATGCTCTTGATACAACTTCTTTCGCAAGTTCAAAAGCTTTTGGATATAACTCGTCAACTTTTTCTCTTGCATCATTAAACGCATCTTTTTCTTGCGTCATTTCTTGTTCTGCGCTTTCGCCATACCGATTTAAAATCTTATTTCTAAATTCAGTATTCATTCTTATTTTACTCATTTGTTTTTCCTTTCTGTGTTTTGTTAGTCGGCTTGTGGGGTTTCTTCATGTCGCCCCACAACACCTTTGCAAATTGTATTATTGATGAAGATAATTTTATTTGCATAAAGTTTAAATATCAGTTGACAATATTATTGTCAAGTATTATATAGGAGATATTCCCTTTTGCTATTTACGGAATTAAAAAACTCAAAATAGCTGGTCCATGCTATTAGTGGCGTAAGGCACATGCAACCGCGTTGTGAAGAGTATGGACCTGAGAACAGTTGTTGTAACTGCGGGATTTTAACCGCTATAGTATAGGTTGCAATGTACGTGCGACATGGCCACAAAGCTAGAATGAGTGTGCCCGCCTACACAGGACAACAACTGGTCACTCTGGTCCATTGGCCGACGGATGTAACGATTAGCTTCGTTGCCGACCACCGATGGACTTGGGCAGTTTAGAATGATTCTAATTAACAAATGCAGTTTAGAATGATTCTAAGTTGCAAGCTACAAGCGGCAAGCTTCAAGCTTGACAATAGCTGTAGGAGATGATAGGATAAATTTAGAAAGGAATAAATATGGACACAACACAATTAAAAAGAATAGCAGACGCTTTAGAAGAAATTCTAAAAATGATAAAACAAGAACAAGAAGAAGTTAAAAAATACAGAAAGGAAAACAATGAGTAAATATACACTAGCGCAAATACTTGAAGCATGGGACGCTTCCTACGGTGAAGATATGATGGAAGAGTATCCAGGTTTCATTCAGAGATTGTCTGAAGAAACAGATAAAGAAACGGATGTTAAAAATCTCAGAGAGCAGATAAAAAATGATTCTTAAGAACGCTTCGCAAGCCAGCAACCCTGGTAAAGGTACGGATACAAACCAGTTCGGAGCCCGTACATAACAATGAAGAGAATTAAACACAACGACCTGAGCTGGTATTTTATGCGGCCGCGCAAAGAATTGCCGGCTGCATATGTTCGCAGCTGTGAAAAGTTTTTTAAAGAATTAAGTTCCAAGCGCCAAGCTTCAAGCACCAAGCACCAAGCGCCAAGCTTCAAGCTTGACAAATCATGAATCATGGATTATAAAGGACTAAGACCTGGCGGGAGGCAACTGAAACTAGATGAGGCCCGGAGTTTTGTTCATAAGTGGATGTCCCAGAACAGCACGCCAGGCACAATAACGAAAGGAAAATATGAAAACAGAAGAAGCACTTAAAATAATAGGAGGCAGCCTGAGCAAGCCTTCAAAA
>VTLG01012213.1_pt1 | contig 62571 bp, 31 predicted proteins | sample 4694571 | NCBI WGS metagenome assembly VTLG01 (sample SAMN12604809, study PRJNA352737) | marine metagenome | biome: ENVO:00000447; feature: ENVO:00000209|ENVO:00000569|ENVO:01000036; material: ENVO:00002151; isolation source: viral sequences binned using virsorter ...
GTTTATTTCGAGGACTGGTGCACCGTTTTGACGTAGTGCATAATCTATGAGTCCTTCTCTACTTGAAGCAATTGCCATGTTAGGTAGGATTGATGTTGAATCTAATTCTTACATAATATGTAGTATTTGATGTCAAGTTTACAGCACCTGGCAACGTGTAAGAATTTAAGTTTGTTGAGTTACCAAGAGATTGGTGAACAATAGTTGCAAACGTATTTGCAGGAGAGAACTGCCAATCACTAGACGTATGTTGATATCCTGCTTTCATTGCAATAGTATCAACATTGATTGTTGGATTAAATGCAGGAGTGATAGTTTGTATTTCTGGTTGATCAACTAGAGGTGTTGTAAAGTTGACTGCAGCAGAGTATGCACTCTCTAATCCATTGTTATCTCTAAACTTAACTTGAACTGCGTATGCAGTATCAAATGCTAAGGTTGATACAGGAACAGTCAATGATGTTAAGTTACCAGTATCACCGTTAGTAAAGGTTGCAGACGTATCATATACAGTCACATTATCTACAACTCTTCTTATTCTCCAGAAACTAGAGAAGTGAGTAGATCCTGCATACTCAACAATAAATGGTGTAGTGTTAATAACAGGTTGTCTAGAGAACGTTCTATTTGTATCTGCATCAATAACTGGTGTTACAGTTGCAGGTCCTGATACAAACTCAGACTCATTTACAGTCAGTGTTGCAGCAGTAGATGTTAATGTAGTTGCATTACTGTTTGTCAATACACAACGGAATTGTTCTGATGGGACTGTTGGGTAAGTAGTAGCAGGAGTTGTATATGTGGATGAGTTTGCTCCGTTTATATTGCTCCATGCTGCTCCACCATTAGTTGATATCTGCCACTGGTAAGATATAGAACCAGATGTAATAGCAGCACCAATAGCAAAGGTAGCAGTCTGTCCTTCAATAACAGCAGTAGATGTTGGTTGTGAACTAATTGATATAACACGTAAGACTGTTAGTTCTCCATATCCAGAAGTAATATCTGCTGCAGAACCTACGAGAGATGTAACAACTCTATAACGATCTGCATTGTCATTAGCAAATACTAGAGTTGGTGTAGTAAATGTTGCTGCCTGTCCAGTGCCACCGACTGATGTATAGTTTGCACCACCGTCATCAGATCTTTCCCACTGGTATGTGACCGTTCCACTACTTGAATTTGTAGTCACATTGAACTGTGCAGTCGCACCTTCGTTTGCAGTTACATTTACTGGTTGTCCAGTAATTTGGAATGTTCTTAAAACTGTTAGTGTAACTGCATTAGTTGTCGCGGGACTAGCAGCACCGACTGCACTGATAACACAACGATACTGATCATTATGATCATCTGCATATGTTGTAAGTCCTGTTGTATATGATGCTGAAGTTGCTCCTCCTATAGGATTCCATGCACCCCCGCCATCATCTGACTTTTCCCACTGGTATGTAACACTAGGTTCATGTGATGACATACCTTCTGCACCACCACCTCCACCACTAGGAGTATCAAATTGATCTACGTCGAATGAAGATGATGCAGCGTTACCACCAAAAGGTGCCATTGTCACTCCACCAAGTGTTGTAAATGTTGCAGTCTGTGATTCATTAACTGTTGCAGCAGCTGGTTGAGATGATACAACGACGGTTACAGTTTCTACTTGTAATGTAGCAGCATTAGATGGTATAGATGTAGCACCCGCACATGAAAGGACGCAACGATATTGATACTCGTCGTATGCTGTAGTTAATGTAGGTGTTGTATATGTTGTAGTTGTTCCACCAGTTCCTTCAGATACATCAGACCATGATGCTCCGTTTGTAATAGATACTTGCCACTGGTATGTAATATCTCCTGCATCGTTATCAGATGTAGTAGCAGCAACACCAAAGGATGATGTGCCACCAACTGCACCAGTTGTATTAGTTGGTTGCGATGTTATATTGATAGTTCTTTGAACAAACAATCTAGCAGCAGATGATATAACCTCACTTGCACCTGTTGCGTTAAGTTTACATTGGTAGAAATCACCGTAACTATCATCGTAAGTTGTAGAACCAGTAGTATATGTTGTAGTGTTAGCACCACTTATATCGACATAGTTTATTCCATCACCGTTCTCAGATTTCTGCCACTGGTATGTAATAGTAGCACTATCTAAAGTAGAACCAACTGCTGTAAATGATCCTGCAGCAGGAGCGATGGGTTGAGAGTTTGTTGGTTGTGTGTCAACTGTAATCGTTCTGAATACTGTTAATGTAACTGCGTTTGTATATGATGGTGCAACTGATGTGCTAGTTTCTAATTTACAACGATACTGATAATTGTTTTTAGCAAAGTCATCATCTACAGTCAATGTGTTTCCAGTTGCTCCACTGTATCCACCACCATTAGTAACTGTTGCCCAACCTACACCACCGTTAACTGAGAACTCCCATTGGTATACAATTGTAGATCCATCAGAACTAATACCCGCTACAGGTCCGAAGGTAACTGTATTACCAGATCCTGCTTCTACACTAGCACTAGTTGGTTGTGATGTGATAGTTACTATAACACCAGTTCCAGTTGTGGTAAAGGAATATGCTCTTGCGTTACTAGTTACATTTTCAGTAACCGTGAAGTTGTAAGTTGTGTCAATATAATCAGATGTGATAGTTCCAGATAAATTACCTGTTGCTGTATCAAACGTCAAACCTGTAGCACCCAGAGAGTCACCACTAAGAGTGTATGCCTCGAAGGTTGGTTCGGATGCAAATGTTGTTCCAGATAAACCTAAGTCTAAATTAACACTGTCGCCATTACTATACGTTGCAATAGTTCCAGCTGATGTTGTCCACGTTACGTTAGTATCAACGTATGGATAGAACATACCTCTGTTTGTTGTCAGAGATGCACCGCTACCATTATAGTTAAAGTCAACACCAGTATCTACAGGATAGTATACAACATTTGAACTTTGTCCTGATTGTTCTTGTGCATCAGTTGATGATGTTAATTGCACAGATGTAGATACAACACCATCATAACTTTCATGAGTTTTTCCTTCTGGATTTATTAACGCCAAATAATTATTTGATCCACCACCAGTTGTACCTGCAGTAGCATTGTTAGGTGCTTGTATAGTAATACTGTTATTAACAGCACTTTCTGCCTGTATAGTTAACCATCCAGAATGTGATAGTGTTGATAGATTTACACCGCCAACTATAACACCGCCACTACCACCAGTTGTAGATTGAACTGTGATAGTTCCTATCATGCCAGAATGAACTCCACACTGATAATAATATGTTCCTGTTTGTGCGGGTGTCCATGACACTGTTGCATTACCACTAGAACCTTGACCAGTAGCATTTGGAGTAGATACGTTACTACCTTGACTTGATACTCTGATATAGAATGGGTGAATACTTGATACGTTGCTTAGATTAAAGTTAATTGTATCTCCAACATAAACTGTAACTCCTACATTGTTACCACTAACAGCACCATTTCTATCCGTTCCATTCAGTGTATAGAAACTTGATGAAGGTCCTGTTGTCGTTATGTTCCAAGTTGTTGGTGTAGATGATCCTGCTCCTGCTGTTGATCCTGTAGTTCTTAATTGACACTTCCTACCTACATTCCCTAAGAAATGAGCTGAGTCAGCTGGATTGAATTTAACCTCTACAAAACTACTTCCTGATAATGTGACATATGGATTGTCTATGAGTTTCTTATCTACTATGCTGTTTATAGGATAGTTACCATGTGTACCTGTTCTAATATCACCAGCCGATCCCGTGGTTCTCGCGAACCCTTTTGCTAACTGAGTTAGATTATTTGTGGTTAATGTATATCCATTCTTACCACACCATGCTACCATGATACCCGCAACAATAGGTCCTGAGAACGATGTACCATCTATAGTGCTGTAGTTAGTTGTGCTTGTATATGGTGTGTTAGCAGTCCAATCATACTGTGGGAGTAAAATCTTTTCGCCAGGTGCTACTGTGGTACAACCTGATCCATAGTTAGAGAAGAATGCCCACCTGTCATTATAAGATGTAGCACCAACTGTAATTTTATACTGATCTACATCTACGTTGTTAATACCACCATTAGGGTTGTCTGCATATCCTGCTGTTCTTGCACCCGCTACACACTTGGTTTGTAGAGGTCCTGCAGTTACGTCACTACTATTCTTAAATCCGTTACCAGCTGACCTGACAATTATAATATTTTTTTGTGCTGCTATAGTTCCTTCGATGTCATCTAACATCTCTTCATCAGTTCCTAGATCAGCACCACTATCATTAAGTTCTATGTTGGGTGAGTTTTGTGTAGGAATCGTAGGTCCGAATGATGAGTTGATAACAGCTGGGCGGTTGTTGCCTTTGTAGTTACCATTTGTGCTATCGTTATGATCTATAACTGCTTGATATGCTGATAGTATTCCACTATAAGAACCACTGACTGTGCTGTTAAAACACTTCAGTGCAAATATTTTTGCGTTTCTTGCTATTCCAGCTGTCCTTCCAGCTGCAAGAATAGCACAATGTGTACCATGTCCGTTGTCATCTTCGTTGTTAGATCCATATGTTCCTGCAAAATGACTTAACTGAAACACTCTGTAGTTCTGTTGTTCAGCAGAACCGTTAAGGTCACTAACAAAGTCAGGGTCATACAACTCAGGATGGAGTGCTGCGTTGTTACCTGTTGGTCTAGATGCACCACGAACACCAGAGTCTAAGATATAAAGATCTACACCATCACCAGTTCCATTTGATGTAGCACTAAATTGTCTGTTTAAATATTGCCTATCCTGTTTTGTAACTCTGTCTAGATGCCAGTAGTCATGAATATTAATTGTTCCATATCTATCTGGTGATGCTGTAAATCTTCCCATGCCAGGATGCACTGAACAGTAGAAGTATAAGATAGATGGTGTAGATGAAGTAACTGATAATACTGTCTGACCATCCGTGCCAGGTGTTCCACTAACTGTTACTCCTGTAGTTAAGTCTCCTGTGCCACCTGTAGTATGTGTTCCATCTTGTGTCTCTGAGAATCTAAACGGATGACCATTGTTTGAAGAATCACTCTGATCAAACGTATAGGTTCCACCTTGCATAAAACCTGTTTGGTTATAGAACCTTTGATATGTTCCACCTTGTGTCTGTGAGAATACAAAGAAGTCACTACCACCGATATTCTGAACCTTTACATATATTGTTCCACTTCCAGTTGTTGTTAGTCCTCTAGTATTGCTTGTTGCTGATCCTGATGCAGGAGTGTTAATAGATGTAGAACCAGATGTAGACACAGCAAGAGATGCCTCAGTAGGCATGGGGTCTCCCGCATACACCTCAGCATCCCATCTCGCATTCTTAACTACGTTTAATGCATTTAATTGTGATAGTAAGTTACTTTGATACCTCTCAGGGCAATCAAAGGTAATTATCTGAAATGTTCTAAATTGTTCTACAAAGGAAAGGTAACCGTATAATTTCAAGATCGCAGCGGATGCTTGATCTAGATTATAGTTATCACTGACCCTTACTATTACCTTCTTCATTCTGTGGTACAATAAGTCCTTCAGATATATTTATGAAGTTCCGTCTCCTGCCTTTGCTAACAACTTAGTAACTTCACCTTCTGAAATTTGCTTACCCATTCTTTCCACAGGTTTGCAGAACTTTATATCGTGCTTTTCGTCAAACACAAACTTAGTTCTTAGGTGTGTTCTATCTCTTTCTACAATTAAATGATATGAGTGTCCATACAAATTTGAGGAGAATCCTATTGATATGATACTTCTACCATCATATAAATCTCCTACTTTGTAAGGGCATGTCTCTGCAGTTCCATTAAACTTAATATGAAATTGCCTAGAGTTTACATGTTCTTGTGCTCTAAGTTCACTTGACTTCTTCAGTGCCATCTTCGTCTGCCTTGAGTGTCATGTTGAGTGCTTCGATTGCACCCTCTAGTCTCAACGTCTGCTCTTTTCTAGTGCTCAGTTGTTTCTCAAGTTCAACAATTGTTGCTTTCTGTTCTTTTAGTTGTTCGGTAAATTCCTTTACCATCTTTTCAGCATCCATAATTTAGAATGATAAGTGTATTATTTAGGTGGTTTTCTTACCCCATATTTGTAGGGTAACACGAAACATTGGTGACTCATTTGATATAGGAGTTACAAAATGTATCTCCTGACTATCGTTGATAACCAACGTATTGTAAGTAGGAGACAATGCTCTCATTGTTTCCTCATGTATTGGTGCCCAGACAAAGATACCGCCATAGTTGACGTTCCACTCTTCGTTTAGATATAGAGTTGCACCAAACTCATAAGTGTTGTCATTGTGTGATGCTATACCAGAACCTCTCTGCCATAGATGATAGTTAATTGCTAACTCATCATGTGGAGGTAACATAGGTGACAAGTGTGATGCAAGTTTCTCCCTCAGTTCTGTAGGAGTTTCTCTAATCAAACATGAACCATTGATACCCACCTTTAAACCAGGTGCCCACATTATCTCACTAGACTGCCACTTAAAGTCTCCCATGTTTTTCATTACATAAGATCTTGCTTCTTCTATAACCTCTAGAGGTATTGCGTCAGTTACAATTCTCATCTATCAAAAGCATGGTGAACATATTCTCCATCTGCATTTACAAAATGGAAGAATATTTGATGGTAGTAACCATCCCTAGAACATATCAAAGGATCTCTCCAATGTGGAGTTGTTACACCATTGTATAGTATAGCATCTCCTACCTCTGCTGTATACTCTTTTATTGTGTCTTCCTCAAAAAAGATAGACCATTCATTTGTATTAGACGATAGATGTAGAGATACACTGACTTCACATGCGGGTCTATCAACATGTCTTGATAACACATTGTTCTGTTTATAAACTCTCTCGTAATAGTATGTTCTGTATAAACGTTTACCTGTTAATCTTTCTATCTCTTTCTTTACCTTATAATACAGTGTTTCATATCTAGGGTTGTTGTATATTGATATAGAGTTCTTAACTTGACTTGGTATCCCATGACTATCTAAGACATACTTACCTCTCACGATTTTATATTTTATTTCTGTAGGTGTTACATGTTCTTCAAATAACTTTTTACCATCATTGATATACTCTGATACATCTACAAGATTTTTTATTAGTTGACTCATTTCCAATTAGGTCCTGTGATCCAACCGACTAGAGATCTTCTCTCACCTTCGGTAACTCTTCTAACCCTATGTCTTATACGACTATCAAAGATAATTATAGATCCTCTTTTCTTGGGTGCAAGATACATTTGATTCTCCTCATCTATCAGTTGTAAGTCTCCACCTTTGTATTCATCATAGTTACTCAACTGTAATGAGAATGATAGTTTCCTTACACCACCTTCTCTTTGATAGTAGTCAGTATGCCATTTGTAGTAACAGTCTGGTTTATACAATGAGTATTGTACTATGTGATCTTCATACCCTGCATATAGATCATATTTAAAATTATCTTCGTTTGCTAAGTTTACATAGTGACGACAGAATCCAGAGATCCAATGTGAACTAGGAATCCATAGGTTCTGACTACTCCTTACATGCTCTGCCTCTTTACCAACAACAGAAGCATTCTGTAATTTGTTTTCTGATGCCCTTAACTCTTCACATATTTTGTCACAGATGTCTTTAGGTAACATCGTGTCATACCAAAGATACTTATACATACGCCATCCATCCTGTTAAAATATACTTCATCTCACTAGGACTAACCTGTGATCTGTGTAAGTGTGTCCAATAAGGTGGCCAGATAACCATCTTACCAAGTTCTGCCTTGCATGTTAGATCTTGATAATAGAAATCTGTTCCACCTTTATCTTCTACTGTATTCAAGTATAGCATCCAAACCAAAGTTCTGAAACTACTTTTTTTGCCGACATTCTCACAATGCCACTTCTTATACCCTTGATTAGGTAAGAATCTTTGAAAGTTGATAGCGGGTGCTTCTAACATCCACTTGTCAACAGAGTTTAACGAATCATATTTCTCTACATAGTTTTCTACATTGGTATGCAGTGCCTTTAATATTGGCACCATCGCTGCACCCCACTCTGGGTTGTTGTCTACTAAATCTTTTGTTAGAGATATTTCCTTATCATCTTTAATCTTTGGATCAAAACCTACGGTGCTAACACCTACAGTTTGTAATTTAAGATTAGACTCAAATAACTGGATCAGTCTTACACAGTCTGTTCCAGTTACCGATGATGGATATTCTTCTATAAAATTACTGGTCGATTTTGTCAATCTCTTCTTCACACTCTGCACAACCATTGGGTGATCTTAACTCTACCCATGTCAATGTGGGTTCGTCCCACAACCATTGTAACGTAAGATTGCCATTCTCGTCAACCTCTTCTTTAGGTTTTGGATTGGGAGGTTCCCATTTCCAAAGATCTTCGTTAAATGTCCACGAAGCAAACCTAGATTGTGGATAAAATTTTAATAGTGTAGGATGCCAATGGTTGCCTTTTGATGGTCTACCTGTAGAATCTGTAGCAGGAATCCATTTGCCAGGCACCATACCCATAGGGTTGAACTTCATCAACTCTTGAAAATCATCTCTACTATTACAAACAATAACGTTTTCCACCATGTTCTTGTCATTGACAAAAGCATAATAACCAAATTCAGTTGTCATAAATTACCTAGTCCAAGTTGTATATCCTTGACAGTCAACACCGCCACCACTAGCAGCGTAGATACCTTCACCGTTTCCTTCACTAGAACCATGTCCTAGATAACAACCAGTAGAGGGATCTCCAGTCTGACCGTTAACACCCGCACCACCTATGGTAGTTTGGTTGCTGTTAGCATTGAATCCACCATTGTCATTATCTGCCTTGATGCCATCTAACACGAAGAATCTTGCACTACTACTAAGTCCAATACCACTAGATGTAATCAAAACTGACTCTCTAGGAATAACCTCAGTTTGTCTAGCAATACCTTCTCTTGATAATGTCCACTCACATTGCACCCAACTTCCTAGGTTACTTAGAGCAGAGTTCCAAGAGGTAGTATTATTAGTGCTACCATAACCCCATGTCAATACTCTTACAGCAGAAAATTCTAATGATGTAATTATACTTCCAATTATATAGTCAGTGTTTGGATCTGGACTTCCAAGAACACCAGACCTACTTAAGTAGTAAGATGTGCTTCTTCTACTGGTGCTGCCAGGTATTGTGCTACTGTTCCAGTTGTTAGATGACATTAACATCCAACCACCCGCTGACATCCAACAATATATTTGTTGTGCAGAACCTGAGTAACCTACAGGTTTAATCCAGTATGTTCCATCTCCTGCACCAGGATTTGCAGCAAGTATTTGTAGTGCGTTTGCAGCAGGGTTACCAGATGACTGTCCTATAGTAGGGTCTACATTTGAGATTGGATACCTTATAATAACGACACCGTTACCGCCACCTCCTGCTCGTCTGTTTGGATAGCCAGCACCACCGCCACCTCCACCATAACCATTACCACCTGTTCCACCGACAATAGTTCCTGCAGCAATACCGCCACCACCTAGTCCGCCAGGTATAACATCGTTAGTTGGGTTGTTGCAGTTTGCTCCTGCTCCACCACCCGCATAGAATTTATTAATACCGTCTATATCAAATAACAATCCATCACCACCGTTTCCTCCACGTGGTGCAGATCCATCTTGTCCTTGTTCGCCAGCTCCACCGCCACCGCCACCACCCCAGTCGGGAGATGAAGGTCTGCAGTTACCACCATAGTTTCCAAATCCACCAGATGCAGAACTTGGTTGTAAACCTGGTTGACGTGTTCCTGAGTAGGGGTGACTTCCTCCACCACCACATCCTCCTGCACGTGCATTACCTCTATCGTTATTACCTCCTGCACCACCGCCACCGCCACCTAGAGCAGTGAATCCATTGAATGAACTATCTCCACCATTGTCACCTTTGGTGTCTTGGTTATAGTATCCTGCACCACCAGATCCAACAACAACTGGATAGTTTCCTACAGATATACTAACGTTTGACTTATATACTAATCCTCCTGCACCACCGCCACCATTACTACAGTTACCATCAGAGCATCCTCCACCACCGCCACCACCGACGATCATGAAATCCATCTTCGCATCGTTCTGTGTATCTTGAACATTGAATGTTCCAGAACTTGTAAACTTATGAACACGATATAAACCAAAGTCATATACCTGATTACCACCAGAAGCATTAACAGTTGCTTCGTCTAATTTCTGCCACTTCTGTCCATTCCATACTTTCACACATCCTATCGTGGAATCGTATGCTAAGAATCCTTGTTGTATACCACCTGTAGGTAAGTTAGTAGTAGCATAAGAAGGCAGTTGGACACCAGCTCCTGCGTTAACTGTCCCGACATTCAGAGTTCCCATTGCACCTATGATTACTTTTACTAGTTATATTTAGCGAAAAACCTAATAGGGAAAAATTACCCAAAAAATTTTTTCGGTATAATTGTAATTCAAAAAGTCATTTTGAAACTACAACTACATACAAACCGTTCCACCACATATTAATATCCTCCTGATCATTCAGTAATTCTCTCTCATACAATACTTTGAGTCCATTGTATTCTATAAACTGTTTTGTAACTTCCACATTCTTCTCTACATTTGCATCATCAACTACCAACGTAAATACATCCTGTGTAAAGGTTAACATCTGTGTATAGAACTCTATCATCTTCAATTGATCATTGTCACCATCATAAAATATGACATTGACATCTTGTTCAAAATCTTTTTTACCAAGTTGTGATGAGTCACCATTCAAAACTTTTATATCAAAATCTAATGAGTCGGTTGTTATATTTTCTTGTAAGTTTTTAACAAAAGTATCTACAGTCACGTTCTCTAATGCTAAATCCATGTCATCTCTTGCGGGTTGTAGATTAGGTTGTGACCAATTATCGTTTGCATAGGCAGCAACCATGTCATTATTTTGCACTGCAGCACAGAACGTAGATCCTGCATAGACACCTACCTCAAGATATACTGCACCTTCTTGAGAACAGAGGTTGTTTAAGAAGTGTCTGACTCTTGGTGATGTAAGTCCTTCTACATTATAATATGCACTAGGATCTTTAGGATCATAAGTTCTATGATTAGACAGATACTTACCTGAGTTATTAAATGCTTCTATACAAGTTTCCACCTGTGGATGCATGACTAACTCTGACTTCTTCATGTGTGCTTCTACAACTGCTTCACAATAGTTGCAGTCCCAACAATCAAACTTACATGTCTTTATTTTCTCTCTCCACTTTTTAAGTGGTGACTCTTTCATCTGTAATTGCTTCTCATACTTCTTATACTCAGGAAACATATACTCTTCATTATCTGCCCATCGCTTGATAAGATCCATACTCTCTTGGAGTCTCATCATACTCTCTCTACCATGTAATTTAAAAGTATCAATTCCTAGTTCTAACATCTCTTCCCAGTCATCTCTCCATGGAGGTAAGTTTGCTTGTTTAAGATCTGCCTCTGGATGTTCTATATCCCAAGTAGAACATGACACCCTACTAATAGGACTAGCAAAGAATATAGGATCGTCTTTTGTTCTTGTGGAATTGTATTGATAATGCTCTGGCATGATAGGACAACCACCCCAACATGTCTCATTGACAAGCATTGATAACATGACAGGTTTACCTAAGAACTTACAGTAGTCCTTTGCTTTTCTGATACGTATTAGTTGTTCTTGATCTCTCATGAGATCACGATCTAGATTGATATAATTGAACCCTGCTTCTGCTAATGATACTATCTCACTAGGTTTTGTAACCTCTCGTAGTATAGTATTTTTAATGAATAGTTCTGGGAACGCTGCTTGTATTTGTCCTGTTGACACCCATGATGTATGAGGTAATGTAACCACTCTGACTCCAGAGTTATAGACAGGAGCAAACTCCTTTATCCATAAGTCTAGATTCTTTTGATCTGGTCTTACCCATATATTATTAAACGTTGCTGATAATGGTATATCAGATTGATTTGAAATATAACATGCAGACTCTATCAATGCTTCATTGACAGTAAAACAATCCCCCATAGCATCTTGGTCAAACGGAGGGATTCTACATGTAAAATATAAATCTAGTATATATTCTCGATACTCTTTAAGAAATGGAAGGAATGTATTAGTTACAAACTCTTCACTCAGTTTCGGGTTTATCGGAAGACTGAATACTCTTTTGTTCATTACCAGTTATTTGTTCATAGAGTTTTAGATCCAAGTTATCCTCTACATTATCAAATGTAGGAATACGAGGTGCAGATCCATCTACCATCATTTTGTCCATCTGTGGTTTCAATTCATTTTGAATTTTACCGATGCCCGCATTCAGTAGACCAGAGTATTGCATTGCTATATTTAGTGTAGCAAATTGATCCTCTTCACGCATCATTGCTATCGAGTCTAGGTTACCAATGCCTATCCTACCTGTGCAATATACATCCATTGCTGCCTGTTTGCCCATACGAGCAACCCAATACTTTCTCTCTTCCTCTTCGTTATATTGTGCAGCTTCAATAAGTTCTTCCATTGAGTCATATTTTTTATTAACCCAATCCATGAATGCTTGTAGTTCGTTAGACGATTGATGAACTGCTATTTTAAATCTACCGATGTCAAGTTTAAACTCATCAATATCACATTGCATCAGTCTTCTAGCATAGGGGTCATCCTCTATTTCTAGTCCTGCTTCTAATTGTTCTATCTTTATTTTCTTTCTTTCTATGTCTAAGAAAAGTTTTTTTCTCTCATGATTACGTGTAGAGATTTCAGTCAAAGTCTGACGTAATTTTCTTTTGTCAGTTACGTGGGAATTGACAACGAAGTTCTTGATTTGTTCATGTGTCATTCCGAAGTCCATATTGTCCTCTACAAAGGACTCTATGGAATCAGGTGATATAGTCATAAATTAAAATTGCAAACCTTGCTTAATTGGTAGTGGTGTCCAGTTATCTTCCTCAGTATTTCCTAGTTCAATTGCCTGTTGTTGTGGCATAGGAATTCCCAAGTATTTTTCCCATAGGACGTTAAGTTCTTTTATTGTAGCACAATTTTTAAATTCTTGCTTGAGTCCAACCATTGCTCTGTAAAGTGCTGAGACTTTATCATGGAACGATGCCTGTCCATCAATAACAGACTTTGCCATCTCTGCTACAGTGATACCTTTTATGGTAGCAAGATTATTTAGTAGGGGTGTCTCACCCGATAAATTATTTGCTTCTTGTAATTGTGATGCCCACATGTATTGTTCAATCTTAGACTCTTCTGCTTTTAATGATAAGAATCTTCTGTCATACTCATCTTCAATAATAAGTTTTGCACCAAGTTTCATAAACTCAATTGCTGCATCAATTCTTTCTTTTGGTAATACTATTTCAGTTTTAGGACCTTTGATTGATACTGCATACTCATCGCTAGTTGATAAAGGGTCTTCATCTGTAACCTTAACTGTAGCACGTATCTCAGCAAAATGTTTTGTTCCATATTTGGCAAGGAGTTCTGTAACCTCTTCGTAAGAACCAGTCAATTTGACAAGTTCTCTTACCCATTCTTCTTTAATAGAGAACACCATAAGACCATACATGTTCCACATTAAATCTACAGATTCCATGTGATCAATCGCAGGACAATATCTGGCAACGTAATACTTACGTTTCTCTGTTACTTCTAAACCCGCTAACAGGTCTGTATCTAAATTAATTCCTGATGATGTCATGTTACATTCCTGTGTATCCATATTGTAGAGTTCCAAACTCTATCCCTGCAGCAGACGCAGATCCACTGATACCCGACCTATCCATTCTACTGTCTCTTGTGAAACTATGACTTGCATAGGTAAAGAGATAACCATTGTTATTCTGGTTACCATCATACTGTCCACAAATAAATCCAAATTCATTACCTGTGTGCATTGATTCTTCACCAGTAGTTATACCATTTTTACTTACAGATGCCATACGACCACCATTGTAGGAGTCTCTCAAATGCCAGTCACAACTAGTTCTGTATCCTCCACAAGTGTTCCAGTAAGAGAATCCATTTCTACTTGACAGTGTTTTGTTAGAACCATCAGTGCCTGGTGAATCCGTCCAGTTAGTATATGACTCAGTAGAGAAGTTATATGCATATGCACCACCCTGTCTAATCCATCCTACAGTAGCACCTTGTCCACATGCAGGGTTGTTTTGTGATCCACTAGGGTTTGATGTAGAGTTGTTACTTGCTTCAGTAGAAAGGTTGTATCTAACTGTATTACTACTGTTACTACCACCCCCATGAACATAAGCATATACAAAGTCTCTACCCATGGCAGAACATCTGTTTCTACTAGATGACATACTACTTGCTGCACCTAAGTTGGACTCTGTATTCATGTTAATCTTAGAGACATAACTTGTAGTTGCGTCCCAAGAGTTACCTGTAGCAAAGATGTATGCAACCATAGCGGTGCTAGGTTTACCATCAATATATGCACCTGACTGTGCTGATAAATCTCCTAAGTTTGTTTGTGTATATGTTGCATGAACAAGTCTGTTTACGTTTCTCCAAGACTGTGCTCCACGATATCCACAACAACTAAATCCTCTTGTTATATTAAATCCTGCTTTATACTTACCTTGTGAAAATCCTGCTACACCAGATGCACCTTCTCCACTAGTATCCCAGTATGCTGTTCCTGATGTTCCACCTGATCTTAAAACTGCACCAAGGTTGGAAGCAGTTTGTGTTGGTAGTGTTACAAATGGTTGACCGTTTTGTAGAAGTTGACCACTGAAATCAATGTTACCTACTACACCAACGTTACCTTGAAAAGAAGCACCACCAGTCGGAAACGATACATTACCAGAACCGTTTAGATTTGTAACCTCATCAACTTTAATTCTTGATGCCATTAGATGTTCACCTCTTCTACTTCTAATTTATCGGGATCGACCTTTACAAAAAGATCATTGTCACATGCATGCTGAATAATACCTTTTAGATCAAAAGAAGTTTCATCAGGTAAATTGTATTTGTTTGGAGGGAGTGCTTGAAACTCTTCATGAACAACATTACCATCTTTGTCTTTCCACTGTAAGACATAACGGAAACATCCATTTGCTCCTAATACTCTTCCATTTTTCATAACTGTCAATTTGACAGCATCACCATACTCTATGCTAGGGACGCTAGGCATAGAAGTCTGTTCACCAAAAATAGTTTCCTCAGTGCTCATTTTACGTAGTATGCTCCATAGTTCCAATAGTCACCGCCAGAACTGTTCCAGAAGGCAGCGTTCTGATAGTTTGCACCATTACCACCCCAGAAACTTCCAGACCAACATGCTCCATACCACCATGGTGCTGTGTTGTATAAGTTGGCACAGTTAGCACCGTATACGTCTTGGTCTCTATCAGTAGCGGTAAAGTTGTAACCGTTACTAATATGATATGACCAAACGCCAGGTGTGCTTCCTAGTTGGACATTCAAGTTTGATTCTCCAACCCAGTCATAGTTAGTTCCCCAACCAGTCCAAGTCCATCTTGCTCTGTTGTTATGAGAACCAGTAGTTCCTAAAGGAACTGATGAACTAGCAACATAAAATACAACGTTTCTTCCTACATTGTTTGCTCTAACAATAGCATCCCATGCATCTAATCCTGCCCATAATGTATATGTTTTAGGATCACCAGATCCATAAACACCACCATTTGAATACCAGTCAGTAGACGTAGCTGCCTGACTATAATTCAATGTTTGTATACTAATGTTGAACTTATGACTTGCAACAAGACTCCATCCACCACCATCATATACTGTGTCAATCCAAACTTGTTTGGCAACACCATTTACTTTGACCCAATACCAACCAGTAGGGGGATTGGATACGTTAGTCATAACGTCTGTTGCTTTGTCTAGTGCTTTATCAGCAGAACTACCATCTGCTTTTTCATCACCAATAGCAACCCAATCATTTCCAGTATATCCTTCAAATCTTGCTAGTTCTCCATTCCAACCTATCTGACCTGTCTCAGGTGATGCAGGACGAGTAGAAACTGTCCACTCAGGCATCTTAATGGTTCCATCAATTCTTAATTGGTGACCATTTGGTAATCTAACATTATTAGCATAGGTTGATAAACCTTGTATGTCGTGAACGTTAATTGTGCTCATTTTATACTACACTCCAAGAACCACCATTATTAACTGTGATGGTGACACCATTATTTATAGTGATAGGACCAGCGGACATACAGTTATCTCCGTTGTTAACACTAATGTTTTCAGCAACACTGTTACGGTTTCTTCTAAAGACTCCGTATGAGTCAATCCATAACTTATCTCCACCAGCTCTCAACACTGTGGATTTCTGACCAGATGATAAACTTTCAGTTGCTTGTAAGTTAATACCATTTAACTGTTCAACTTGTAAACCATATGTTGATTGTACTCTATCGCTACCGCTGTAGAATGTCCAACAACCATTGTCATTAAGTGAACCTATACCAGAGTTACTATTGTTTCTAAAGTAATAATCAGTTCCAGTTCTAAAGTAAGTAGCAGCATTATTAGCAAAGTAGAATCTCTCTTGACCACCATCATCACTAATCCATACGTTAACTCTTCCTTGTAAATATGGAAGACTTAATGCAGTATAACCATCAAGTAAATCTGCGTTAAGGTTAGTACATACAGTTGTAGAACTAACAGTAATTGGTGCGGTACCAGTTGCAATACTAGATATGATTTGCTTGCTTGCTCTAAATGTTTCATGTGCAGTTACACCACCATCTCCTCTTATACCAAGACCTAGAATAGGTGTTCCTGCTGCATCAACTCTAAAACGTATTGCATCATTACCAGCTGGAACTCCTGTCCAAACCTGATCCATAGTGAATACGCCATTACTATTATCATAATGTAATAATGCACCTTCACCAGTGCTATCGTTCTGACCAGTAAATCTAATTTGAGGATCAGCGTTACCACCATTTCCACTAGCAGTAAGTCTAAGTTCAACAGTAGATCCACTGTCACTATTTAAGTGTAGGAGTGTAGATGGGTTGTTTGCCTGATTACCAATACCTACATTCTCACCTCTCCATACCATTGTAGTATTACTACCACTGGTTCCATAGTATAAGTAAGAATTATTATAACCAAAGTATTTGGAGTCACTACCAAATCTTATAAAACCATTAGAACTTGCTTGCTTACCTTGTATTGCTAATGTGTTTGTATTAGATTTACCAAGAGTAATACCATTACTATCTGCAAGACTTAATGTTGCTGCACCACTGTTAGTAAAGATACCTTGGTCACCTGTTAAGTCATTGACTGTTAAATGTCCTGATGCATCTCTACGTGCGATTGTATTTCCAGTAGCAGCAGTTGACTGAACATAACCATCTAAGTAATGAGCGTCTAGCTGAGATGTTGAACCATCGTTTCCTGCATGCCATACTGTATTACCATTGAAGGTAAAGTCTGATGCGTTGAATCTAATTGTTCCATTTCCATCTGTGCCATTACCACCAGAGACGATCATTTGAACGTCATAGTTTGGTGCTTGACCAGATGATCTAAAGTCTATTGTTGGTGTTGTAGATACTGATGCCTTACCAATCTGTAGTTTAGCACCATTTGCATTATCACGTAATCCAATGATTGTGCTAGATCCACCAGAGATCTTGTTAGATGAAGATACAGTCCATTTTGTGCCAGGATTAGGACCGAAGACATAGATGTTTGCGTTAGTGTTACTACCAACGAATGCAATTGTTCCAGTTACAAGTGAATAGATCTCACCAGTTGTGTGTGTCTTTTCTTGAACACCACCAGAACTATCAACTACGATAGAACCAATGTTGTTTGTTGCACCTACATCAGAGTAGATAGTGTATGTTCCACCATTGTTGATGTTACCACCAACACCACTATTACAGTGGAAGTCTGGAATGTATAATGTAAATTTATTACCTGTGTCATTAACGAAGAAGTTCTCAAAGACCATCTTGTCCTGACCAAGAACTTCTGGTAAGAACATGTCACCAATAGGTGCATTAATTCCACCACGTGTGTCACCTACGTTATAACCTGTCTGATACCATAGACCTTGCTTGCCATCCATCTTATCAGAATCCATACCACTGGATGCACCCTGATTATTTTGTGACCAGATTTGATACCAGTTAGAATAAACTGCAGCATTACCACTGTTACCTCTAATCCATAGATTGTTATTATTTGTAAATCCTAACTGAGTAGAAGCATTACCAGTTGCTTCACGTCGGTAGGTCATGATACCGTGTGTGGTTCCACCGTCATTAAGACCGTTAGCACTGTTGTTTCTAAGTGCAGCACCAATACCTGTTCCTGCCTGAGCTGGAGATGGGTTTGATGTAAGTGATTGAGTCTCGTTAAATACTAAGTTTGCAGTGTCAGCAGTTCCAGATATGGATATCGCATATGTGGTGTTTAGAAGTCTTGCAGGATCTAATGTTCCTTGAGTTAAGTTACCCGCATCCTGATAGTATGAACCTTCGTTACCATCTAGTAAGTCAGCATTAAGTTCTGAGTTAGGACCTTGATCAATTGAAACACTACCGTTATTGTCAATAATAAATCCACCTTCTGACTGGTTACCAACTGCTTGGTTTGTAACGTCTTTTCTAAATCTGAATACACCGTAGTTACCAAAAACTGAAGCACTAGATGTAAGGTTGTTACCCTTTCTAATATCAATTTCAATGTTACCGAATGCACGGTTAATTGTTCCTTTAGTTGCATTAAGTATCGCACCAGTTCCACCACCAAGTTCGCTAGGTATGGTTACAGAGAAGTCTCCTGTATATCCTGTTCCTGAGTCAGTAACAGTAGCAGATGTAATTGTTCCACCAGATACAATGTATGTTGCACGAGCAACGTTATCACTACTGATAGAAACATTACCACCGCCCATTGGAATGTTCTGGTAAGTTCCGTTTGTATAATTTGTTCCACCGTTAGTGATTGTAATACTATCAATGTAACTACTATCTGATAGATCACCACCAATAACAAGAGCATCTTGTGTAGTAGGTCTGATTGCTTGTAGTGCATACTCCCATGATGAATCACCACGTAAGAATGTGTAAGAGTTTGCAGTTCCTTTTCCTGCTAATCTTTCTGGGTCAATTGTTCCTGCAACAATGTTAGAAGCATCAATGTTAGTTGATGTTAACTGTGTCCAGTTTGCAGCGTTGGTTGCTGATGTATTGATAACTCTAGAGAGGTCAATAATTCTCTTTCTAGAAACATTACCACTATTAGTTCCACTAGATGCAGAAGTTACAGAATACTGGTTAGAATTAATTAGAGATATTGTATAGAAACCATCGGCAGCACCACCACTTGTAAAGTCTAAGTAAACAAGATCAGCGTTAGATAAGTTATGACTGTTATCTGTGACAGTAATGGTAGTGCCACTCTGGCTGTATGTCCCTGTTCCATCATTAGCAAGAGACTGGTCAAGAATAAAATCACCCGCATCAAACTTAATGTTATTTGCGATTGCAATATCTAAACGACCCTCAATCTGTGCAGCAATTACTGCTGTAGTTCCAGATGATACCTGTGCTTGAACAGTTGGTTGTGTGTAGTAACCTTTACCATTATTTGTAATAGTAACTTTAGTTACTGATCCATTTACAACGTTTGCTGTAGCAACTGCTTGAACACCATTTACTGTGTCATCAGGTGCACCGATTGTTAGAGCAAAATCACCAGAGTAACTATCACCAGCTGTGCTGATTACGAAGTTAAATATTCTACCATCATTGTAATTGGTTACGGTACCACGAGCAGTTGTAGAACTACCAACGATAATGTCACCGTTAGTAAATTGGAAATTACTATTTGGTGTAAATGCTAAGAACTGACTTTCAAGATCATTCTCCAAGATGTAGGAGATAGCAGTTCCCTGTGTCTTAAGTTGATGGGTTCCTGCACCTTGAGATTGTAAATCAATTGCTTGGTTAGAACTTGCATTTGATTCTGTAGTTGCAAGTTTAATTGTATTATCATCTACCTTAATAGCATAGTAATCTACACCAGTTGATAATCCTGTGATTGAAGTTGATCCTGCTGTATATGTAAGTAGATCACCAGTATTGACACCATGAGATGCAATTGTAATCTGTTCATTAGATGTATTAACGTTTGCAGCAGGGATACTGAATGTAGTTGCTGTTGTCTCAATTGCAATGTCACCCGCATTAGCGTCTTCGATAGCAAGTCTTTCTGCTGTAGATCCAACAGATGTAATATTGAATGGACGTAAAGCAGGAATCTGGTCAATATTAATCTTACCAGATGATGTTAACTGAACAAGTGCAGATGGAACTGCGTTTGTAGAATATGGTTGGTTTAGATATGGTCCTAGGTTGTTTGAAATATAATCTCTAACAGATGCCTGTGTAGGTAGTAAACTATCAGATGCAAATGTTCCACCTAAATTATCATCTTTAGAGAAACCTGTAATTGTGATGTCACCACCAACAATTTTAATAGATGATAGTTCAGAGATACTAACAGTTCCAACGAAACTAATAGCACCAGTTCTGTTGAAGATCGTAACAAAGTTACCAACTTTAAAGTCACCAAACTCGTTGGTTCCTGATGTATAAACCTGTCCAAATTTTTCTTCTGCTGCTTCAAATGCAGTTCCTAATCCAACACCACCGTTTTGTGGTAACGCAGCGTAGGTGTTACCTGATCCAGAGTATTCCCAAGTGTGTGATGATGAGTTAGTAACAGATGGTCTATGGAATCTAATTGTTTTATTAAGAAGATTACTTAGTGGCAAACTTCCTGCAGCAAATGCAGGGTCACTATTTGACTGATAACGGTTAGTGCCATCAGAGAAGTCCATAGCACGGTTAGTTGTTATCTTAGCAACAATCTGTGAACCAGGTGCACCAGATACAACCTCTGTTTCTAGAATGATATGTTCTATAGCAGGGTCAGTAGATGTGTAACCATCAATCTTAATAATATAATCTTCAACAGGGACACCTGTTAGAGTTGTTCCAGATACTTGAATTATTTGTCTACCTGTTGCAACTCCATTACCATCAAGGTCATCTGTAATAGAATCAATAACACCAATATCAAATGTATATGCTTCTGCTCTGAATCCAGTTGCACGAAGAGAGTATGTTCCGAAGTTGGATGCAGAGTTGGTTACAGAAGCATATCCACCAGACTGTGTTAAAATACCGTCCTGACAGAAGATAGCGAACACAGATACTAACTGTGTATAACCATCGTTACTTACGTTGTATGCAGTTCCACCAAAACATATAATGGTGAATGCGTTTGCAACCATTGACTTACCTTGTGGGTCAAACTGTGCAACAGTAGCACCTTGTGCATTTTGTTTTAAGCCAGGTCTAGGAACGTTAGGTGTAGCAACTTTAGCACCATCAATTTCACAACCAGAACCACCAAGGAATGATATAAGTGAAGAGTTCTGAATGTAAGGTGATGCTTCAATAACTGGAAGATCTAGGAATGTATTTACAAGTGGGAATGAATACTTGTTACCATCTTGCTCTGTGATTAGAGGATCTGGATTTGTTACTGTTCCACCATAAGCATTTCCACTAGACAATACGTTATCAAGAATACCCCAGTTTGTAACTAATGCAGATACAACGTTAGCACACTCAGGTGCAGATGAATCTACAGTAATAGAACCATTTGAACGTGTTGGTATCTGTGAGAACTGACCAGATTCTAAATTATTTCTTATTGCATCTATTGCTAATTCTTTTGCTGCAGCAAATATTGCACGAGTATATGTAACCTCTGTTGCAACGTGCTGAACTCCACTAGCACCAGAAATGTATAAGTTTGCTGCCTCTACAATCTTAGAGTTACCACCATAACGTAAGTCATACTGGAATGCTCTAAGGATCTTCATTGTATCATCAATACACTGTTGATCGCCAGGTGAAACTGTTCTTGTAATGTTAACGTTGCCAGGTGTAGAACCGCTTCCTAACGCTGTTGTAACAGTGCTGAAGAAGGTTGTAATTGCTGAGATAACGTTTGCACAAGAAGGGTTAGTAGCAACCGTTCTAGTGGCATGTGACATGTTATCGTTGGCAATCGCAGTATCAACGATTGTGAAGAAATCATCAATCAATGCTTGCTCTACTGTAGTTCCTTTATTGGTGTTATCAAGAACCTGAGTAAATCCATGATTACCTTCGATAGTTCCAATAGAGTCACTAATAGCAACTGTTCTAGCAAGTGTCTTTGCTATCTGGAATACTGCACGGGATTCTGTTTCTTCCCCGTCTAAGAATGGAGAGTTTGTATATAACTGAGCAGCATCATAAACTTGTTCGTTACCACCGTATGCTAGGTTGTATACGATAGTTCTTAATAGATCTAATACGTCATCAATACAGTTCTGATTTCCACCAGGCACATTGTGTGATGGGTTATCAATGTTATATCTTTGAACTGATTCAAATGCGATTAGTTCTAAGTTCTTTTGTATTAGAGTTGCAGCGTCACGACGAACTGTTCCTGCACCTGTGTCAAGAGTTGCATTATGATAATACTGAAGTTTTGTAGCGTAAGTTGATCTGTATAGAGGTAGGTTTCTTCCTGCTAAAATACAAGCATCTTTTGCATTGTTGAATACTTCTACGTAACGATCTCTTGTTAATGAGAAACCAGGATCAATATAGAATTTTGCCTGATCATATACTCTGTCGTTACCACCCCACTTAAGGTTGTGTGATACACATTTTTGAATGAAGTCTCTAACGTCATCGTAACATGCTGTGCTTCCTGTAGGTATTGTGTAACTTGGATTTGCAGCAAGCATTTTATTGACTGCATAATCTGCAATCATATCTGCGTTAGCAAACAATAGTTCAGAAACATCACCATACTTATTACCTTGATCCTTACTGTTAGGAGTTCTAAATGGTTGCTGATTATCTGTAAATGTTCCACCAGTTCCAGACTGTCCATTTGCAGTGGCGTCTGTTAGATCTACTGTAAATTCTCTATCATCATATATGTCTGAAATACCATGAGTTCCATTAACTGTAGAGTTACCAGATCCTGCAATAGTTACAGCAGATGTTAATGCTTTCTTGACTGAGTTAGTTCCTGCACTTACAAATGTATGTGCTGAGGTGTCAGATGATACGCCAACATTAACAGTAAATGTATTTGTTGTTTTTGCAGTAATCTTTAACCATCTATCAAAAGCAGGATCACCACCTCTAGGATATGGATGATTTGTCTGGTTGCTATCTGTAGCACAAGACATTACAATTGCACCCGCATCAAATTTGATTAAATCACCAACACTAAATCCATGACCACTAACGGTTACTACAAAGTTACCGTTGCTTGGTGTATATGATGCATTAGTGGGTGTGTGTTGACTGAAACTAGGATATAAGTTATGTCCCTTTTGAATCTTAAAGGTTGCTTTGTTTCCAGTTACAGACCATGATGTAATTCCTCTTGCAACTGTTGACGCTACTTGTCCGAAATTTGTTCCACCAATAGTAAGTGCAGTACCACGAGTAAGGGATGATTCATAGTAATATTTGACATATGCAACTGCCTCCTCTGCAATAAACTCTTGGTTGTTTTTAATATTCTCAGCACCATCTCTAAATCTATCACTTTGATTAATCTTAGTAAATCCATAAGGAGAGTTACGTAGAGATGCTAGAACATAGTTGAGAGAACCAACAACAGTCTGGTTACCAGTTGGATTGATAGCAGTTCCAATCTGAGATAGATTTGCTCTTACAACAAACTGTAATGAGTAACCATCAGCACGTTCTATACGATGTGTGATATATTTTCTACCGTTAAGATCTGCAAGGTTGTCTAGAATAGAAACTCCAGTTCCAGATGATGTTGTGACATCACTAGCAGTGTCAATATTTGCTTGTTTTAATACAAATGTAGCTGTGGTATTAGAACTATTATATCTTGCATAACCTAAACCTAAATCTGAGTTATTAGGTAATGTTGGAGTTCCAGATCCTGTGCTCCAGTTTCCGATAAGATATGTTTTACTAAATCTATCGTCAGCACCAGGAAAATTAAATGTAACACCAGCTTGCCCAAGGGTTTGCATATTACCAAAGAACGCACTTGTTAGTGAATTATCAACACCTGTAATTTGAACCGTAATTAATCCACCAGAAATTGAATATGCACTGTTGGTAGATGAACCTAAGTTTATAGCACTGTTTTGGAAACCATAGATATTAACTTCTTGTCCAACTTCATAATCATGGAAGTCAGATGATATACTAGAACTAGCAAGAGTAAAGATAGGACCGTTGTAAGTTGCTATAGTATTAGTGGATGTATCAATTGATGTGATTGATAATTGCTTATCTTGGAATTCAAATCTTTGGAAACCAAATCCTGTAGATGTTAGAGGTAATGTTATAGGATTGTCTGCACCTGATGCATCTTTCTGTGTTGCGTTAGCAGCAGATGATGCAAGTCTAAACCAGTTAGCACTTTCTACGTAAACAAAGTATGCAGTGCCATCAACAAGACCACCTATCGCACCCATCTTTCCTGCACGATAGATAACACCATCTCCAGTTGTAAACTGATGATTTGTAACGTAGATGTGATTATCATCTACCATCACATTACCAGTTGTCAACTCGTGTAACTTATCATCAGGAGATACACCAGTAAAATCTTTCCTACCCTGAGTTATACTTGTTGCAGCAATAGCATTTGCCTCTAAATCATATAATTCAATTGTATTATCATCTACCTTTCTTACCCAATAACGTGTGCCATCAATAAGACCTGGCAAAGGATTTGTATTTTCATCTTTGCTGTATAGAACTTGATCACCAGTTGAGAAACCATGTCCTGTAATTGTAATTCTATCAAGTGTAGTATCAATGTAAGTTGTGCTACCTCTAAATGATACTGTTTCTATCTCAGTATCAATAGTGTGTTGATAAATTTGGTTAGAGATTGTCTCTAATTCTGGTCTTAATGATTCAGCATCAACAACGTCAAATCTATCTGATACACTTGGGTTATTAATATCGGTAATTATATTTGCTAAGACAGCATCATAAAATACTTTTTCAGCGTCTTGGAATACATCATTGACACCTGATGAAATAAGAACAGTTACGTCACCTGTAGAATATGGTGATGCTACAGGACCTGTAAAGTTGACTGCCTGAATTTGACCCTGTGTTCCTGAAGATCCACCTTGTACAAATTGTCCAACAACAAGAGTTGCGTTATCACCTGTATGGTTGTTAAATGTAATCTTAAATATGTTATCACCACGATACTTGTCGCCAGGTATTGCAGGAATCTGCTGAACTTCTGGTTCATAGTATAATCTTTGTTTATCGTCAAATACAAATGCATACTTCCAAGTATGAATTACTGCACTTTGTGGGTCTGATGCGTTCTGTAATGCGTCTCTGAATACAACACCAAAAATGTATGTTTCGTTAGACGCCTTGACCATGTGACGATCTTGGTTCTGAGGTCTAAGAATAACTCTTCTTAAGTTGTCACCAACAAGTGAACAGTTTCTAGGAAGTGATATTGGGTTGTCTTCTAGATACTCACCACCAGATACGATGATAGTTACGTATTCATCACTTGGATCTGGAACTGCTTTTTGTAATCCGTAAGCAATTTGTGCTGCTTTCTTAACTGTTTTAACAGGTCTTGCAGCTGATCTACCATCGTTTAGATCACTACCAATAGTTTGTGATACATATACACGACCACCAGTGTCATTAGTAGCAACTTTATATACAAAGTCAGTGGTAGCAACCCTTCTGGACTGATCACTTAGGGGTGGTGTGTCAGCAGTTGGGAAGAATGTTGTGCCAAAAGTAGGACTTGTTACGTCTGTATCTTCAAAGTTGACGAGGTTTGGAGCACGAAGATTCAACGCAGGGTTGATAATAGTATCAATATCGAGGTTTGTAACCTGTGCAGTATCAGAAATGATAGAACGAGTCGTTCTGATCTGACCTTCTACATCAAGTTCATACTGAGGATCGTTAGTATTAACACCAATTCTTACGTTTTCCTGTGCGTTTTTGTTTATGAATAATGCGTCTTTCTCTAGTGCACCTGTACCCACAGACATCTCAATAGATGTATCTCCTTGGATACTTAATGATCTTACTCTTTTATATGCTAGGGTTGCACCCGCTGTAATTACACTGTTTGCAGAACCTGTAAAACTTAAATTATCGTCATCTACTTTTGTTACTGTAAAGTTACCATCAACCTCACCACCAGATGTAAAGTCAATATATAACGTTTCTGTTCCTATAATACCATGAGCAACCGAAACGATATTACCTACACCAGCTGCTGATCTGCTGTATGTGGCATTCGTCCAATTTCCTGTGGGTTTTGCTCCAGAAGCTTCAATCCTCTGTTGGTCGGCATTAATCTGAAAACTCATTTCGTTCCTAAAAGGTTATGTAACAACGGTTAATTCTAAATTCCCAACCCACTTGACAGTGGATGTGGTTGTCACACTTGATACTTGAAAGGTAAAGAAAGGTGCTGCACCGATATTAATTGCTGCAGGAACCACGTTCCAAGTTTCTTGACCAGGTGGATTGTTTCTAACAATTATCTTCCTCTCAGAAGCAACTGTTGGAAGTCCTCCAGCTGTTGTAGTAATTACTAAATCAAACTTAGCTGCATAAACATATGTATTGTTTGTCGTCTCTTGTCCAAATATAGTTCCACTTGCAAATGAAACTGAGTCATTTGCTAAAGGAGGTGTGTTTGTTGCAAGAGGTGTAGTGCCATCTAAAGATAACTGCATGGTATTATTTGCAGCATCAGTTTGTCTTTTAAGAATAAAAATATCTTTGTTTGCATCAGTAAAGTGATCACTCACCATGTGCATTGCAGAGATATTTTTCAAAGCTCTAGAAGTGTTTAATACTTCAGTAGCAGCTACTGAGTATCCTCCTATTGATGAAAAATTCTTAATTGACATAATCTTAGATTACCCTAGAGGTTATTTATACCTTGACCTTAGTAGTTGTGAATCTACCAGTGAAGTTTGATGATGATGTAGCAGCACTAGATTTTGCTAGTGAAATATTCACGTTGCTACCAACAACAGAAACAGTTGCATCCATCAAATCATTGTCGGAAGTTATTGAGTTGGTAACGGTTGCATGTGCAGTTGTTCCGTTTGAAGCACATACGATTGTAACCTCAAGCATATGAACTTTATTGTCATCACTTTCAATAGTTACAAGTGTCTTAGCACCTTTGAACGTAGTTCTATCAAATGCAGTTATGGTTGCAGATGTTGGGAATGATGCTAGTTGACCACCTTCTACACGACAGTCATCTAGTTCCATGAATGTTGCAGTAGAATCAAATACTGTTAGATAATTTTCAGTAGCACTTGACCAACCTCTATTAATCTTCCATGCTGTTTCTGCTCCACTAGCATCAATAGACAAGAATGATTTACCATCTGTTCTTGTTACGAAGTCTTGATGAATAATATCCATTCTAGCAAATGGATCTGATGGACTACTAATAGTTAGAACTGGGAATGTAATATCATGTGTAACTGGAGATCCACCTAATAAGTTTCCTGCAATCTTGATAACTTCATTTACTTCATATCCAGTTCCACCAGATACAATTGCAACTGATGTAATACCGCCACTACCATCTGTAACAACAGTAAATGTTGCTCCTGTTCCTCCAAACTCTCCAGTGGATGCTACGCCAGTATATGTCTGAGATACTCCGTAATTATTTCCTACTGATGTTACAGTTCCGATTGTTGCAATTATACCCTGTTGTGGAACTGATCTTAATCTTAAACCAGATGTAGATCCATCACATATTTCAAAATCTTTTGCTGATCTAAACTTAGCGATTGATACACCACCACGTTGAACATCAACTGGATTTTCAGTGGTAGTAACACCATCAATTCTTAGAGTTCCTTGAACATCAAATGTTTTAGCAGATCTAAGTGTAAATTTAGTTTGAGATATACTTAATGAGTTAACACCAGTGTTAAAGAACTCAAAAGTATCTTCGTCAGCACCAGGTGATGACTCGGTTAATACGTAAGTATCTTGGTCAACGTCACGAACACCACCAAGAGATACGAAGTCATTTCCATTGAAACCTTCAAACTGTAACTGTGTGGTATTAAATCTAATAGCACCTGTGATACGATCTAATGTATTAGGACGTTGGTTTGTAGTTCCTGATGGAATTACAAGAGATCCAGTTGTGTCACATAATACATCAAATCCTCCACCTGGTTTCAATACAACACCAGAACCATCTATATCTGATACGTTAACTGTTAAACCTGTTCCACCACCCGCTGCAGTGATTGTAATTGCATCTCCAACTTTATAGTTTTGACCTTTAGCAACTACAGTAGCTGCTGAGAATGTTCCAGAAGCAACTGTTAGCGTTACAGTCAATCCAGTTCCACTTCCACCTGTTGTTGCAGTTGCGGTGTATGTTCCATCTGTATATCCAGATCCAGTTCCTGTAACTGTCAATGCAGTAACCTGACCAAATGATCTAGTGGATGTTGAACTGTTATTGCTTATAACGTTCTGTCTAATACGTAACTTTCCTGCATCCAAATTACCAGAAAATAGAGCAGTTCCTGTTCCTGTGTCAACTGATACAACATCAGTTGTTCCATCTGTAATCTTGAAGTCAACGTTTGCACCACCTTTAAATGTAAAGTCTCCCTCACCTTTGGTGTCAAAGTTAAGTGGAACGCTGATATCTGTTCCACCTGTTCCAATAGTATTTGTGCTATCAATGAATAGATTAGTTGTAACACTTCCTAACTCTAATTTACTTGCAGCAGTATCAACGTTAAAGAATGGATTAAGGTTAGTTACATCAGCATCTGCTTTAATTCCAGTAAAGTATATGCCACCCGCATCTATCTTACCCTTTCTTGATCCTCCAACAGTGATGCCAATGTCATCTGCTCCTGCTCTATAGAAACCTGTGGTATCTGAATTATCGAATGAGAAACTAGGTGCTGCTTCTGTTCCATCTAATAATTTAAGAGATGTATTTGATATTGTGCTAGTTCCACCAGATATTGTAACACCCGCAGATGCAGTAAATGTTCCTGCAACTTGTAAAGTTTGACCAACTGTTGCAGCAGCAGTGATTGCAATTCCACCACTAAACGCTGCACTAACTGCAGTGATTGCACCTGTAGAACTTACGTTCCAGTTTGGTGTGGTAAGAGTTCCATCTTTATTGATTACAACTTGTCCAGATGCAACAGTTGCACCTAATGTTAACTTACCATCTTGATCTAATTCTAATGACTTCTCAGAAGCAATGCTTGCAAGACTTATAACTAATCCACTTCCTTGAACAGAGCCAGGAGGTCCTACCTCTCCTAAGATTAATGTGTCTGCTAGTTCATAAGCACCACCCGCATCACCAACTGCAGCTGCAGTAGCAAAACCTACATTGCTGATTGTAAATTGGAAACCAGATCCACCGCCACCACCAACATCACCGTCAGCAACGCCTAATACTTCTCCTATTGTATATCCTTCACCAGTAAGAGATATGGCTGTTACTGTGCTTACACCTGTAGTATTAGATGCTAATGTGTATACGAATCCAGAACCTGTTCCACCGATGTCATCTACGTCAGCGACTAATTGATGACCTATAGCATAATTACCACCAGTTCCTTGTGAGGTAATAGTAACAACTGTTACTGCACCACCAGAGATCGTAATGTTTGCTGACATTCCAATACCAGATTGTCCTGCAGCACCTGTAGTGTATGTAATTACACCACCCTCACCCATACCAGCTCCATGAACGGTACACTGATATGTGCTTGTTGGCGTGGTAGATGATACTGCACCAACAACTACCTCAAAATATGATCCAGCTGTTCCTGGCGTTCTATATTGTCTGGACTGCATTCCTTGTGCAGCACCAAATGCTAGTGGGTGATTGGTATTTGAAGCATCAGAGGTGTCAAATCTATATGTGTTTTCATCTATGAGTGTAAAACTTCCTGCTTCATTACCATCAATAACGTATCTGTCTACACTTGCTGCAACTAATTCTAGAGTTCCACTTGCTCCAGAACCATTTGAGATAGTATCTGTTTGAGCATCTTGGAATGTTCCTGATATGCCACTTAGATATAAGTAGTCAGCACCAACAAATGTTACGGTTCCTGTTGCGTTTGACACAGAACCTGTAACTGTATTTCCTACTGCAAATGTTCCAGTAATACTAGAAAGAGATAATCTACCTCTCTGAACAACTGTGACTGTAAATGTTGTAGTAGGAGGGTTTCTAAACTCAATAGATACAGGAGTTTCACCAGTATCAGTATATCCAGTTCCTGCTGTAGTTATAGTTCCTTGGAAACCAGGTATGGTAAAGGTTGCAGTTGCTCCTGTTCCATTTCCTGTAGTTGTAAATGCTACGTTTTGGTAAGTTCCTGCAGTGTATCCAGATCCAGATGAAGTAATTGTTCCAGCTAAGGACTGAATATCTACTTGAACGGTTCCTCCTGCTCCTGCACCACCATCAAATGCTATTGTTGGAGCAGTTTCATATCCACTACCAGCTGTGTCAAGACTAATTGATGCAATTCTACCTTCTTTCTCATCTAATACAGAAGTTATAACAGCTTCTACTAGGTTTTCTCCTGCAGCTGGTGCGGGAGAAAGAACAACAGTTGGATTGTTTCTATATCCTAAACCTTTTGTATCTAAATTAATAGATTCAACAGGGAATCCAAGAGTTGCAGTAGCAGTTGCTCCAGATCCTGTGGTATCTCCAGTAGCTGCTGCTATTGTTACTGTTGGAGTAGCAGTGTTGAGGTAAGTTCCTGCGTTAGATACGATAAGAGCATCAACGTTTTTACCCATTACAACAGATAAGTTTTCACCAGTTCCTGCAGAGTCAGTAACAGTTGTTAATGGTGCACCAGTATATCCAGTTCCATTGTTAGTAATTGTAACTCCAGTAATAGCATCACCTGTAATTGTTACGTTTCCAGTTGCAGTAACACCTTGGAAGAACATGTTACCAGAACCAACTCCAGTTATAGGAACTTCAGTTCCATTGTTTGCATTTGTTGCGGATGATGCAACTTTGAATGTATCTGCGTCTACACGAATAGCATAATATGTTCCTGCAGCAAGACCTGTAGGTGCTACAGCAGCAGGATCTAATGTTGTTGTATCTAAACTTATTTGTTGTCCAGTTTCAAACGGATGACCAGTAATTATAATACTGTTTGTTGCAGTCGTAATAGCAGCAACCCCACCCACAAATGTTTGCTGTGGAGGAGCATCAAAAGCGATAGTAGGAGATACAAAACCACTACCACCCGCATCTACTGTAACTGCGATAACTCTCTGTCCTGCACCCATTTGTGCAGTTCCTGCACCACTACCAGTTCCAGACACTGTGACGTCAGGAACTTGAGTATATGACATGTTACCTCTAGCGGTAACTGTAAATTTCTTGATTGCTCCAGTTGTAGCAATGGTTGCTGTTGCAGTAGCAGCAGTGTTTGGAGCAGATGTAACTTGAACTGTTTGAGATCCACCTACATATCCAGTTCCTGCAGAGTCAAGACTTACTGTTCCTAGACCATTTTTAAATACAACAAATGCTCTTGATGAATAGTTCGCTGCTTCCGATGATCCAAATAATAAACTATCAGAGAATCCTCTAACTCTTAACGCACCTTGAACAGAACTACCAAATGCGATTGACTTAGCAGTGTCGAAGAATACTGCTTCTTTAACGATTGTTTCAGCGTTAACAACAAAGTCTTCGTTACCAGAGGGGTCAACGATTACCTGACCTGTGGTAGAGGTCATGCTGTTACCAGAAAATCTTAAGTTACCTGTCTCAATATATGCAGGGAATATATTAGTCGTTCCAGTTGCATCACTTAATGTGATATTTGCAGCTGACTGAGCTGTTGATGTTGCTTGGAACTGAACGTTACCAGTCTCTTGGTCTACAGAGAATGCATCGCCAACACGGAAGTCACCGTCTTGGTCTGTAGAAGAATAAAGAACTTTACCATTGTTAAGTTCTTCTACTTCACTTGCTTGCACAGCAAGAGATGGGTCATTAGTATAGTCTGCACCAGAACCAACATAACCAAAGTTATGTGCAGTCAATATAAGTTTTACACCAGAACCGTCTGCTTGAACACCTTTCTGTCCATACACACATGCAGATGCAACAGAACGTAATTCAGCACCAAATGCCGAGTAGTCAGCAGTGATAACAGATGTAGCAGAATCACCACCGCTAGATCTAATATCAGATGTTCCACCAGAACCGTCTGTAAAGGTCGTAGAAGCGTCTGTGCCATTCGCATGGAGCAATAGCACTGTATTGTTATCTGATGAGTATTCAGAGGTTGTAGGGGTGAATCCTGCAGTAAAACGAGAAGCACCTTTACTAATCCTTACTTCATCAACATGTCCGTTAAATGCTTCTGTTGGAGATGCCTGATAGTCAGAACCTATAACAACAGGAGTTGTAGATCCATAGTCATTACTATCTGTATATGTTCCTAACTCAGTTCCGTCCAAGAATAATTTTGTGGTTCCTCCCTGTCTTGCTACTGCAACGTGATACCATGTGTTAGTTGCTAAAGTTCCACCGTTTATCTGTGATGTATTTCCTACCGCAAAATGTAATGCTGTTCCATTAAGATACATTGTAGGTGCTGTATCTGTAGCAGATGCATCTCTAAGGTCAAATATTCTTTGTATTCCTGATACACTGCCAGGTCTAATGAATGCTTCTAAGCACCAGTTTGCTGTTCCAAATCCAAAGTCTTCGTCTGTAGGAACCTTAACGTTATCTTCAGTTCCGTCTAATAATATAGATGCTGTTCCGAATTTCTTTTGTGCTGTGTCTAACTGTGAGTCACCAAATCTACTTGTTGTTTTTGCAGATTTATTTACAGTTGTGAATGCACCAGTTCCTTTTCCAGTGATGAATACATATGTACCATCGTTACTTGCAACTACACCACGTGCAACTGCCTTCTTATAGGTGACATTACCTGATGTTGTTCCAGATGCAGAACTATCTGTATATGTAACTGTATTATTATCTACCTTTGTGACTTGATAGAAATTGTCTGTTCCTGCACCACTAATGTGATCTGCATAGATGTAATCATTAGATACTAAACCATGTGCAGTTCTTGTTAGAGTTATTGTAGTCCCTGATCTAGCATATGTTCCTGACTGGAAACTATTTTCTAACTGATATGTAACCTCAGATGTAGAGAATGTTCCTGATGTTCCACCTAGTTTTAATCTAGTGCTACCAGAACCAGACTTACCAGTTGCACCTTGGACACCTTGAATTCCAATAGATGCAAAATAGTTGAAGCAGTTCAACCACTCTACACGCATACCATTGGTTACGTATAAACCAACCTGATTAGGTGTGATGAATGTGCACTCGTTGAATAGAACAGAACCATGTCTAGATCCACCCGCAATGTTTGCACCATCTAATTTAGCACCACGTCCTGCATCTCCTTGGTTGTATCCATAAGGATCTGAACCAGATACTACACTACCTTTTGTGGTAACTGTACATCTCTCGATGTATGGACTTGTATTAGAGTCCATATTTGATACTACAACAAAAGCATATCCTTCGTCAGCACTACTGTTGTAGAAAAAGTCTTTGATTGTTAGGTCGGAAACGTGACAGTCTCCAGATAATATAAGTGCGTTATTGTCGTTTGTAACAGATGTTGGTTTTATTGATGTTGATCTTAAGTTAGTTCCACGTAATGTAACACCGTCAGGAACTGTTATTGGAAATGTCTCTTGATATTCGCCAGGTGCAACTAAAACTGTATCACCCGCTGTAGCAACTGATAGTGCCTTTGTAATAGTAAGGAAAGGTGTATCTGGATGTAATCCACCATTACCACCGTTTGCAAGGGTAGTATTGTCTGAACCTACTGTAGCAACATAAAAAGTATTTCCCTGACCATTCGTAATGTCAGTAGAAAACATAGTAGTAACCACTTCACCTGTATTAGGTTTCTGGTTTGCTACTTCAATTATATTGGATCCGTTTCTAGCGTATAATTTTTTATCCGCTATATTAAGAGCGACCTCACCGTCTTCTAAATTAGAAGTCGTCGGGACTGTCGCTGCTACTGTCGATCTCTTTAGTTTGATTCTCGTTGCCATCTAAATCATTCTCAGATTGTTGTTCAGCTTTCATACTATTTAACTGAGTTTGTAAATCTTGGATTTGTGCCTCCATCATTACATTTATCAGTGTCAATTCAGAAATTTTCTTTTGTAATGTGTTAATAACAATTTGTGCATTCATGATTGTTTAATATCAAAAAGTTCCACCGTCTATGGTGTCAGTCCATACAGGTACACCCGCTGCAGTAACGGTCAATACTTGGAAGGAAGTTGTCGCATCAGCACCTGTGCCAGGTGATGCCATGTTTGCTTCTGCAGTTACCTGTAAAGCACCTGTGCCATTACCATATATGATACCTTTGGATGTAAAGGATCCTACTCCAGTTCCACCAAACTGAACCTCAAGGTCAGTATCAAGTTCTAGATCACCTAATACGACTGTACCACGGTTACCAGTAACACCAAACACAGTGTTAGTATCTGTTGCATTTTCAATAAATGTCCATGCACCAGCTCCATCGGCACCACCTGTGCGGTCATAACCGAAGAAACCAAACTGATTAGTTCCAGAATTGTTGTAGTGAACTTTAACACCACGATCTAATTGATCGTCAGCACCACTTACTGTAACAAGAACAGAACCAACTGCCATTGTCTGAGATAAGTTGTTGCTTAAAGTAACTTGCTTGTTTCCAGTATTAATAGCATTAATAACTGTGCTATTAGGAATTCCTGCAGTTGTTGAGGTAACTGAGTCACCAACTTGTAGTTGATCTATAGCATCTACAACAACGATTGCCTGACCACCAGCTGCTTCTGCAGTCAGTGTAACAGGAGTTGTAGGATCTCCTAATTCGATTGTAGGATCGTTAACTGACATTGAAGCAGAGTTCACTGTAGTTGTAGTTCCATCAATCTGTAGGTCACCTTTGATGATAACAAGACCACCCGCATCAGTTGTAGGATCAGGGTCAAGTATCAATTCTTGAACAGAGTTGATAGTAGATAGTGTATTACCATCCAACTTAAGGTTATCAATCTGAATATCACCAGTCTGAGCTGTGCTACCAGAGATAGTTGTCTGACCATTGAATGTTACACCATTCTGGAAGGTAGTTGTTGCGTTGACTGTTAGAGAGTCTCCAGATGCTGTTCCGATAGTTGTGTTATCGTCTACATTCAAGTCTTTGATGTATGCAGTTGCTGCTACACCAATACCACCCGCAAATGTAACACTTGCTGTAGCAACGTTAGAAGCGTCTGTAGTGTCTGCAAAGTTGACTTGAACACCAGTTCCATAGTTCCAGTCTGCACCTTCTACTTGGATCTTGTCAGAGGTTGTCTCGTCATATCTGATAGAAGCATCCTTTGTATTACCAAAGTTTAGTTTCATATCATCAGCGATACGCAAGTCGGGGGTTGTTGCTCCTACACGCTTGATGTCTAAAACTGCATCTGAGTCATTGAATGAGAGTTCTACATCTCCTGTAGTTCCAAACTCTAGTTCCTGACCATCTTCGATTACTAACTTACCTGTGCCATTTGCACGGAAGATAAGGTCAGCATCTGTTGTGGAAGTTGTAATGACGTTTGCATCGAGGGTGATGTCATCAACGTTCCACTGATCAATCTTTGAATTACTATCAACTAATACTGCTGAACTTGCTGTAAGTGTACCTGTGACATGATCCAACATGTCCATAAAGTATCTACCACCTACAATCTGTGCAGCACCATTGTTGTCTCCAACAAATAGTCTATCTCCTGCGTTTGCTTGAGTACCGTTTGCTCCTGTCGTAATGGCGAGTTCACCAAACGTAATAGTGCCAGGTGCGGTTGAACCAGTACTCCTTTTAATTAGAATATTGGATGCCATTAGAAGCTACCCCCATTTACTGTGATGTTATTTAATACATTTGTTGCAACGAATCTTGTTGCTGCTGAGTCATACACAAGAACTGAACCTTCTGCTAGTCCTCCTTGTGATGTGTCTGTCAAATCTACGTCTGACATTCCTCCAATCGTTCCACCGCCACCACCTGTTGCTACACGAGTGACTCTTGGGACTGATTGGTCTCCGAATCTTAGTCTTGCCATTTAAAGTGTTACCCCCTCAAGTACGCTTACTGAACCTTCTAAGACTCTGGATTTAAGTCCTGTGCTAGAAGTTATTACGACGTCATATACATACCGACCACTTTTCATAGCAGCGGTTTGTGAATTGTTTAGAGATAGTTGTATTCTTCCACTTGTAGCAGGAGATAAAACTGCAGCAGTTACAGTAGTCGATGTGCTACTTGTATAATGCTTTTTTATTAAACATGCTGCTGTATATCCAGTCAGATTAAATTCTGTGCCATTATCATTCTCAACTGTAAAGTCGATGATAAAGTCAGAACCTTGATATATTAGTAAATTGGATACAGCACTTGCCATTCTCTAAGAATTCCATATAATATTTAGCTTAACTTTATTTATCCTTCTTCTGAACTAAGTCTTTCACAAGTGCCTTGAGTTCTGCAACTTCATCCTTAAGGTCTTGCAAAGAACGTTCTTTCTTAAGTGCTTGTTTTCTTGCTTTTATATAAGCATCATACTGAGTGCTGTCTGTATTGATTATAGAATTAGACGAAGGATCCCTGCCAAGGGTAGTGTAACCTTCGACAGGGATTAGTTCAATTTCTTCCATTATGCTAAAGCGATTCCTCTGAAATCTTGTATTCTTGGTATGTATGGTTGTGAATAGTTAAGTAAACTGATCTTAATTTGGAATCCATCAAACTCATCTACATCCTCTATTGTATACTCATAGTCTGTAAATGTCACTAGATCATTGTTAGGTATGAGTGCACCTGAGTCTGGTATACCTGTAGTATTAAAGAACTGGAATGGTAGTTCGTCTAGACTATCCGTATAACCAACAGGGATTAACTTATACATCACAACAATATTTGACTGTTCCCATACGTTTGCAGCAAACATTACCTTCAATCCAGTTGCACTCTTCTCAAGTCTTGCAACTTTAGTTATGTAGTTACCAGCTGTCTCTGTTCCAATACCAGATGTAGGTGTAATGTTATTTACTATGTTTGCTGTAGTGATCATGTCACATCTAGTCAAGTCAATCACAGGAGATAGGTGTGTAACCTCAGAACCTAGGTTTAATTCAACAGTAAGTGATTTAACACTATTCATTCTATTAATTTCATTTAATTGGTTTGCAACTAACTTAGTAGCAGGGAAGTAGTTCTCCTCTCCGATAGTAAGTTCTGTAAAATCACTGTCCTTAACGAATGATGTTTCAGCACTAAATCCTGCAGGGAAAGGTCCGCAAGAAGTACCACTCGTACCTTGAACCCTAGCAACCATACTTGTCTTAGGTTCTAACTGACTTTGTATCTGTGGTGTAAGAACATCCCATGCAACGTTCTGTGATGCAGTTATATTTCCTCCACCACCATTGATTCCAACTGTAGCATTGACACCAGTAATTTGTAAGTTATAACTGTGTGGACTGTTTATTGATACAATACCACTACTATGTGTTTTGTTGATCTTAGTAAGAGGTATACCATCAAAGTTGTAACATTCAACGATTGCACCAGATGCATGTGTCTTACCAGTAGAAGATCCTGATATTCCAGTATGGTTTCTACCATTAGTGATAAAGTTAATTACTTTATTGTTAGTTCCACTAAATCCAGAGTATGCAATAATCTCATCACCACTACCGTCTTCTTCAGTTCCAAGTATTCTAATATAGCCAGGATTAGATGCACTGACAGCAGATCCACCTATAGTTGAATGGAATCCATGGTTCTCACCAATTTCAATACTTGTTCCTGTTGTGCTCAACTGTGCTGCAGTAGCATTGTTTGCTATCTCAGATGCAGCACCTGATATTTGAACATAGTTCAATGATGATTGCATACCATGATTACTATGGAATATTCTTATTTGATCGCTACCCGCAGTTGTTACGAATGGGTTTGTTCTTAGACCTAGAGATCCACCATTACTTTCACCTAACTCACCATTCTCTAAAATAAGTTTAGAAGGTGCTGCTGTAGATGGTAGAGTAAATTCTGCTCTGAATATCTTGAACATCAAATCCTCATACTGAGAAGGAGTCCAAGTAGACGCATTTTGAGACTTAAATAAGACACCGATATATGGTTGTTCAGATATTTTCTCTCCAACGTGAGCAGCATCAATAGCATCGTTACCTAGTAATGATATGAATACTTTATACTGGTTAGAGTCTGATGTCACAACCATTGCATGCTCAGTTCTGTATGGTATGAATACAGGTGCTTTAAAAGTAAACGTGGTTGGTTTAGAAGCATCTTGGGATGTAAATACATCTTCTGCTTGCTTAACTACCTTAGAGAATGGCAATACAGTCTGTGTTGGATTACCATTTTCTACAGTTCTAATATCTAATGCTACAGGAATCTCTTCGTCTTTGGTAAAGAAGTATAGATCAATCTTAGTCAAGAATACACCACCTTCTAGTTCAGAATCTTCGATCAAGAATGTTTGTGCTAGTGGGTCACACCATCTAGTCTCTTGAGCAGATGTCTCGGTAACACTTGTCAATGTTCTGGCATCAAACTGATCCTCAGATGTAACTCTTGCATTTCTAACAGAGATGATTGTCTCTTGTGTAGTCTGTAATATACCAGATGATGTAAATTCTGCTTCACCATTACTATCTGACACTCCAACTACTTTACTATTGGTAGATGAGTCAGTAAGTCTGAATAGTTTAGTTCCAGTCTTAAATTTGACATTACCCGCAACGTTTGGTGCATCAATAAAGAATGAACCTCTAAGATTACCTTTCTTATCAGTAACCATATCCTTACTAGAAACTTTTGCAACTGCACCACTAGTTTCACCAACTAAGTAATCGTTAATTTTAGGTGAACCATAATAGTTACCTTTAACCTGATCTGCAAGTGACTTGGTATCAATATTGATAAAGGTTAAGTTAGATGTATAGTCAGTGGTTGTGCTGATGTCTGTTCCATCAAGAGGATTGATTTGTATATTCTCATTAGGTGCTGCTACTCTTGCCTTAAATCTAAACTTACCATTTCCTTTCTTAACATATACTGTCTCACCTATCTGGAATGGAATGTTATTAGTTTGTGAGTCACTAGATGGGTCTTTTACAACTCCAACGATCTTAGGTGTAATTAATTTAGTTGGTATTGCAATACCATCAAAGAATGCATAGAACTTAGTTCTTGGTTTTAGTTTCTGACAATTAAACTCAATATTTCTAGAACGCATAAACTGAATATGCTCTACTGATACAACCTTACTACCCAATGACTGTTGTTCGATAACAGGTGTTACTCTGTATCTGATACCTGTCCTTGTTTGTTTTGTTGTAGTTGTAGCAGTTGTAGTTATAGTTCTGACTCTAGGTTGTCTACCCTTACCCGCACGTCTTCTCCATGAACCGACTGATCTATTGATATCAGTTCCAGTCCATGTAGTCTTCCATGAGTTCCAGTGTATAGGAGAAAAACCATTCTGGTCTGCGTTATACTCTCTAAGTGTAGTAAGGAAGTTACCCTCTACTGTAGGTCCTTGAACAGGATTTAGTGATTTAGTATCTACCCAGTTATCAGACTCAGGATATAATTCAATATCACCTGTGTATGTAAAGACGTTAAATGGGTTGACGTTTTCCACAGCTGAAGCGTATGGTTGGTCAATTAAAACAGTAGATGTATATGGAAGTGTTATAATCTCATCTGTCTGTTGCACATTTTGTGATGCTGTGCTGTATGCTAGAGGAACCTGAGTTGTATAGTGAGAAGGTCTCATCTGACCTCTCTCAAAGTCAGTTGACACTCTGTAGTCAGGATGTAGTGTATCTGCAGTAGCAAGACTTGCAAAGTTATCTACAATAAATCCATTCTTAAATCTGCTAAGACCACTTGTATCTCTAATCTCCATATTAGCAGTCTCACTCTCAAGTAGTGATAACTGTGTATAATATTCAAGTGTCTTAATTCTATCTTCTAGATATTGGATATCACGGAAAGTATATCTCTTATAGTTTGTCTCTTCAATAGAAACATCATTCTCTACATCATAGACATATGCATTGTAGGTAATGGTTCCAAGAAGCATTGCATCTTCTAGATCCTCTGGAGGTTGTGGTCTAGCACTAGGTGCACCTTTTACAATAACGAATACACTGTCCTTACTAAGGAATAATTTATCAATACGAGGTAAGTAATACTGAACACTCAATGTTGTTGTATCACTGATGCCAGGTATTCCTACTTCGTTGTTTGTGAATGCTCTGTTATTAAAATCAAAGTAACCTGTCTGGTTTAATGTGTATGGAGATGATTGTGCTCCAGTTCCATTAAGTAGTTGTGGAACGATAGGACGGAAATCAATAAAATCTCTTAATTCTTCTCCTTCTAGAGTTGGAATGATCTTATAGTCATCTGCAGTATATGAGTCAACAGTATATGGGTTGACACCATTAGATGTAAAGAATCTATCAAAGATAACAAGTATTTTATGTGTTGGTGCTGCAAAGCCAGGTTTTCTTACTATTCTAGAATAATCATAGAACTGATCTCTTTGACCATCATCTAGATCATATGAATCTGTAATATCTGTAGAACCAGATGTTATACCAGCTGTCTCAATCTTTAATGTAGCATTTGGTGCTGTAATAGTCTCACCATCAGAGAACACGTCATCATCTACTGGAATGAAGAAAACTTGATTACCTGTGGTAGATACGATTCTTGCTCTTGATCCAGAGTTATCACCTTCAATAACATCATCTATTGCAAGTGTTCCAAGTAAATTAGTGTATCTAAAGTTAGGAATGACTGGATCATTAGCATCCTTTGATTCATAAATTGCTTTAATTTTAAATACGTCAGCACAACCAAGAGATATAGAACTATCTTCTACTCTTGTACCAAATCCTGCAGTTACTTGATTTAAACCATTTGCAGTTCCTAAAGAATCATCAATCTTAAGAACATTCATTCTTTGAGTGGTCTTTGCCTTACCAGATCTATCTGCACTTGTTACAGTTCCAATAACGTCAATGCTAGTAACACCTGTTAGACCTTGTAAAGATAAATCTTCAGTATCTGTTGTGTCGCCACTGATTGAGAATCCGTTTGATCCTGCATACAAAATCTTACCATTTGCAAAGTTACCAGATCCAGAACCACCAGTAATAACTACTTGGAAGTCATCATTGTTAAGACCGTTTACCCACTTAAGACCTGATCCTGCAGTAGCAGTAGCGTTACCACTACTTACACTGATACCAGTTACAGCAGTTCTAAATCTACCTGATGGGTTTACTGTGTTATTATTATTTGTATTCTTTACTGCAGTGTAACCTAGAGGTGTAAGTAATCTTTTCTTAGTTGCTTCCTTAATTTCTGGACGACTTCTAATAACAGCACTTGTCAATACGCCATTTGAAAGTGTAGTAGAACCCAAACGAGTAATATTAAAGTTAAAGTTATCAGTAACAGCAGTGACTTTTGCTCTGTGAGATGCACCATTGTTTGAAAACTCTACGATGTCTCCTACTCTCAATTGAGACTTAAAATTAGACAGTGTAGAAGTGATAGTTGCAGATCCTGCAGAATGACCAGATAAAATAGGACCTGAGCCAGGTAATGCTACGTTAACATCTAATACTGAGTCAGCAGTTCCACCACCAGTTACAAACGCATATTGTTTTACATCTCCAAAACCAAATGTAGTGACTGTGCTAGTGGTCGCTACTGTTGCACCACTTGCATTGTTTGCTTTTAATGCTTCTCCTGTAACAAATGTTCCATTAGTATTATACAAGTAGAAGAATGTTTGAGAACTTGCTGTTGCAGATCCTGCTACATCAGCAATAAATCCTGTAGCACCACTAGTAGCACCAACAACAAAGTTACCAGCTGTCTGTGTAGTAGCACCTGTTGAAACTATTTTGGTGTAGAAACCCGCATCAATTATGTTTGCACGATATAATGTATTGGCATCGGTAGGGTTTACCGCACCTGATTCAAATGAGAAGTTAATAACTCTTGCTTTACCAATAGGTTGACCAGCTGCTGTGCCAGGTGTTGCTGTTGCTTCATCTCTAAACTCTATAGTCTCATATAAACGAGGTGCTTCATAGAGATTAGTCATGAAAACATAGTTACCAAAGTCAGAAGTCAGTGTTTTGTTTAGTTCTGTGGTAAATGTTCTTGGTTTATCAATATCTTTATATGATGTTGACAATCTTTCAGTTCTATAACCCTGAACATATGCACACCCTGAAGATAATTGTATTGAAAGATTAGATTCTGATGGTGTAGCACCTGTAGGTGTTGTGTCTGTTGAACGATATACACCATTATTGAACCCATCATCTAGATTTTCTCTAGCATCTAACTTAAATTTCTTGACATAGTAGTTACCAGATTCTTCTTTTGTTCTGGTTGCAAGCACATCTGCGATGAAACTTAGATCACTACGTTCTACTTTCTTCTCAATCTTACCAGTATTAGTTCTAAGTAACTCAATAAAGTCAGCAGAGTTGGGTGCTGTAACTAATTTTTTAACTAATGTTAGTGTAATCTTAAACCTATCTGCACCAGGTGCTGAGAAGTTTGTGCTTCCTATAGCATTATCATATAAAGTTGCGTCTTCATCAGCAGTTACAATCCTTTCTTCTACCTTTAGACCTACTTTATAAGTTGGATCTGTGCCATACTGATCTAATATGATAGTTTGTTCTGCAACATTGACAAAATATCCTCTTGTAAAGAATACTCCTGCACCTACACTAGCAGTAGAACCTGTAGATGTAGCAGATGAGTTTAATAACTGTGCTAATGGTGTTCCAGATGCAATAGTTGTTGATTGATATGTAATATCGCTTTCACAAGTAAATGTTTCTCCAGCTGAGAACGTGCTAGTAACATTATCCTCTGCTTTTTGTAGATAATTTAGATAAAATGTTATATTACTTCTTGTAGATGTTGTAGAACTGATTGAAAATAGAATACGAGCACGAACACCAGAGGTAGATCCTTTAATAATCTTGCCATCTAATGCAGTTCTATAATTTTCTACGTCTAAGTTAAGGTAATTATTTTGAATAAGAATACATGGCACATCTTCATTCAAAGTAATTCCACCAGGCACCACCATAGAACCTTCTTTGTAGATACCTTGACCGAACGTGTCGATCTGATCTTGCAATAAAGTTTGCAGTGTTGTAAGTTCCCTAGCTTGCACTGGGAAACCAGGTTTAAATAATACCTTCAGAAACCCTTTACTTTTATCGAAGTCATCGAAGTAAGGAGCTATATTGAGATTCGTATTCTGTGCCATTTAGAATTCAATTACTACTTTTAGCTCTTCGTTTTGGTCTGCCGAACGAGTGATCGGGATCCTATTATCTAGGTATAAAATTTCACCTGAGTTTAATTCAATTTCTTCGTTGGCATAACCTTCGACAAATGATAAACCTAATTCATATACAGATACACCAATAGTTATCTGTGTTACAGGAACTGATGCAGTTCCTTTGGCAAACTCTGGAGTTGCAGTATAGTTATTTGCAGATCCAGTAATTTGATTAGAACCAGAAAACGGAATTACGTTTCCATTGACTGTTCCGTCAACAGAATCTTGATAATATTTCAAGACTTTAGTTGTAGAATCATATGAAACAACTAATCCTTTTGCATTTGTAGTTGTTTGTGTGATAGTCTCACCTGGCACAAATGTACCACTAGGTGTTCCTGCACCTGACTGTGGGAATATCATTGCTTTCACAGCAGATCTAGTATTCTGACTACAAACAGTTGTAGTGTTATAATCAGTTGGATTTAATACAAGACCAACTCTTCTATAAGTCAAATCATTAGGAAAATCAACAAACGCACTAGTGGTTTCTAACTTACTAGCAAACATTAAACGATATGCACCTAACTCTCTAACAGAGTCAAAACCATGTCCACCATTAGGAGGTAGAATGACATCGAGGTCAGCATTTGTTCCATTACCAATATTAGGAATAAGACTTACATCAATAGATGCAAAACTATATCCAGATCCTGCTTGTGTAATTGTCACTGATGAAACAGAACCAGAAACTACGATTACTGTGCATAGTGCCTGTGTGCCACCATTAACGTTATAGTCACCACGAATAGGGACATTCGTAAATGTTCCATTGTTGTATCCTGATCCTGCATTTTCAATAACCACCGTATCAACAGATCCTGCGTTTGCAGCAGATTTAACAAGTGAGTTTGACAATACAGGAATAAACTCTGTAGTAACAAACTTTAGAATATTATCAGCGTCAATAGTGTAAAGATATTTCCATCTGTATGAATATACGCCAGGTGAATCTGATGTTTCAATAATAGTTGTTGATGTTCCTGTTGGTTCTACCAATGAGGGGCGTCCTCTTGGAAACTCAGGAGTCTGACCATTATAAAGACACTTATAGACGTTGAAGTCTGAGTTCATAACATAGAAGTTACTGTCATACAGTCTAGAAGAACCGTTTGCAGTAGTCTTTGTTGGTGCATAATCAGGTTTGTACATAGAATATGTACGTCCTACTCCACCAGTTGTTTTAGTAGGATCTATCCAATCAACTCTTGGAACGACCAATGCTGTATCAGATATGTCTACACGCTTAAAAGCAACAGAGTCACCGTAAGAAGTTCTCGCATACTCGAAACTATCAAGAGGTTCTCCTGTAGGAGGCACGTCAGTACCACCCCAAGTCTTCGCTCTACCTACAAACATATAGACCTTATTAGTCGCAGTTAAGGTATCTCTAAAGCTCTCTGCAGCGTATATTCTAAAATTGTCAGTAACTAATGCCATCGCTTATAAGCTTTTCTTGTTATTTATAACGATCTCAGACGAACTTCTGGACAAACAGAAGTGTTTCCGCTTGTTCCCGCAGTGATTGCGAAAGGAAGTTCCACGGTAAATGTCGTTGATCCTGTAACGGTAACTGTATAAGTTCCGTTTGGTGCAGTTCCGCTGCCAGATCCAATCTCAAAGTCAAGAACAATTCTTTGACCTGTAGTAAAATTATGATTAGCAGATGTAGTGACCGCACATAATGTTGCACCCGCTGCAACTGTATACGTTCCATTCAACACTGTATGTATGGACGCAGTTGTTCCACTATATCCTCTACCACCAGTAGCAACTGTCAATGTGTTGGCAGATGTATCTTTAGACGCATATAATATTCTTTCACAACACCATACTGATTCAGTAGCATTATAGAATGGAACTAATACTTCACCCTCATCTGGGAATCCATTTTTCTGGGTTGAATTAAAGTATACATTCTTAAGATTAAGCGTAGTTGCTGCTGCTGATATAGTCGCTGTTAAGTATGATGTTCCTAAGATATTTGAGTTAGATAAAATTCTATCTCTTTGTTTTCTTTCTAATGCTAGAGGATGAACAGCAAGGACTGTCGGAGCACTGGTATATCCAGCTCCACCCTTTAGATTTATAACTGATAAAACACGACCACTACCAGTCTCAATTTGAGTCTCAGCAGTCGCACCAGAACCACCTCCACCTTGGAATAGTAAGATAGGAGGAACTTCATAATTAGATCCCTGATCTGTAATTGTAACCTGTGTCACTGCACCACCTGTAACAGTAGCAGTAAACTCAGCAACAGATGGTCTCAAACCAGTAAACTCGTAACTATCAATAGTAGTCGAACTTGAGACAGTTGCGACAAGACGATCAGTTCCTTCACTATCAATTTGAACTCTGTCACCAGGATCTATTGATTGGAAAGTATTACTGATTAATACATCTGAACTACTACCTGTATAGATGAATAGAACACAATCTGATCCTGCTCTTGGTGGTTCACTAAACTCAATAATAGAACCAGTCAATGAGTATGCAACGCCAGGTTCTTGATACACACCATTTAAGAATATAAGCAAGTTGTTTTGTGCTTGGACTGCAGTATTGTCACTCTCTAGAGAGAATGGTTCAGTATTCTGCGTCATGGTAAATGTCTTCTTCTTATTATCAAAGAATGGTTCAATAGCATCAAGTTGTGTCAACTTACCAAAGTAGAATCCATAGAAGTCCATACCTGCAATAGGTGGTTCTGTAAATGTTATTTCACTGCCCGCATACGTATATGCATTTGTGCTACCTTTTATCTGTAGTGTGCTATTCAAGAATATCAAGAAGTTATCACTAGCTGGTAATATTTGTGTGGATCCACCTGATAATGTTGTAAAGACTGTATCGTTTCCATCAAACGTAACATCTGACACACCAATCTGGAAGTATGGACTAGATGATTGAGTTCTAGTAATACCTACTAAGTTACCATTGTTAGTTCCAACATTCAATGTAATTGTAGTTGAGGTGACTGAATCAATGTTAATTGCAGTATCGTAGTAAGGATCGCTAGGACGTGGATAAGTTTTAACTGATGTGTTATTATCGTTCTCACATGTAAATGATAATGATCCATTTGCTATCTTAACACTTGTTCCCGCTGTTAAAGTGTGAGATCCTATTGTTAAGACTAATACACCTGTATTATTATCATAAGTAGCATCTGTCACATCATGATTAACTATTGGTGATGCTCCAACATTCACTGTAATAGTATTGGTTGTTGTATTTGTAATAGCGATAGTTTGTCCAGATACAGGGTCAGTAGATCTTGGATAAGTCTTCGTTGCTGTATTTCCGTCCATAGCACATGTAAAGGACAATGCGTTATCTGCTATGGTAAGTGTGTTAGATGTTGATAAGTTATGAGCATTAGAGGTAATTACCATATTACCTGTTGATGGAGTGTATGCTACGTTAGTCACTGGATTTGGTAAGTTACCAACGTTACTTGTAACACCGTTTGCTACAGCAGATACGAATGTATGTGCATAGTTACCACCTGACTGGACTGCGTTACTTGCTGTGCCTCCTGCCCATGTATGTGCACCAGTTCCTACTGCCTGTGTGACGATACCCCACAATGTTGTTATTGTAGATGCTACGTCAATACAGCATGTCTCTGAGTATGTTGAGGTTCCGTTGTCAACGCTAATTGTATTGTCTGTGATCTGTGTTCCTACGGTATCTGAGTTTGTAGTAACTGTAAGGTTACGCATAACCTGACGACAAATATCTCTAGCATGATTGAATACTTGAACAGACTGTCCTTCTTCACCAGATAGATGAACTGTTCCAACATAGAAGTTAGCAGCATCATAAGTTGCATCATTACCACCAAACTCTACGTTATCTGCTACTGCATCTATTAGTAACTTTGTATCACGAATACACTTGGTCTTGTAGATACCAGAGAATGATGGATTATCTGCTTGCATTCTGCCATATGCAGTTGTAGCAATAAATTCTTGGTTCGCACGTAATAAACTTCCTGCATCTGCACCTTTGCTATACTTGTAAACACCGTAACTAACAACTGCCCTTGTGACAGCTGTAGAAGTGGCACTCACAAATGTATGAGTAGATGTGTCAGAAGACTCTCCGACAAACACAGTAAATGTATTTGTAGTTACTGCATCAATAGTATGCCATGCACCCTCTGCAGGATCTCCAACTCTAGGATATGTGTGTTGTGTAGAATGATTATCTTTAGCACATGTAAAGGTCAATGAGTTGGTAGCAAATTGTATTCTGTCACCCTTAATCATGTCATGACCATTGACTGTAACAACCATCTCACCTGTGCTAGGTGTGTAAGCAATTCCTGTTGGTTGGAATTGATATGTTGCAACTCCTTGCCATGTATGAGCGTCAGTGTTTGTAGGTGATGTTCCATTCAATGCATTGACTGTAATGGTAGTAGATGCCACTGCTTCAACTGGTACATCCTTCATCTTGCCCTGTGTACCAATAGGATCAGTAGGACGTGGATATGCGTAAGTAGCTGGTGTGCCACCAAATGCACAACTAAATGTCAATGACTTATTAGCGATTCTAACCGTAGATACTGCAAACTTAACACTATTGTTTACTGCTGATACAAATGTATGTGGACTTAGATCAGTAGATGGAATACTATCAAGAACTTGGACTGTAAATGTATTTGTAGTGCAGTCAAATACTTGTAACCATCTGTCTGATGCATAGTCAGTAGAACGTGGATAATCACCATTACCGCCACCACCATAAGTGCAACTAAATCTGATTGCACCATCTGCAAACTTAACTTGATCACCATTGACACGTCCATGATTAGCAATGGTTACAACCATAAGACCTGTATTTGGATCATAGGTTGCACCTGTAGGTGTATGTGTCGTAGGTGCTGATAAACCATGTCCTGCTCCCACTGTCAATACCATCTCACCAGATGTAGGAGCATATGTTGCACTGGTAGGAACAAAATGTTTTACTAACTGTTCACCTACACGAGGATCAGCAATGCCTAATACATCTGTATTATTGTATCCATTACCACCAGATACAAGTTTTACATTTGTGACACTACCATTGGTAACTGTAATGTCAGCAGTAGCACCAACGCCACTACCTAGTCTATTCTTAAGTGGTACAGCACTGTATACTCCATCACTATATCCTGTGCCACCAGCTAACTCATCAGGTTCGTCATTGGATATACCTACGTTAACAGTAATAGTAGATCCTGTAACTGCAGTGATAGCAAGTTGTTTGCCAGATGCAGGATCTCCTGATCTTGGGTATGCATGATTAGAAGCATGGTTATCTGCGTCACAAGTAAATGTAATTCCACCATCTGCAATAGTGATTGTATTACTTGTAGTCAAACTATGAGAACCAATCTCAATAACCAACAAACCTGTGGTAGGAGCATATGTGGTTCCAGATGCTGCAGTAAACTGACTACCACCTGTAACCTGTATAGCGTTAGTAACACCACTTACGAATGTATGAACTCCCAATCCAGAATAACCTGTTCCAAATGTCTTAACTTCATCTCCTATTTGATCTAATACAAATGAACCACTATAAGATGCACGATCATAATACATTGCAATAACCTTAGTATTAGATAATGGAGGAATTACAAATGTTACAATACTATTTGATAATGTATAAGTTGCAGGATTCGCAATAAGACCGTTTACTGATAATAGTAATTGTGATGTTGCTGCAGTTTTACCAAGTTGTGTATCAAGGTCAACACCATTTACTCTTAATCTGAATGAATCATTAGTCCCATCTATAAAGCATCTTAAGGAATGTCCTACACCAGAACCTTGTGATGTTAAATCAATCTTGTTACCACCTAATGTTGATGATAGTTCAATTGTATTAGCGTCTACGTATCTAACGTAATATTGACTGCCATTTGTAAGACCACCGATAGGAATACCAGATCTATTATTTGGATAGTTTCCAATGTCTTGTGTAGGTAATGCTGCAGATGGATTGCTAATTACATTTGTAACAATTCCTGCTAATGTTGTAATCGCACTCTTGACGTCTGCACATCCTCCTGCATCATTTGTAATACTTAAATCTGTCTGTGGAACTATGTTTGTATATGTTCCAACTGGAAGATCGTTAGTAACTGCTAGTAAACACAAATCTCTTGCTTTGTTAAATGCAAATATTGTCTCTGCTTCCTCACCACCAACGTGTTGTATTCCAGTTCCAGTGGTATATGTCTTCGCAGCATCTACACTAAAGAAGTTACCACCATACTTAAGATCATTAGTCCATGCAGCAATTACAAGTCTAGTATCTCTAGCACATTTTGCCTGATCGTATGTTAATGTTGGATATTGAACATTTAAGAAACCAATTGTCTCTTCAACAATGTAATCAATATTATTAACGATTAAATCTCTAGCATCTAAGAATCTGTCACCACCAGAGAAGTATGTTACTAATTGATCTGCTACTAGACCATGATTAGTAATTGTAATTCTATCATTTGTGCCATCTACAATAGTAGAACTAGATCCATCAAATGATAATGTTCTATCACTAATATCATCTAATTTGTAAGCAATACAAGATAAGATTTTTTGAACATCTAATAATTGTTTACCATAGATAGAAACTTCTGTAGGAACTAAAGCACTATAGTCTGGTCTTGATAATGCAAAGTTATTGATAGTTGCTAGTTTTCCTGCATTCTTAGCAGATGGTTTTGGTGTAATAAACGTAGTTCCATTGAATGTGTTTCCAATGGTATTAGTATTAGGTAACCACCAATCAAACTGACTGCTAGGAGTTGTATTGTTTGTAGATCTTGGTCTAAATTCTTTCTTAACACTTGATAGTAATACTTGTGTTCCAACTACCTTAAATCCTGCAGGATGTGCAGCAAACTTAAGTGGATTCTTCCAATCTGATATATTGACTGATGATGATATGTCATATGAGAACTCTTGGAACCTATTACTGTCATAAACACGCTGTTCGTTAAGATCTAAGAATCCAGTTGTCTTCTCCCAGTTAGCAGCAGATGTACTGATTGGAGAAACGACAAACTCAGCATCTGCTCTGTCAAATGCATGTATTTGACCAAATGCAGCAGACTCCTCACCAAATACAGGTTGACCTACTACAAAGTCACCTTCTATCAGTTCTACACTTACTACTCTACCACTAGCGTCCCAATTCTTAATAATACCATATGCAGTATATGACGATGTAGACGCACCTTGATATATTCTTTCTCCGATAGCAAATGTAGCGGGTTTCATGTATGCAATAATATTGTCACCCAAATCTGTAGTGCGAAGAATAAAGAATGTCTGTCCTGTAAGTGGATCTCCTATTGGTGAACTTGTAAATGTGATAGCAGTCTCAGTATTAGCATTAGCAAGAGATGTTGCAAGTTTAATTTGATTGCTTGCTAGTCCGTTTGCTAAAGTTGCAGCGATAGCATAATATGTTGTATTCTCTGTTAAAGGTGCAGGGAACTGTCCAGAAGACGCTACAAGGGTAATTGCAGTTCCTGATGGTATCTTTGCATTATATGGGAAGTTTAATGTGCTATTAGATGATAATGCAACAAATGTGTGACTTACTTGTGCCTTAACTGTAGGTGCAGACGTAAATCCTCTACCCGCATTGTTAACTTCAACTGATTGTATAATTTCGTTCAAAACTATTGGTTCTAGATCAAACAATGATCCTTGTCCACCTTCTAGAAGTATCTCAGGTGTTGCAACAAAGTTTGAACCGCCATTTACTACATCAAGGTAATCAATGATCTGTGTTCTGATTAATTGTAAATTATAGGTTGTGTTTAGTTTTGGTTTTAGTGTTCTATCGTGACTGTAGTTAAATGTAATATTATCTCCACCAATCTTTAGAATCTCTCCCATGTCAGATGACTTGAGTAGTATAGATGCACCAGTTCCTACCTTTTGTTCTATGTTGATTATAGGAGCACTTTGGAACTGTTGTCCTGCTGCTTCTATGTTAATAACAGAAACACCTTCGTTTATGATCAATGCATTTAATGCTGCGTTGATACCATTACCACCTTGTGCAGTAACAGTAGGTGCAGATAGATAACCTGATCCAGAGTTAGTTACAGTCACAGAGTCTATAGATGCGTCTAATAGAGACTCAGTTGAGACTGGATCTGTAAATGATAATTGACCTTCTTGAACTACAAGAACAGCGTCATGAGTTCCATCAGAACCACCTAAGTCTGCTCCAGAGATTGTAAGTTGATCTCCTAGAACGTACGCAGTTCCACCCGCTGTAACAGTGACAGATTCGATAGTCCCTGCCCCATTAGTACTAATAGTAAAAGTAGCACCAGTAGCAGAAGAACCCGCGATTGATTTTTGAATAATTCCTGTATAAGTTTGTGAGGCTCCATAGTTTGTCGCAGATTGAGACTGTATTGAGATTGATGAGATTACGCCATAATAAGGATCATCAAATATTACGTCAGGTGCTGCTCTATAGTTTGTTCCTGCTCCTGTAACAGTAACCTCTGATACTCTACCCGCACCAGACACTGCTGCAGCAACTGTTGCCTGTGTTCCTGATATAGAACCAATGGTTGCTACAGAGTTACCACCTGTATAGACCCTAGACCTAACGTTAAATGACTGTGTGCCAGTTCCAGAGTTGGTTATAGTAATTGCTGTGCCTACCTCTGCAAGTTGAGGTGTTTCTGCTAACTTGACACGATCTGCATCTCCTATGTTGATAATGTAGTATGTTTGTCCTACTACTAAATTACTAATTGGATTAGTCTGTGCTGAGACATATAAGACTGGATCTCCAGTTTGAGCATCATGAACTGCAAATTCAAACTTATCTGCATGACCTACAGCGTCAATTTGTGATGGGTTGATATTATAGACTTTACCCGCAGTAAACATGATATATCCTTTCTGTCCTGCACCTGTTCTTGTATTACGTAAAGGTTGTAATCTCAATACTGATGTAATTGGATTCCAAGCAATAACTTTACCTCTGGCAGTGTTATTATCTTGAATTGCCTTACCAATAATAATTTCATCTGGTAAAAAGTTGCCCAATACGTTTTCTAGAGTCAGATCCACAAAATCTGGCATTGTAACAACTGTAGTAGGTAATGATGCTTGATTGTAACCAGATCCGTTGTTTGTAACAGAAACGTTTGCCAATCCCCCAGAAATAGTTGCTGTAGCGGTTGCTCCAGAACCAGATCTTGCAGATCCCGATAATTTTGGTAGAGACATGTAATTTCTACCTTGGTCACCGATTGTGATCTTTGCGATGCCTCCCGAAGGGTAAATTGAGTTTGTAGAATATGATACACCTACATTATATCCAGATTCGGGTTGTAGTGCTGAATAGAAATTTACTTCTTTGTTATTAGCGTCAACAGAATCAATAGTATGAGTTCCTAAGATTGGATCGTTTATAACATTGAGATATCTACTGTTAGTAACATCACTCTTAATATTGATTGCGTTACCCATTGCAAGATGGTTCTGACAAACATAATGTAATGTATTAGGAGTATCTACTGTAGGAGTAATTTCTACACTACGTGTTGACGCTGTGTTAAAGTTAGTGTTGTAATCGCTCCATGATACTACGTCACCGTTAATTCTGTATACAACACCTTTTTCATATCTAAGTGTTCCACCATAAGCATCTTCACTCTCAGAGAAGTATATTGCATGTGTGCTATTTGATGCAGAATTCTGATTAAAGGTATATGTCAAACCACGAGACATTGTTATAGCAGGAGACTCTGTAGAGGATCCATACTTATCACCTGTGATGTAATATCCATTTCCAGATCCATAACCATAAAGAGGATGTGCAGTGGTTTTTGCTGCTACATTGACTGTAAATGTTCGTGGTGATACATTTGTATGCTTAACATCATGATAGTAGAATACACCAGGCAAATCTAACATCTTAAGTGTTATTGAGTTCTGCTCATTTGTTATTACATCTCTTACTTCATCAATAACGTTTTTGTATGTTAGTATATCTGTATTACTTGGGTCAAGTGTAAAGTTTAAAACCTTTCCACTATTACTTGCATCTGATGTATCAAATATGTAAGAGTGACCATCTATTAAAGATAAGTTTGGTTCCTTGATGTAAACATCTGCAGGATTGCCACTATTACCTGTTGTAACATTTGCTGCACTTGTAGAAGCAAAATTTCTCTTGACTGTAAATTTCCTTGCTGTTTCTGTTCTAACAACAATATAGTTTGCCTTATTGTAAGACACAGGTGAGACACCTGAGACATTAACTAGGTCACCTTCTTTTAATTGATGTGCTTTGTTAGTATGGAACTGAACTTCTCTTTGAACCTGAGTTAGTGTAATACTAAACCCTGCACCAGATACTGCGTTTCCTAGGTTGACGTTATCTGCAGAAATTGTATCTCCAACGTCATATCCATATCCAAAATCTGTAATTGTAACAGTTGTTACAGCATTACCAGAGATAACAATAGTTGCCTTTGCACCTAATCCATCACCGCTACTTGTTAGTGGAACGTTAATATATGTTCCGTTAAGGTAGTTAGATCCCCCAGTAATACTTGACCAACCATCTTGGAATAAGTTACCATCTGTGCGAGTTCTCTTAAAAGTCCAGTTTGCTCCACCATCGGATACAGTTCCAGATGTATGAGTAGGAGCTGATGATCCAGATGTATTGACTTCAGAGTTAATTACTGGTGCTGCAACATATACTCTATTTCCAACGTAAACTAAATCTCCCACAACATATGAGGTCGTTGCTTGCCATGGATCTAATAACTTTGCACTTGTTAAATTAAAATACTTAAAGTGATAATTACCATTAATAACTTTTGTTGTAAGAGATCTAGTTGCTGAATTATCAGTTACAGAAACTGTAATTGTGTCACCTGGTTGTAAGAAGTTTGTTTCGGAAGTTCTTAGGATGTTGACAAACAGATCATTGTATGTTCCTGTAAAAGCAGATACACTTACAGTCGGTACACCTTCTACCTGAGATACAACAGCACTTACGCCATCTCCACCAGTTCCTGTATTATCAAATATAAGTCTGTCGTTAACCTTATAATCTTTACCGCCACCTTCTACAAGGTATTCATTAATCCCTGCGGAAGAAAACTTGTTTGTAGATGATACTACTAGAGAATCCGCAGTTCCACCTCTGATGAATGGGTAGTAACTATAATATCCAATACCATCTTCAATGTATGTAAGAGTTTCCCCTGTCTCCATCACAATTAACGTTGTGCTGTCTTCTAGTGCTAAGAAGAAGTCAACTTTGTTATCTAATTCTTTTCTTTTCGCTACAATGTTATCAACACCTATAAATGGTGCTCTGTAGCGTACTGCGTCTTCTGTAAAGTTCCTCTGCAGTCCATTACCATTCCAGTTGACTGGATCCGCTTCTCCATAGAAATTTTCTCCAATAAAGTATGGGAATGCAGGATCACCAGTTGTTCCTGTAATAGTTGTAAAGTAACAGTATACTCCATCTGGATATTCTGGAGTAACGCAGTATCTGCCATTATAACGGTCTAAATCACCTAAACCCTCCACATATTCATAATCTTCAATATAAGTCCCTAGAGGGTCACTGAGACCGCTTAGAAGAGCATCTCTGCTAGTCTTTACTCTGTAACTACTTCTAATACGTTTGTATGCGTTAAACGGAGCACTATTCTCAGGATCCTCGTATCCGTAAGGTCCGTAAACAGGATGTCCGTCATATGCCCAACCAATGATCGGTGAGTGCACAGTAGGAGGTAACTCCTGTAAATCTCCGTTATTATCTAAACCAATACTGTCCTTAAGTAAGAAACGTAGTTGCTTTGGATTATAGAGGTATCCATACTCTCCACTATAGATTAAGAAGTTCTCACCACGGAAAGATACTCCCCCATAAGGATCAGAGGTCTTAGGTGATACAAATGTATTACTTCCTAGTTCAGCACCTGTTGCTGCTTCGTTTATTGATAGTTCTGTAAGTCTAGTCTGGAATTGTGCACCTGAGCCAGGATATACAATACTAACTTGTGTATTACCCGCTGTATACCCGATACCCTTACTAGACACCGTAATACTTGTAACAATGTTTGAAGATAGGTCAACTGTGGCAAATGCAGTAGCACCAACTCCGTCACCAGTAATAATAACGTCAGGAGGACCGAAGTATGCACTACCACCAAATGTAACAATGATACTCTCTATCTTTCCGTTTAGTATTGATGGATACGCAACAGCACCACTACCACTGATTAGATTGATAGTTGGTTCGTAAGTATACTGTGATCCCGCATTTACTATGTTAATACTGTCTACAGGACCTCGACAAACCGCAACAGCAGTTGCACCTGTTCCTCCTCCACCAGATATTGATATAGTTGGAACGCTAGTATATCCGCTTCCTCCGTTTACTATAGTAATACCTGTTACAGTTCCTGCGGTAATCTGTGCGGTAGCAAACGCTTGAGAACCACTTGTTGCACCACCACCGACGATAGAGACGATAGGTTGCGTAATATATCCGCTTCCTCCGTTAGTAACGTTGATAGAGGTTACGGAACCTGTAATAACAACTCCTGCAGTTGCGGTAGTTCCTTCATACTCCCAATCAATAGTTCCTACAGTATTAACCCCTATTGTGTGAACAGGGTATACTGTTGCGGATGATTTGCCCGCATTAAGTGATCTGTATCTATTTCCGTTCCATGTGACACGTAATCCCGATGCATAAGTCGTATCTAACTTATACTCAGGTTCAAACTCCACAGTCGGTGGGTTTGTGATGTCATAACCAGATCCACCGTTTATTCTCTCAATAGTTTTGATACCACCATATATTTTCTTAGTTTCAGACTTATATGAGAATAATGGGACACCATTTGAACCAATAGCGATTTGTCCAATTGGTGTTGCTGTTTTTTCCGATTTGATGATTGGTGCAAGAGGAATACGCTTCAGATATCTCTGGTTGCCAGGATCTAGGTCTCCAGAACCAAAAGGTCCTATTTTATGTGTTGGTATACCTGTACTAGCGACTATTGCATGATCAGTTGATTTATATGTGTTTTGAACGTCACCTGTAGTATCCTTGATTGATAGATTGATAGAATTGTCATCTGACTTACCAAACGCAAATTCTTTGGCAATATAAAACTCAAATCCACTAATACCGAATGCAGGAGACGTAGTAAAGATAAACTCGAACGTAAACTCGTCAACAATACCTACAACTGTGTGAGAGTTGTTGTAAAGGTCTTCTGGAGCGTTTAGAATTCTAACTGAGTCATCTCTGGTCAATCTATGCTTCTCTTTGGTCACTATGGTGCATCTAACCGATCCATCCGTTGCGGGTGCTGCTAGGGTCGCAGAGACGCCTCTGAGAGCACGTCTGACGTTGTATATAAACGAATCCCATATAGGATCAATACTATCGAAGCCAGGTGCAGCGGGTGTAGTGACTTTTGAGTCTGGTAAGTAGTATTTTCCACCACTATTAAGAACTACCCCTCTAGTTCCTCCAAATATCTTTAATTGTATCTCAGAACCATCTATATTTGAGTTTCCATAGATTTTAAACGCAGCAAACACTTCTTGCCCTGCATCGTGTGCTACATTGCTTGTATTATCTCTTGCACGACTACATCCAAGGAATTGTGTGACTGTTTTGTCGGTATAACTGATTATTTCGTCTTCTATCCTAAATTTACCGTTTACCTCTGGCCATCCTAACGTAGAATCGACTGTAACGACTTTATCGTTCAAATTAGCACCTAAATCTTGTGCTAGGACGGTTTTATACGGAGTTACGAAAGTTCCAAGTGAATTATTCGTATCTACGTCGATTTCATAGATTGTTCCACTTGCTGTAAAGACTTCTACGACTCCTTTTACGTAAATTCGTGCTGCAAGGACATTTGGGTCGTTTGGATCGGCATCTTGGTATAAAACTTGTCCTACAAGTTCAATTGGGTTCCCAGAAACAGGAACTGCACGAATAATTTCTCTAGAAGTGTAAAATGCGTCGCTAGGTTTGAATATTCGCTCTCTTGGGTAAGACACTTGAGACTCAACGCCAAAAAGTGATCTTAATACGAACTGGAAAGACCTACCTGTTCCTTTTGACGCATAAAAGTCCTTTATTCGCTTTATTATGGTACTCTCTGTGACACCGTTCGCGAAATTTTTGGGAAATGTGTTTAAGAACTGCTCTTTGAACTTCCCAAGCATGTAAAGTGGGAAAATGTTGTTCAAATTGACAACTTCAGCACCTAGAGCGTGTTCTGCAGCGGTTGTAGACTCAAATTTGTAGTCTCCTTCGATTCCAACTGACTTTACAGCGTTAAATCCTCTTGCACAGTCTTGAAAAAGTGTAGATCCCTTCTTTTGGTAGTAAATGATCTCATCATCTATCATCAAAAGACCTTCATTCGGAAAATCACGTGTAGATTCAACGTCAATCGCTGTAGAAGACGTTGTAACAGTCGAAATTAGCGTCGTAGTCGTAACTAGATCGCCATAATTGTCAATATTGTAATAATCCGACCAGTTTTGGATTATGTCGAAGCAATATCCCTTTAATTCTTGTGATTTATAGTATTCTCTGACAAAATCTATGAACGTAGGATACTGTTCCCTTATAAAAGAGGGAAACTGCCCGAAAATATTGGTTGATATTTTGGATCTGGACTCTGGACTGACTTCTGACGGTACAGGCGGTTGTGAAACCGTTGTAGTGGGCGTCGTCCACGATCCAACTCTCCAAGAACTATTGGTCATATCAGATTAATAGCTAGATTCTGGAATTACACCTGTTCCAGATAAGTTTGAACCACTACTGATAGTATCTTCTACTACAGTAATCACCGAGTTATCTATACCCATAGTAATATAAGTTTCTCGCAGAGAAACGAGGTCATTTGACTTGGGTGTTGCAGATATCTGTAATGTATTATTTACTACATTTGTAGATTGTATAATTAAATCGTTAATTGTAATTTCACCCATATCATAATCTACATTTCCCCATAATCCATCAATGTATTCAAACTCACCAGTTCCTTTGACGTAATACAAACGTAAGGTTCCTGCACCATCGTCATTTAGATAATATGTGTTCACATCATCACCTACAATCTTGAATCCACTTGAAGAAACAGAAGGAGCAGTCGATGTCTGCTGATTAATTCTGTTACCATAACAGATTTTATAGTTAACACGAGTGTTAAGGTCTACAGTCACGTTCTTTCTCATTGCAATACGTGTAATATTAGACGTGATCGACCTTTCTGCGTCATCAATTATGTTTTGCACCTTAGAATACTTGAACTTACCACCAAATTTGTTAAACTCGGCACTTGAATTAAGTGTAGTCAACGTTATAATCACCAAATTCTTAACTTCTGCAGGAGTTCTACGTGTTAGGTTAGGATTATAGTAAACAAAACTGATCAAATCCACATAAAGTATGGACGGATCAATGATTGTTGGTTGAATTGCTGCTACAGAATACTCTCTGAGCTTCTTTAGAACAGAATTTTTCTCTGAAAGTGATAATTTGTCGGCATTTTTTGGTTTGATTGCCAAAAATACCTTACCAAATTCGGGAGGTTCCGCTTCTTCACCACCATAACATGAGATAGAACTCACATTTGGGTAGATTTGAGGTATGATTGCTTCATAATCACGTGTTGAAACTGCTCTACCGAACGCAGAATAGAATTTTGGAGCAGAAAATTTGATTGCTTCTGTAGATTCTGGTTCTGCACCGCCATCTGGGAACGAAACAGCAGTAATTGTAATGCCAGAAGTTATCCCATTTCCTAAATTATCTCGATAAGTTCCGATATTTTCAAAAACTTTAAGTCCGTTTGCACCTGTTCCTGCTGAAGTTGTATATTTTACGGTTACAACATCACCGTTATCTAATGCTTTTCCTACAACACCATCACCAAATAGGATTTCTGGTATCTGATATTCAGATTCCTCTAAGAAAAATACCTTAGAAGTTGAATCTATCTTTGTAATATCTGTTGCTTGTAGATATTTTTCAGTAATTGTTCCAGATGTGACCTCTACAATCATGCTTGAAGTGTCAACTCTGTCGTTTGTAAGTATAAATCTCTGTCTTTGCGTTGTATCTTTGACAAAAGTGTCAGTCAAATATAGTCCTTCGTATAAAACTGTGTTGTTAAATGACGCAATTCCAGTCAAACTGTCTACAGATTGCGATGTATCAGTCGGAATTGAGAAAACAAAGTTGTTATTATCCAATCCTGTGAAGTTTAGAACCAATCCACCACCAATTGTAACAGATTTTGGATAGGGAAATGCTGTTTGGACTGAAATATTGACTGTTGTTCTTGCTGAACGTGCTGATCTTGGCGTATAACCGATCATTCTTGCAAGTTTTACAACGTTTTCACGCAAAACTGCCGTTTCTAGGAACCCTTCGTTGACTGCAAGGTTCGCATTGACCGCTGTATAGTAAGTATTGTATGCTAATGCATCAATAAGCACTGTCAAAGACGATCCTTCAAAGTCATAATCGCTAAATTGCGACTGTGACTTCATATATTCTTTGATTTGTGCCTTGATCTCGTTAAATTCAAGGGCATTGACTTGATTGAATGCCATTATGGTTTAAAGATTACGTTAACATCATCAAACTTAGGACGAATTCCTAATATCAAGTAACTTACACTACAGTTTAGTTCATTGCGATCTTCTTCAAAGTCTACGTCTACCGTTACAGCGGTAACTCTAGGTTCATATACCTCAACTGAGTTCGATATCCTGTTCTTAACTTCGAGTTCTAACGTAGGTGTAGAGTTCTCAAATAATAAACCAATTATGTTACCACCGAAGAATGGATTAAATGGTTTTTCGTAGAAATTGTAAAGAACAATGTTCTTGACAGATTCCTTGATTGCAGCCTCATTCTTAAGTGACAAAACATCGTTCGTCACTGCGTTCTTTTCAAATGTAAGGGAGAAATCTCTAAAAGACTTCGATATTAAAGACATCCCGAATGAAACAATTCTTTATCAATTGTTATTTATACTAGTTTCTCGAAAGGTTTACGTTTCTTACCCTGTCTATCACTACGAGGATCAGTAATTAAGTATCTACAATACTCATTACCATGATCGTAGAAGTGATCAGACATATCTACAGGAATGTTAGCATTCCTTTTACCGTCAACGATTCTATTTGCCTTGCCCACGATACCTCTTCTTTGCCTTGTTCCTAGACGTGGCACTATACTTCGTGTGTTGACCACGACCTTGTGCTGTTTTCTTTGGTTTCGATTCTATACTGTTTCCAGTGTTCCATGTCATTGCCATAATTTATCCTGCAAATACGTTTGATGATCCTGCTGCCACAGATGTGCAACCTGATATTCCATCTCCTACTCTACCACAACCTTTGCCATTTACAAAGACTGTGCCACTACCACTTGCTATTGCAGCAGAGTGAGGAGGACATGGACTGCCAGGTTTAAGGTGTGTAGTATTCTTATCTCCTTGTCGAGAGATAGGTCTACCATTACAGAAGACGTTAGAACTACCCTGTGCTCTGGACATTCCAGAACAATGGGCAGCATCTGCATCTCCTACTCTTGTAACTGCGGGCATCTTACGTATAGTAATTTGAAATAAAGGAACGTATTCCTTCGTATGCATTATTTATCTTCAATTCTAAAGTGAACGTTACAGGACTCTGAGCAACTAAGTTCCCTGCAGTTCCTTGTTCCCATTGCACCGTCACAGTAAACGTTTCAATATAAGGTGTTGTATTATCCTGATTCAAATTATACAGTTGCTTATCAGCGGGCATATTATCAACCTTCGTCACAGTCACAGGAACCTTTGGATACAGTGATGGATCCGTTCCTCTCTCAACATAGGTAAACTGATCTAAAAAGGGATCCTGTAACGTTCCCCCTATATTGACACTTGTAGTGCCAGGTGTAATGACTAGATCAGGTTGTGTTCCTGCTACAGATGCGGTCACATTGGTTACGTTAGCAGTATCAGCAGGAGCAGTTGGTGTTGCAGTTGCACTTACAGTCTGATTCATAGCAAAGTTAGGTCTCGTGATATCAGTAAGACCAGTTGTTTCATCTGGGGTTATCTCTACACTCACTTTCTTTCTCTCTTCACTAATGCCTGTAGATACTCACTCCACTTACTCATCTCTATATGATCGTTAACACTATGAGGTGCAGGAGGAATCGTTGGTTCAAAACTAATCAAGTGATCAAACTCATCGGGGAGGTCACCACATCTATCGTATTCGATAAGTTTACCCTCGTTCTTTATTACGAACTTACCTTCTAAAGTATCCATGCCAAGATTAAAAATACTCATCTTAAATATTTAGAGATCGAACGCGGTGATCACCCATATAGATGATGGTTATAATGTTTACGACTTGGAGGATACAAGTCAATCTTCTTAGTCACCTGTAAGTATATCTTCAATAATAATGCAGAACTCACCAATTAACATCTCCCTCATTTAACGTTATCTCCTTTATCATTGTATCATGTTCTATTACAACATCTACAAGTTTCTCGTATTCTCCACTCTCTGTTCTTTTCATCATAAGTTTACTCGAAGCAACCTTTTTCTCTAGTGCTTCAAGTCTCGCTATTATCTCGTCATACTTTCTATCAGTGTGTGAAAAGTAATCTCCTGACATTGTTCCTCCTAGTC
>VTLG01014445.1_pt1 | contig 62563 bp, 56 predicted proteins | sample 4694571 | NCBI WGS metagenome assembly VTLG01 (sample SAMN12604809, study PRJNA352737) | marine metagenome | biome: ENVO:00000447; feature: ENVO:00000209|ENVO:00000569|ENVO:01000036; material: ENVO:00002151; isolation source: viral sequences binned using virsorter ...
AGATAGTAGAAAAGAATGTTTATCAAAAGCAGATTGGATGGGAGGTCACTTATATTTGGAAGAGAATAGTGATTACGAAAAGTATTGGTTAACTGAAGAGTTAACTAAGAAGTATATTGGTTAATGATTAAACTTGATTCATTAAGTAGGGTAATCGGATCAGTATTGATTGTTATATCCTATTTCATTGTATTACATGTATCTACAACTGTGGGTGCTGCAATGTATTTGGTTAGTAACTTTTTAAGTATTCCATATTTCATAAGAACAAAAGGATGGGATGTTGTTGTTATGTTATCATTTTTAATTGTAATAGGTATAGGTAAATTAATGCAGTAATGTTAAGGGGTTGAAACATTTGTATAAAAGTGTTATAATTAGTATTACCACCACCTCTAAGTCCAATGTCCGATTCTGTATTAAAATCAGTCACGTTTACTGAACCTGAGTATAATTTAGTATTTAATTTGTTGCAAGATCATTTAGATGAAATAATGGAAGATGAGTTTTTTCATGTAAATGACCACGATGCTGCTATAAGAGCAGAAACATTAACAGTTGAAGCACTTAGATCAATGAAAAGATTTAATCCTGATTTAACTGCTGAAGAATGTTTTGCTGATGGTAGTAGTTTAGGATTAACGGCATGAGTGATGCTGAGATAGAAGAATTTATTAAGACGTTTAAATCCTTTATGGATCATGCGTCAGTAGAAGAACTTGCTTATATGCGTAGGGAAACAACCCGAAAATGTAATGAGACATATTATAAGCGTAGGGCAAAAGAAATGAATGTCAATTATGATTATTATTTGAGTGAATTTTTAGTATGAGAATGAATGAACAAACTAAGTTGATGTTTGCACAAGAACATCTATCTCATGTAGACGATTTGTTAAAAGATAATGCTGATGGTGCATTGATTACGGCATCCTTGAGAGATATTAATATGATACTTGATAGGCAGTTAGACAAGTTGCAATTTGATAGAAAAGATGGTAGAATGACAAGAAAGAAACCAACATAGATAAATGAAGTATATTTACATCATTGATTATTGGGTTCCATTTCCTCAATCAGAATATGGGGGTGTAGTTACATTAATTGCTGAAGATGATACTGAGGCATTTGATTTATGTTCTGCTGAAGATGGATTTGACCAAACCTATGTGAATAACATAATGCCTAATGTGGTTAAGGCACAAAAATTACCATTAGCGGATGATTATGAATCTGCTATTATAGACGCATTTACAACTTAATTAAGATTATGTCAGAAAAACTTTACAGAGTAGAACAGTTAGGAACTACAGGATGGGATTTGGTTGATGAAAAGGCAGTTAAACTCACAAAAGATCAAGCAAAAATTGTACTGGAAAATGTAATTAGTGATGGTGTAAACCCTAACGATCTAAGAGCAATCCCAGATAGAAATGTATGAACCACAAGTAGATGATTATGTTAGATGGACTAATAAATTGGGACAAGTCCATGAAGGGTGGGTATATTTTAAAGGTGACCCAGTAGACAATGAAAAACGTGTTAAAGATGGGTGGAATCCTCTTAGTCAGTATATTACTATAGAGACAGGAGTAAGACCCAAAAGTAGTTGTGTTTACACCTCTGGAAAACCAATGAGGCACAAGAATATTCATATATTATTATTGTGTAATAGAGAGAACTGGGGAGAACTTGAATACGTCAAGAATAGGAGAGACATTATCGAGGGTACGAGCGAGGCAACGCCCGATTATAACAACGATAATGTAGGCGTAAAAATGTATAAGTCTCAGAGTAATCGGTATCTTGATGTTCAATAAACTGAGAGTAACTCTGTATATCATAGCATTAATCTTATTGATATACAAAATATTGTGATGGGTAATATAGTGTGTAGAGACATACTATGAGTAAATAATAGTAATCAAGGATGTTGAGGAAGTAATGACGATTAGTACAAGTTGGTCAGTACAAAATTTGGGAGTTCTTACAGCAAATGGATTTGTTGATGAAGTCAAATATCTTGTAAGGGTAAACGAAACAGAAGAAGTTGAGGGGCAATATTTTGATGCAAGTAAGATAGGAGTAGGCAATAGTTCTATGACACCTGTTGCTGGTATTGGTACGACTACCTATACACATATTAAGAATAGTAAAGCATATACAAATGTTATAAAGTTTGCTATTACAACACCTGAAATTGCGTATGCTGATTTGACTGAAAATACTGTGATAGGATGGGTAAAAGCAGGGTTGGGAAGTACGGAAGTTAGTAGACTTGAGGATAGTTTAGCACCTGATAAGAGTGAGTATAATGTGAGTGATACAAAGGTTATTAGGATGGGAGACAAATTACCTTGGTCTTAGTGTATTCTGTATTAATTGATACACTATTTAATTAAAAAAAGGTTTTAAATACCTTTATAAATATAAAACTGTTTTGTATAAGGATAGTATCCTTGAGTATCTCTGTGTATCTTGAAGGGGCAAATACGTCTATTAATAGTAGACATAATGGGGTGGAAAGACTCATAAAAGGTTGATAAATGGTGAGATCTTTTGCAAGTTTAGCGAGCGTAGCATGGAGCGAGCGATCTGTCAACCCACGGGGCGATTTTTTCGTGAAACCCAGACATAAAATCTCTTCGAGATCTTCGTGTTTTATGGGTTGACAATCTCTTCGAGATCTGCTATAATATAAATATGATAGTTCGTTCGTACTAATCTCTTCGAGATCTTCGTGTTGACAAACTGTTCGAGATCTGCTATAATCATTATAACATCAGCAAATCTGTTCGAGATCCAATGGAACATGAAGACACATATTTTGATCGAGATTTAATCGAGAATCATTCATCATCATATCGAGATTCATTATATGATGAAGACGAGTATGGACGCAATGATGTTACATACGAATCACTCGCATATAAGCATTACGCATAATATTATAGCACACACGCATGTATAATGCAAGCACATGTGTGCCAGTATATAAAGTGGCATAGTGACAGTTGACAAACTGTCCACCATGTCGCTCTTTTTTATATTATAGCACACCCTTATGCTTAAAGTCAATAGACCTTGTGACACTTTATGAACTGGCACAAGGCGACTTGACAAATGAGATTTTTGTGGTATAATATAATTGTTACAGAATATTACTAATATTATTTTATGGCAGGGGCGGTGGCGAAGATTTGTTCAGTAGAGCGACCCTGCTCCCGTCTTTGCTTGTTACACATATTATAAACCATTTGAAACCTAAAACAACGCTCCTTGTGCCACTTTTTTAACTGTCACATTGCTTATGGTCATGTCTGGAAAAATGGGCAATAATGGGACATCAGCAATTTTCCCCATGTATTCACAACATAAGCAAATTGACCAAAACATGATTGACGCTGTTTTTGGCGGTTATGATTGGTCAGAGGGTACAACATCAGTTGTTATGGAAGGTCAGAACGCAAAAGTTTATTATCATAATAACTTAATTGCGGTAAAGTTTCCTACTCATATAACACTCTTTGACGGTAGGCAAACGATTAGCGGAGACTACAACACCAAAGGCATTAATACAAGAGGAGTAGAATTAGATAATTTTGACGGTTTCTATACTACCACAACAAAAAGGAAGTTGAACGCATTACTTGACTGCTTTGGTAACTCAGGACAAAAAGTTTACCAACATAATTGGAAGTGGTTCGTTCAACTTACTGAAGATGCAAAGAATAGAATACCTTTTTATTCTGGCATCGCTTTAGGATATTAAAAGAATGTTAAGGATAATAGAAAACGATCTATTATCCTTTATAATAAAAATGTTGAGAGGGATAACATGGCGAGTGCCTGAATGGTCAGAGCGTAAACCCTCTCAACAACACATAAGGGGCAAGGCGATCCGATAGGATTTAATCTCAGACTGCCAAACTGAGTTGCCCCTTTTATAAACCTTTACCAGTTCCCCAAAATGAACCCAGAAGACTACACACCAGATTTTGACTACTCAGGAGACTACAAAGAACCCGACAATATGGAGTCGGGTTACTATGAGCAAATAGACCCTGAAACTCAAAAAATGATTAACAGGTGCTAAAATGGATCGTTACAACTATTCTTTTACCTGTGATGAGGATCAAGCATTGTTAGATATGTTTAATTTCTTTGATGACGTTGGAATCCCTGACCACATGGATCAGGAGGCATACGACTCATTACAGCAAAAGTTCTTCGCTAATGTTCCAGCATGACTACTCCAAAAGAGACAACACCACCTCCAACACCTACACGTTGGAGACATGACAAAAATTACGTCTACCTCTAAGGTAGGCGTTTTTTTTATACAACCTCAATTATTTTAGGGTCTACCTTCAGTCTAAAGCATAATTAAAAATATGTCTATGTACATTTTATACAATGTTGAAATGAATATATTTGAATGAATTGCTTGACAGGTCTATTAATTCATGGCATCATATTAATAGTTAAACAACTAATTCCCCAAATGAAAAACTTTCCTACAGCGAACCAAATCCACAAAGCGATTGAAAGAAGGGTACATACACCTTCTAAGGGTTTGACTCTCACAGAGATCATAAGGGAGACACATCCATCTTATGATTATATCAAGTATGGCAAGCAGGGACATAGAGCGTTGATCCTTGAAGCACTTGTTAAAACTGGTAAAGTAACCGCAGTTCCACAGGGAGGCAACAAAGGGTTTCTTTACATTTCTAACAGACTTACAAAGCGTGAGAGAATCCAATCTCTTTACAACAGGTTTTTTAGATAAACCTGAATAACGTCTACCTTTCGGTAGACGTTTTTTTCTTATACCCTTTTTTTATAAAAGGGCAGGGGGAGTGTCGAAGATTTTTGTCTTCGGTGATACCCCTCACCTCTTTGTTTTGTTATTCTTATTATAATCCTACCAACACCGAAATCTACCGATCTTGTGCCACTTTATGAACTGGCACATTGTGAACGCAATACCCATAAAAATACCCTTATAATAGATTCAGTTAAACAAACAACTTTAAATGGATTTTCCTAAGTCAACAGCAGTTTCATCGGTTAACTGGTCTGACCTATCCAATGAGGTTACAGTCGCATTTCGCAATGCTAAAGACGACAGCACACGGTCTTACACATATAAGACTTCTAACCTTGACAACTTTACAGCACAGTTAAGAGAAACTGAGTCAGTTGGTCGCTTTATTAACAAATGTTTCAAAGATGAGACATTGACCCAGATTGAGGCATAATAGAAAGTAAGGGAAGGAAACCTCACACACTTCCCTTTTTTCTCAAATGTTAATTAAAGGTCAAGGGTATCTTTGTTCCCCTAATATGGAATCATTCGCTAAACGTATGATTGCACTTGATGAGCAAAGAGAACAACAGCGTTGCAACCGTCCTTCTCACGGTTGGGGAGTCGGACAGTCGGACGACTTGCAACGGATTTTAAATGATGAGTATTAATTTACTCATCATTTTTTTATGTGTGCCACTTGATAAACTGGCACAAGGTAAATAGATTTCCTCCTATTATCCTTTATTATTAAATCAGTTCAAACAATTCCCCAAATGAACCACCAAGCAACAGCACAAAAATTGTATGATCAAGTCAAAGAATCATACTATTTCGATAAGAAGTTTCCAGGAAAGCGTGAGCAAATCGGTCATCAGTTGTTTCTTTTAAATTTCGCTCCTGATGATTTCATGAAAGATCCTGAGAGCGTATACGATTGGAGACGTAGAAAGATTCATCAAGCAATCGCTAAGGCATCGGACGACCTTACAGAAGGACTCTACACACGGGAGGACGTTGTAGAATGGTGTGATGATTGGTCAGACTTTAGTTTTATTGAATTAGCAGATAAGGAAGACTATGACATCATAGCAGAAGAAGAAGGAGAAGAAGAAACCAGAGAATTTGCCTGTCATTATGGAGTCGAGGCAGTCACAGAGATGACCGAACGCCTTGCAGGTATTGGTCAGACAATGGAAGAATTTGCCGAAGAGATGACTCGTGACGCTTATTATGAAGTGTTTAAAACTATGCCGTCATGGTTTCAAAACTGCCTTGATCGCTCTAACTTCTGGGAACAAGTAGCGGATATCTATGAGGACGACTACACCCTGTTAGATAGTGGCAGAATATATGCCGACAACTATTAGTCGTTCGTTAGGCATACGTCTCATAAAAGTAGACGTATGCCAGTTGGTGAGGTGGCACAGTGGGTTCGTGATATGCCAGTTGCCCGTCCGTCCCCCCGTCCCCGTTCGCCCCCGTTTAAAAACGACTAACTACCCTAACCTACAAAGTGTTACGAAAGCGAGAACAATATTCCATCCAACTTCAAATTTTTTTTCGCTGTTAAAAAACGCCCACAGGGTCGCACTTGCAAAAGATTCGCAATTGATATATAATGGAAAAATAGAATAATACAGAATGCTAAAAAATAACCCTGAAGATATACGCCCCATAGAAGTCGATACAGTATCTGGAGAGTATTTTGTACGAATACCTGAATGGGTAGTAAATGATCAAGGATGGTTTGAAGATACCGAAGTAAATTTTAAAACTGATGGTGATGAACTTATTATTACAGAAAATGCCTAATACTTACCACATATACTTAAGAGGAGAAGTACTTTTTAAAGATTTAGATCAAAATGAATTTGATCTTATATGGGGTAGATTATATCATTCATATTATAAAGACGAACTAAGTTTTGAATCAATCGTGTTTGATAGTAGTATAATGGCAGATGCCTCTTATTAATGAAATATGAATTTGTAGATTATCCAGAATATTTTATTTTTGATGATTGGTATAATAAAGAAGAATTGAGAGTTATATGGGAAGATCTTGATGATGTATACTATAATAATAAATTACTTACTGCTAATGAAACAAGTGGTGCTATAAGGGATGGTAAGTTTTTAGTTAACTGTAAAAGAACACATATATTACCACCAAGAATAACTGATATATCAAAACAATGTTTTCCTCATCTATCATGGATGTTTAGTAAAATAGCAAGAGAAAGTTGGTTTTGGTCTAATGTTATGCATAATGTCCGTAATGATGATATAATGTTATCATACTATGAGAATGAAGATTACTATGATTCTCATACTGATGGTGCAGAGGTTACGATGCTTACATGGTTTTTTAAAGAACCAAAGAAGTTTACAGGTGGTGATCTAACATTAACTGACTTCAATCAAACTATAGAGTGTATGAATAATAGATTAGTTGTTATACCAAGTTGTTTAAAACATGAAGTATCTCCTATACATATGGAAGAAGAATATCGTAATCAACATTATGGTAGATACTGTTTAACTAATTTTTTAATAAAATGAAAGTAATTGATGATTTTTTACCTGCTGATTATTTTGAAGCAATAAAGACTTATATAATGGATATTCGTAATACTTGGCAGTTTTCACCAGGTGTTGCATACGTTAAAAAAGATGATCAAGGTATATACAATAATGATTTAACGGATTTTTATTTTATACATGATGTATATCATAATCTACAAATACATGATCCACAATTATTTCAAATGATGGGAGTAATGTTGAATGAGTATTGTAAAGCAGTATCCTTAATTAGGTCAAGATGTATCATGTATACTAATGTAGGTAAAATGATTCATCATGATCCACATACTGATATGCCGTATACAAATAAAGCATTAATTTTGTATATTAATACTTGTGATGGTGGTACAGAGTTTCCAGATGGTACTAAGGTTGAAAGTATAGAAAATAGAGCATTAATCTTTGATGGTTCTGAAAGTCATAATAGTACAACAACTACAAATCAAAAGAGAAGGGTTATATTATCTTGTAATTATATTGATGGTGAAGTTATTGCAAATAAAGGTAGGTATGGGCAAGAAACATTTCCACCACCAGTAGAAGAGCATATTGACGCATCAACACAATGGTAGTATAATAACAAATAAAACAGAATCCGATGTCAAAGAAAAGTAATAAGTATTGTGGTCCTATAAAAGGTTCAGAAAGAAAAATTAAAAGAATAGAACCTAAGTTTGGTGGAGATACTGGAATAACACCAACATATGTTACTAATAATGAAAGGATTCAAGATGATATTAGAAGCAAGGCTAATATACGTGGACCTGGTGAAGAAGATAAAAAACCAGTATTGGAAGACTTTATAACTGTTACTGCACCAGAAGAACCAGTATGGACTCCCGATACTCAGCAACCTCAACAAGCAGAAGAGAATTTTATAAGAACTTATGATAATGCTCTACCTGAACACTTAGTTAATTTCTTATTGGATCTTGGAGGTAAACAACAAGTATTAGAACCAAGGCAAAGAAATAATGCTGCTGGTCTTCATCTTACAGATACAGCAATACCTATTGAACCTTTTCATACTGATATTGGTAAAGATATAGGAGCGGCTTTGCTCGAATCATGTTTTGAACCATATGTAAATGATTTCCCATGTTTACAGAATATGCAATGGATGAGTAGTGTAACTTCTCTCCAAAGAACATTACCAACTCAAGGTTATCATTCGTTTCATAATGAAAACATAGCATGGGATCATAATCTTAGAGTTATGGCATGGTCGGTTTACTTAAATGATGTCGAAGAAGGTGGTGAGACTGAGTTTTTATATCAGAAATTAAGAATTAAACCAAAAAGAAATATGGGTGTTGTATGGCCTTCTTCATATACACATCTCCACCGTGGTAATCCTCCATTATCAGGTGTAAAGTATATTATTACTGGTTGGTTGTCACCTGCAGTTGGTATAAAAGTATGGACACCAGAAAATAAGAATACCTTTGCAAGAATGGATGGTTAACCGAATACACTAAAAACTATTGACAATTGCTATATAATCGAGTATGATATATTCGTAATTACAATAGATTATGGCGAAAGGATTTACCGTAAAGGCAAAGTCTCCGATGGTCAATAAAGCACCAGAGTGGGACTTCGAGAAAGCAAAAGAAATGGTAAAAGGTAAAACAGTAGTATTTTGTTTGCCTGGTAGGACTGTTTCATATACATTTTTAAAAGCATTTGTACAGCTATGCTTCGATCTGGTACAGAGTGGAGCAAGTATCCAAATTTCTCAGGATTACTCATCAATGGTCAACTTTGCACGATGCAAGTGCTTAGGTGCTAATGTACTTCGTGGACCTGATCAGATTCCTTGGGATGGTCAACTCCAATATGACTACCAATTATGGATCGATAGCGATATTGTATTCAATTCAGAGAAATTCTGGCAAGTAGTCCTTATGGATAAGGAAATTGCTGGTGGTTGGTATTGCACAGAGGACGGCAAAACCACCTCGGTTGCACACTGGTTAGAAGAAGATGACTTCAGAACTAATGGTGGAGTAATGAACCACGAAACCCTCGAAAGCATCTCGAAAAGAAAGAAACCATTTACCGTTGATTATACTGGATTTGGCTGGTTGTTAATCAAAAAAGGTGTTTGGGAACATGAAGAGATGAAATATCCTTGGTTTGCTCCTAAAATGCAGGTATTTGAGTCTGGTGAGGTTCAAGATATGTGTGGAGAAGACGTTTCTTTCTGTTTAGATGCAAAAGAAGCAGGTTTTGAGATCTGGTGCGATCCAAGAATACGTGTAGGACACGAAAAAACAAGGACTATTTAAATGGAAGTCTATAATGTGTTCATCAATGGTGAATTAACACATGAAAAAGTGTCTGAAAAGGAACTTTTTGACTTAATGGAAGATTATGCAAGGGAATACTACTTCAATTCGGAAGAAGAAGGAGTAGTAGACCCAAAATCTATCAAAGTAGAACCACAAGAACTTTAAATTTTAATCATGGCAGTAAAAACTAAATCAGGAGCATGGGGAACTTCGGTTTTCGTAGAGACAATACCCAAAAAAACCTATCAAGGTAGGGGAAAACATACAAAATACTCCGCAACTTCTCGAAATAAAGCAAAAAAGAGGTATAGAGGTCAAGGAAAATAAGAAAATTCGCCCGAAAGGGCGTTTTTTTATGCATAGATATAAAATATTAAATTTCTTGCATAAATAAACAAAGAAAAAAGTATTAAGATTCATTTAATGGCAGGTACTCGTGTATCAAGAGGGTTTAAAGACATAAGTTTTTCTTTTGCACCTCATCCAATAACAAAAGATTTGCCAGTATTGACCAATGAACGTGCTATTGTGAGGTCAGTAAGAAATTTAGTGGAAACTATTCCTACTGAACGCTTTTTTAACCCATTAATAGGTTCAAGTGTACGTGCAAGTTTATTTGAAAATATGAGTCCTACATTAGTTGCTGTTATTGAAGATCAAATTATACAAACAGTAAATAACTTTGAACCAAGAGTTGATAATATTCACGTTAATGTTGATGGACGACCTGAACGTAATGCTCTTAATGTCACTGTATTCTTTGATGTTGTAGGATTATCAGTACCAACACAATCATTTAATTTCCTGTTAGAATCAACCAGATAATAATATGCCATTTACACAGTTTACTAGTTTAGATTTTGATGAAATCAAAGCCCAGATAAGGGATTATCTTCGCACCAATTCAAATTTTTCTGATTTTGATTTTGAAGGATCTAACTTCTCCATTTTAATTGATACTTTAGCGTATAATACTTACATTAATGCCTTTAATGCAAACTTAGTAGCAAATGAATCATTCTTAGATTCTGCATCTATTAGGGAAAATGTAGTATCTTTAGCACGTAATATTGGTTATATACCACGCTCTAAAACCGCTTCAAAGGCGATGGTTACCTTCACGGTAGAGTATGAGGGGGAAGACGTAACTTCAAGCACTCAGAAGTTGTCTAAACTGTATTTAAAACCAGGTTTGGTATGTGTTGGTGCTACAAATAACACTACATATAGATTTTCTATTACTGAACCAATACCTGGAACTTTAAAATACACTGGAAGAACCACTAATCCTGATGGATCTGGAAATAAAATATATGAAGCAGTTTTTGGTACACCTGTAGATCCTATAGAAGTATTTCAAGGTACTTTATCAGAATCAAGGTTTGTTGCTAAAGGATTAAAAGATCAAAGGTTTATATTAGATACTCCAAATATTGACAGTTCTACTATTACAACTTACGTTCAAATTGCTGCTAATTATGAAGCAACTATTGGATATGGTAAGATTGGTAGACAATGGAAAATGATTGATAATATTTTAAATCTTGATCCAACTTCGGAGATATTCTTTACTCAAGAAATCCAAGATGAAAGATATGAGTTATTATTTGGTGACAATATATTTGGTAGAAAATTGGATACAAATGATGTTGTAACCACCAGATATATTATTACTGATGGTGAATCTGGTAATGGTGCTGCTGTATTTGAATTCCAAGGAGTCTTTACAGATCAAGATCCAAATGAACCAGGATCTAAGACAGTTATACCATATGGTAATGTATCGATAAACACCGTTCAGAGTGCCTCAAACGGTTCTGAGATGGAAAACCTTTCATCTATTAAATACTACGGTCCAAGACTGTATTCGGCACAATACAGGGCGGTTACTCCAAGAGATTACGAAGCAATTATACAATCAATATATCCAAGAACGGAATCAATTGCTGTTGTTGGTGGAGAAGAATTAGATCCACCTCAATTTGGTAAAGTTCAGATTAGTATAAAACCTAAAAATGGAACTTATATTTCTGACTTTGATAAGATGCAAATTAAGAATAAATTAAAAAATTATTCTATTGCTGGAATAGATTCAAGTATTATTGATCTTAAAATATTATATGTTGAAATTGACTCATCAATTTATTATAATTCCTCACAAATTACTAGTTCAACTGATTTAAAATCAAAAATAACAGATTCTCTTGTTTCATATTCTAAAAACGTTGACATTAATAAATTTGGAGGTAGATTCAAATATAGTAAAGTCTTACAATTAATTGATAGAGTAGATGATGCTATTACCTCAAATATTACTAAAGTTAAAATTAGAAGAGATTTAAAAGTATTAACTAATCAATTTGCACAATATGAATTATGTTTTGGTAATAGATTTTATATTAATCCTGAAGGATTTAATATAAAGAGTACAGGATTTACAGTATCTGGAGAATCTTCAGTAGTATATTTGACCGATGTACCAAATAAAGATGCTAATGGTGCTTTAGATGGCAGTGGAAAAGGTACTTTAAGTATAATAACTAAAAATGAGAAGAATGAAAATAGAGTTGTAGTTAAATCTGTAGGAACAGTAGATTATGTTAAAGGTGAAATTCTTATTAATACTATTAATATAACATCAACTATTTCTTCAAATAATGTAATTGAAATTCAAGCATTCCCTGATTCAAATGATGTTGTTGGATTAAAGGATCTTTATCTTAGTTTTGACGTTACGAATAGTAAGATAAATACCATCAAAGACGTAATTGCATCTGGTGAAGATGTTTCAGGTGTTGTCTTCTCAAGAGATTATTACACATCAAGCTACTCAAATGGAGAATTGGAGAGGAAGTAAAGAATGGTTGTAGGTATTGATAGAAGAATAAAATTAAATGAGATAATAGAAAATCAACTTCCAAGTTTTTTGGTTGATGATTTTCCTATTGCAACAGACTTTTTTAAACAGTATTATCTGTCTCAGGAATTTCAAGGTGGTAGTATTGATTTAATCTCTAATTTTGATCAATATCTTAAAGTTGATAATTTAGTTCCTGAAGTTATATTTGGAAAAACGACTTTAACTTCTTCAGTTTCTTTATCAGATACAACTATTAATGTTTTATCTACAAAAGGATATCCAGATACATATGGATTATTAAAAATTGATGATGAAATAATAACATATACTGGAAAAACAGATACTACTTTTACTGGTTGTATTCGTGGTTTTAGTGGAGTAACTGGATATAATGTAGGAATTTCATCTTTTTTCAATAATATTAATAAAGATACATTAATATTTGAGAATACAAAAGCAGATACTCATATTTCCGATGGTGTTGTTACTAATTTAAGTGTATTATTTCTACAGGAATTTTATAGAAAGTTAAAGAAGACATTCTTACCTGGATTAGAAGATAATGATTTTCATGAAAGTATTGATGTTGGTAATTTTATAAAACATGCAAGATCTTTCTATCAATCAAAAGGTATTCAGGAATCAATTAGAATTTTATTTAAACTTCTATATGGTGTTGATGCTACAATAGTAGATTTAGAAGATCGTTTAATTAAACCATCATCATCAGAATTTATTCGTAGAGAAGTAATTATTGCAGATTTATTAACTCTTGATCTTGATCCATCCAAATTAGTTGGGCAAACGATATACAAATCAACAGATCCTTTAACATATGCTTCAGTTTCTGAGGTTGAAATTCTTACAAGAGATAATAAACCTTATTATAAACTTTCATTATTTGTTGGATTTGATGATAGAGATTTAATAGAAGGAACATTTACAATTCCAGGTAAAACAAAATCTTTAGATCAAGTTCCTGTTGGATCTTCTATTATTTCGGTTGATTCTACTGTTGGGTTTGCCAAGTCTGGTATATTAATAAATGAGGGGACTAATGGTAGTAAAAATATAATTACATACACATCAAAAAGTATAAATCAATTCTTTGGTTGTAGTGGAGTTAATAATATTGTAGGAATATCATCTGATTTGAGATCTGATGAAGTAATTTATGGATATGCTGATGGTAATATAGAAGAAAAAGTTGAGTTAAGAATTACTGGTGTTTTATCAGATTTTAAAATTGTATCTGATGTTTCACTAATACAAGAAGATGAAAGAATATATGTTAAAAATGTTGGAGAATCTATAAAAAGTATATCAAAGTATCCATATACATTTATTGATACTGATGCAACATATAAGGAAATATTTGCAAACTCTTGGATTTATAATACAAAATCAAGATATCAAATTAATTCAATTAATGGAAGTACCTTTACTTTAGGAAGTTCTATTGATAAATCAAGTTTAAAATTAAATGATAATGTAGATGTTTTAAAAAGAAATAGCAACACTGTAGTAGCAAATGCAGTTGTTGATAGTATTGTTGATGAAAATTCTATCACTTTAGCTGGTAGTGGGTTGCCAAGTTCTTCCTCACCATTAACAACAGAATATGATATTAGAAGAAATATAAGAAAGGCATCAAGTAATGATATTGAATTAATTCATGGAAATAATAATATTATTTCTGATGTTTTAAACGTATATGTTGATGGTGACAAAGAAGGTTATGTTGCATCAAACTCTTTACCAAGTTATACTTTAAACAATATTAATATAAATTCTTCAACAATTCCTAATGGTTCGTATGAAATAATTGTAGAGAAGCACGAAGTTGACGGTACATATCATACAATTAAGATTGATAATCCTATTAAATTCTTAACTGGAGACTCTATAATTTATAGATCTCATGGAACAGATTTAGATGGATTGACCTCTGGTGAAAATTATTATGTTGAAGTTCTTTCATCAACAGAAACTGATGCTGAAATTAGATTATACCGATCAAGGGGACAAGTTGGAAATAAAACACAATCTATAGGATTAGGTACAGATTCAGTTGCTACAGGTCCTCATGAATTTATTTTATCAGACCATTATGATAAAACAACAGGATTTGGTAAAAAACTTGCACCTAATCAAATTTTAAGAAGATTTAGATTAGATCATGAACCAGTTAATAGTGGTGAAAATAATATACCTCTTAATAATGTTGGTGTATTAATTGATGGTGTTCAAATAAGATCACCAATTTCCAATAATTATGTTTATTATGGTCCATTAACATCTGTTGATACATTTAATAGTGGTGATGAATATGATATTATTAATCCACCAAGATTAACAATTGAATCTCCTGTTGGTAGTGGTTCTACAGCATATATTGAACCAATAGTTAGTGGATCTGTTAAGGAAGTTTTTGTTGATCCACATGATTTTGATATTGATAGAGTTGTTTCATTATCATTAACTGGTGGTAATGGATCTGGATGTAGATTAGAACCTATTGTTGGACAGAGATTTAGAGAATTAGATTTTGATAGTAGAGATGTATTTTTTGCAGGTGGAATATCAAAAGAAAATGAAACTATAACATTTAAAAAAGATCATTATTTAACTAATGGTGAGGCAATTTATTATAATAGTAATGGTAATGCTGAAATAGGTGTTGGTCCTGCATATGATGTTACTAATACACCTACTGGAACTTTATCTAATGGAGCACCATATAATGTTAGAGTTGTTAATTCAAAAACAATAACATTATATAAAAATTATAGTGATGCTATGAGTGGTATTAATACTATTGGTATTTCTACTGCAACTACTGCTAGTGGTATTCATAAGTTTAGAACAAATTCTAAGAATGTATTAAAATCAATTAAAGTTATTGAATCTGGTTCTGATTATCAATATAGAAAATTAAATGTAAATCCTTCAGGAATATCAACTACATTTGATAGTATAAACTTTACGAATCATGGATTTAATAATGGTGATATCGTTGAATATTCACCAACAGTTGGTATTGGAAGTACATATCCAAAAGCAATTGATGGTTTGACTGCCAATAATTCATATTATATTATGAAATTGGATAGCAATTCCTTTAGAATTGCAGATGGAAAGGATAATTATGATCGTGGTGATTATGTTGGTTTAGGATCTACTGGTACAGGATATCAGACATTTAAATATCCTGATATTAAAGTTCATATAGATGTTGCATATGCATCAACCATAACTGGTTCATATGAAAATATATTAACTCCAGTTGTTACTGGTAGTATTATTGATACTTATCTTTATGATAATGGAGTTGGATATGGATCAAGTATTCTTAATCTTGAGAAGAATCCAATTGTAACAATAGAGAATGGAAAAGGTGCTGAATTAAAACCATCTGTTGTTGATGGAAAAATAGTAGATGTCCAAGTATTAAATAAGGGATCAGAATATTATTCTTCACCAAAAATTGTTGTAGAAACTACAGGAATTACAACAACTGGTGTGTTTGGAAATGGTGCTGTTATTAGACCTGTTATTAGTGATGGAAAGTTAATTGATGTAGTTATTGTTAATAGTGGTATTGGATATACTTCAGGTTCTGTTAATGTATATTCAGAATCAAGAGGACTTAATGCTTTATTTGAATCAAGAGTTAGAAGACTTACAGTAGATACGAAGAAGAAGGAAAGTGAATATTCTTTGAATTCTGAGGGATCTGATTCAGTATATTTGAGTTTAATAGGGTATAATCAAAATATATCGGATGCATTCGATGACGATGGAACTAAGCATTCTCCAATAATAGGATGGGCATATGATGGGAATCCAATATATGGACCTTATGGATATGCTAATCCAGATAATACATCTTCTGTAGGTATTGTAACTTCTGGATATTTATTAGATTCAAGTAAAGTTTTTAATAGACCTTCATTTAAATATCCAAATAATGTTGATATTTTCCCCGAAGGATTCTTTATAGAAGATTATCAATATGAAGATATTGGTGATTTGGATTCTCATAATGGAAGATTCTGTAAAACACCAGAATTTCCTAATGGAACATATGCATATTTTGCTGGAATATCAACAAATGCTTCTACAGGTGCAATAGATTCATCATATCCATATTTTGTTGGAAATACTTATAGATCAGAGTTCATTTCTACGGATACAACGTTAACTCATGATTTTGATTTTAATAATACAGATATAGTTAGAAATACATTCCCATATAAAGTTGGTGATGAATTTGCTAATAATGATTATATTGTAGAATCTAATGAAACTGTTAGACAACTTACGAAAGTAGAATCAGTAACTTCTGGTGTAGTAGACTTTTTACAGGTATTAGATGGTGGTGATGGTTATAAAGTTGGTGATTATACAGTATTTGATAATGAAAAAACTAATGGAATGGGAGTTAGGGGAGAAGTTCATTCAATAGCAGGTATTGGTGTTTCTAGTATTGATACACAATTAGAAACTTCTGAAAATGCAGTATTCTTATGGGATTCTGAAAATACAGTAATTGCAGATTATACCCCATTTATAGAATTAAATGATCAAGATACAGTATCAATTTCTGGTTTAAGTAGTTCTATTGTACATTTAACAGATTCGTTTAAAGTTGGTATTAGTACTAATGTTATTGGATTAGCAAAAACAATGTCTGTTAATTCTCTTGTTAATGGAGTTGTTGAGGACATTTATGTTAATATCATACCAAATACAGTATCAATTGGATCATCACTTAAAATTAATGACATTGAGACTGTTAAGGTATTGAACATATATGATATGGGATCTATCTTAAGAGTTAAGAGGTATGGAGTAGGTGCTGCTCATACTTATAGTTCAAAGATAGATGTATTAAATCGTAGTGTTACTATTCCTGTTAAAACTAAAGAATTTAAATCTAAGGTAAATGATCTAATTTATTTTAATGGTCATCAATCAGTTGGTCTTGGAACAACTGTTGGTGGTGGTATAAGTGTTGATTATACTATTGGAGAGGTTACAAAAACTGTACCTATCCCAACAAGAACAATATATCTACCAAATCATCCATTTAAGACTGGACAAAAATTAACTCTTAGGAAAAAAGGAACAGCAACATCATTCATTGTAGGTGATACTCAACATCCAACTAATTTGTTTAATATACCTAATGTAACTACTGATATAGAGACTGTATATGCAATTAATAAGGGGCAAAATTATATTGGACTTGCAACTCAAGTAGGTATAGCAAACACTGCTGGTGATGGTCTATTTTTCCACGGCAATGGTTCTAATGATTTTGAATATGTTTTAGAATCTAATCATAATCAGGTAACTGGTAATATTAGTAAAATTATTTCTACTGTTGAGGTTAAAATTGGTGCTGCAAATACATCTGATCATGGATTATCTAATGGTGATATTATTAGTTTAGATGTAGTTCCTAATAGTGTCGTAGGGTTAGGTAGTACTGCACCATTAACACTATCTTATAATGAAGAATTCCAGAAATTATTAATTAATAGAGTTAGATTTAATGATACTGATGTTGACACTATCAATAATACTATTACTATTGAGAATCATGGATATAAAACAGGTGAAAAAGTTTTTTATGATAGTGATCAACCAGTAGGGGGATTAAGTCGTCAATGTTATTATATCTCTAAGGTTGATTCAAGTAAAGTTAGATTTGCTCAAACATTAAAAGATGTTCAAGTTGATCCATCATTAACCATTGATCTTACTTCTACAGGTGGTTCTGATCATAGTGTTGCTTTAGTTAATCCTCCAATAAATGTACCAAAAAATTCTAAATTAACATTTAGTACAATTGACAGTTCTTTAGAGAATTATGAACTTAAGGTATTTTATGATAAAGAATTTAAAAATGAATTTAATAGTTCTCAAGATAGTAATTTATTTAATGTTAGTGTTGGTGCAACAACAGTACAATTATCTTATTCAGAGTCAGCACCATTAAAATTATATTATGGATTAACTAGAAATGGGTTCATTAGTACTTGTGATGTAGGTGTTCCAGATTATTCTCAAATAAATTTTGTTGATAGTCTTTATAGTGGAGACTATAAAGTATTTGGTATAACTTCTGACACTTATAAGATTTCTCCAAGATCTATCCCAGAATCTTTACATTATAACGATGATCAATGTGAAAAACTTGAATATTCAACAGAATCTAAGAATGTAACTGGTGCAATTAAAGAAATAAAATTATTATCAAGTGGATATAATTACAAATCTCTTCCAAAATTTAAATCAATTGTAAGTGATGATGGTAAAAATGCTAATATTGTAGCATTATCAACTTCTATTGGAAGAATTAAGGATGTTAGAATTCTTGATATTGGTTATGAATATAGTTCTGATAAAACATTAAGTCCAGAAGCATATGTACCTCCTATAATTAGGATTGATAATTTAGACAGTCTTAAATCAGTTAATATTATTAATGGTGGATCTGAATATTTAAGTTCTCCTGATTTAATTGTATATGACCCACAAAATAATAAAGTTGTTGATGAAACATCATTAATAGCACATACACCTCATCAATCTGTTTCAGAAATTGAAGTAATAGCACCAGTTCAAGGATTAAATTCTGTTAATCATAGAGTAATTGCAGTTAATAATTCTAATGGTGTTGGAATTAATTCCATGACTGGAGGTGGATCAGGTATTGTTACTTGTATTTTAAGTACACCAATTAATGGATTTACTACTCCACCATTTGCGATTGGAGATGAAATTTTCGTTGAAGGTATAGAATTATTTGGTGAATCTGGAATAGGTACACAAACATCATCTTCTGTTGGTGTTGCTACTGGTGGTGATGGATATAACTCATCAGATTATCAGTATAGATTCTTTAAAGTTGATGATTTTGTAAATTCAAATCCAGCTGTATTAAAATATAATTTGATTGGATTATCGACTAATCCTGGTATTGCAAAAACATTCCAGTCTGGATACGCAAATATAATTAATAGATCAAATTATCCAGTACTTGAAAGTATTCAGGAAAGAGGATCTTTTGAAACTAATGAGAGATTATTTGTTCTTGGTGCTAATGGTAAATTTACTCAAAGAGATGTTAGTATTGTAGATTCAAGAGATGATTTTGTTAAAGTTGATGGTACTTTTGAATTAAAGGTTGGTGATCGTATTAGTGGGACTAATAGTAATGTTAGTGCTACTGTAGTTTCTATAATTGAAAATAAAGCAAAATTTGGTGTAGATTATTCAAATCGTCAAGATTATGGTTGGGTTGATGATATTGGAAAAATAAGTGAAGATTTCCAAGTTATTGAAAATAATGATTATTATCAAAATTTATCATACTCTGTTAAGAGTGATATTACTTGGGATCAATTTGTTGATCCAGTTAATAGATTAGTTCATCCTTCTGGATTGAAAAATTTTGCTGATGTTGGTATAACTTCAAGTGTTCAAACTGATATTATTGGTACACAATCTTCTGATCCTCTTGTTATTTTGGATGTAGTTGGTGAAAGAAGAGTTGATACTATTAATAATATTGATTTTGTTACTGATTATGATTCAAGAGAGACGAAATCCAAATTTATACAGTTTGAAAACTTAAAATTAACTGATTATACTAAGTGTAAGACAAATAGAGTTTTATTACATGATGATATTAGTCCAAGGTTCTCAAGTAAAGGTATTCAAGATTTATTTACTGAGGTTGAAGAAATAACCAGTAAATTCTCCAAATATTTAATACAAATAACAGATCCAGATACTTTTGATACTCAAGTTTCTGAAATAGCAGTATTAACTACTACCAATGATGCATTCTTGGTTGATAAAGCATCTGATTTTACAAATATGAGATTGGGTGATTTTACTGCAGAAGCCGATTCCTTTGGAAGAAAAACATTACAATTTGTTCCAACTGATAAGTATGATAAGGATCATGATATTAAAGTTCTTAAAACATATTTTAATACAGATTCTATTATTGAAGGAACAAAACAAATCGGTTCTATAGATTTAGTTGGAAAAAATGTTGGTATAGGAACTACCACTGTTGGTTTTACAACTACTACAATTGCAGAATTTGATGCAACTGATTTTAATTCTTTACATGCAAGTCTTTTTGTTCAAAATGATGTAACTAAGAAGATTAATTATAGTGAAGTTATTGTTGATTTTGATGGAACTCAAACACATATATCTGAAATTTATACAGATAGTTTGGATGTTAGTTATAGTGCAACTAAAGTAGGTGTTATTACTGCAAGATATGATTCAGGAAAAGTATATCTTGATTGTGAAAATGATAAGATACAAAAACTTTCGGTTAATGCAAGTATTGTTGGATTTGGTGCTACATCAGCAGGAGAGTCTGGTATTGGAACACATAGGTTTACCACTCCAGGACAACCTGAAGGTGCAGAAAGAACTGCAAGAATAGAAACAACATATAATAGCAGACATTCTGGATCCTCACCAATAACAATTACTACTATTAACAATTTAATTGACAGTAGTATTAAGGGTATTATTAGGGTTTCTTCTGAAGATATATCAGCAGTTCATCAAGTTACAGTAATACAGGATGTTAATGGTGATGCTATTACTGTTCAGTATCCATTTACTGCTATTGATTCTATGAGTGGTATTGGAACATTTGGTACTGTTACTACTGGAAATGATATAGTATTTAATTTCTATCCAGATGTAGAATGGAATTCTTCTGTTGTAGAAGTACAATCTCATCTTGAGATTGTAAATACTGAAAATGATTTTAAAAATGAGCCATTACCATTACAATATGGTTCAGTTGAAAGAAGTGTATTCCTATCAGCTTATGATGGTGTTAATGGAAGTAGAGCAAATAAGATTAATTTTGATCTTGAACATGAAAATGTTCCAATTTACAGTAAAACTTTCAATCCTGCAGATACTACGCAGTTAGATAAAGTAACTGGTATCTTTACTATTCCAAATCATTTCTTTAATACAAATGAAGAATTAGAATATGAACCAGCATCAACATTTGTTGGAGTTGGTGCTACTGGAGTATCAATAGGTCAAACAACTACTAATGCTGGATTGACAACAGATATTTTACCAACAACAGTTTTTGTTAATGTTATTGATGAAAATAAATTTAAATTATACAGTAGATTAGAATATATTAGTTCTGGTGTTGGAATTACATTTACTGGTGTAGGTGAAGGTAATGCCCATAAAATTGGAATGAAGAAAAAATTGAGTAAGACTGTAATTGGTCTTGATGGAATAGTTCAACAACCAATTACATTTACATCAATTAAACATAATCTTGAGAATAATATTGGTGCTGGAACATCACAATTTGTGTTGAGTGGAATTAGTTCAGTTCAACCAAGAGATGTTCTTAAAATTGATAATGAATATATGAAGGTTGAGCAGGTAGGATTTGCAAGTGTTGGTCTTGGAACTATAAACGATTCCAAAGATGTTGCTCTTGGTATTTGTACATTACCAGTTGTTAGAGTCGCTAGAGGTTCTCTTGGTATATCTGCTGCTGATCATAATGCTGATTCTGAAGTAAGAGTTCATAGAGGATCCTTTAATATTGTGGATAGTACTGTATGGTTCTTAGATCCACCTAAAGGAAATACAAGAGAACGTAGAAGTATTACAAATTTACCATATGTAAGAGCAGAATTTAGTGGTAGAACATTCTTGAGAAGTAATTATGATACCAATATGGTATTTGATGATATATCTGATGTGTTTACGGGAATTGGTAGAACTTATACAATGACTGTAGGTGGTGCTAATACAACTACAGGTGTTGGTATTGGTAATGGAATATTATTCATTAATGGAGTATTCCAAACACCATTAACAATTAATAACTCTGGAAATAACTATGAATTTAATAATGATACTGTTGCTGGTATTTCAAGTGTAATATTTACTGGAATTTCTTCAGAAAATGGACAAAAAATACAATCAGTATTTGATATTAATCAAAACCAATTACCAAGAGGTGGTCTGATTGTTTCTATGGGATCAACACCAGGTCTTGGTTATGCTCCTCTTGTTGGTGGTAATGTAAAAGTTGATTTGAAGGATAATTCAAATTTATTTACTGCTGGTTCTCTTAATGGTATTGTTGGCGTAGGAACATCATCTGGAAAGAACCTTGGAATTCAAACTGCTGCTTACAATTATAGAACTGGAATTATAACAGTTACAACTAATGATGTTCATGGTTTCTCTGGAGATCTTCCAACTACTGTTAAGTTGAAGGGATTGGAATTTACATGTCCAACTAAGACTGTTGGGCAACCTGTTACTGGAACATCATATGATCCATCAACTGGAGATTTAACGATAAAAATTGTCAATCATGGTCTTCAGGATGGAGATGCTATTAAGTTTAAGAAAGAATCTTTATCATTTAAGTGTCAGTATGGTGTAAATTCAGCACATACATGGTCTGGTGGAACAGCAACTAATGCAGTAACAATTAATGGTAGTGTTCAGAAAGATGTAACATCTGCTGCATATGATCCTGCTACTGGTCTTTGTGTGATGAATATTGGAACACACACCTTTACAACCAGTGATACAGTAACAATAGGTGCTGGTAAGTTATCATTTACTTGTACTGCTGATGGTGGTACTTCTGTTAAGACTTATCCTCGCTCAACAGACCCTGCATATAATACTGCTATTGCAATTGTTGCTGTAGATCAATCTAGTGGTAGTATTACTGCTAATGTTGGTGCTGTTAGTGGTAATGTAGCAAAAACATATCCTAGAGAAACGGATCCTGCTTATGATAAGTATCTTTATATTAATACAGTAACTCCAGACACATTTAAAGTTAATGTTTTATTGAGTACAACACCAACTAATACTGATACTCATACCTTCTTATTAGCATCTCCTGATGCTGTTCAAACACTTAATTATGTTGGTGTTACAACATCTATTTTCCAAGATCACGAACGTCCATTATTTGTCGTTGGAATAGTTTCTGAAAGATCATTTGAAGTTAATGCAGGTATTACTACTATTCATCATGAATTCCAAGAAAGTCCATCTGCTTATGCCTACGAATATTATGCAGATTTAACAACTGGATCTGGATATAGATCACCTGTTGCAATAGGTGTTACTGACATAGAATATGACCATAAGTTTATAGAATCTACAAATAATAGTATTAATATTGACGGTGCTGGAAATCTAACTCCAACAGATGCAATTTATGAGTCATTCTCAGGTAATTTGATATTGACTGTTGGTAATCATAATTTAACTGCAGCAACTGCACATAAAGCAGACACTGCATCATATAATCCAACAACTGGAAAATTGACAGTCACTATGGCTGGACATACTTTTAATAATAATGATTGGGTTAAAGTCAAAGATCATTCTATAGTATTCACTTGTGGAATGGATAATGATACTTCTACTCATTCATACCCAAGAGAATCAGATCCAATTAGTGGTAAGTGGATACAAGTTTCAAATAAGCAAACTAATACTTTTGATTTAGATGTAGGAACTTCACCAGAAGTTACATTTACACCAACAGATGCTAATTATGATCCTGTAACTGGATTAATGGAATTGACTATTGGATCTCATACTTTGAGACCAGGAACTCATGTTAGATTATTAGAAGAATCTATTAAATTTACATGTGATGTTGATAACAATACCTCAGAGAAAGCTTATCCAAGAGCAACTGATCCTTATCATAATACTGCTATTAAAATTGAGTCTGTAACTACTAATACAATTACACTTAAAGTATTAACTAATATACCTTCTTCAAACACTACCAAACACACCTTTAAGAGTGCTTTAAATGCTTCTGTGAAGACTGGTGGTAATTATACCCATCTATTTGCATCTTCAGCAGATGGAGGCATTCTAAAGGCAACCAGCGTTGTTACAGTTGTAGATAATTCATTAACATTTACTTGTTCAAGAGATAATCATCTTGGTAAGCATACTTATCCAAGAACTACTGATCCAGCATCTAATGCTAAATTAGGTCTTGAATCAGTAACTAATAATACCATAACAATTAATGTTGGATCTGGTGGAGGTGGTGGAACAGGTGGAATTGTTGAAGCAACAATAGCACCAAATAAGCATAAGTTTGTTAGTGCGTTACCAGGAGTAGCATACACTGGACTTATTGAAAAGAATGCAGATAATGTTGATTATGATCCTGCAACTGGTTGGATGCAGGTAACAAGCCCATCTCATGGATTTGTTGGATGTAGTACTATTACACCTACAACTGTTGCGTATAATAAGAACAATGGAGTCCTAACAATTACTAAGAATGGACATGGATTTGTTGTTGGTGATTCTATATTAATTGAAGATAATTCATTAACATTCACTTGTTCAAAGGATAATCATACAACTAAACATCATTATCCAAGACCTACTGATTATGCAAGTGGAAGATGGTTGACCATTACAAATAAGACAATAAACACTTTTAAAGTTAATGTAAATCCAAATCCTTCTGATAATAAGTTTGATCATCAATATACTCATATTGTAGATGGATGTATTTACAAAGCAAATCAGATTATTGGAATTGCTACTGAATCTATAACATTAACTTGTGCTCATGATCAGCATCAGACACTTCACACTTATCCAAGAACAACAGATCCTGTTCATAATGTTGGAGTACCTGTTGGTAAGTCTTCTACTGATTGGTTTAGAGTAAATGTTGGTAAATCACCTGCAGGAACTGGTGGTGCATTAGACTTTACTATCAAAAATGCTGGTGGTAGATATGTTAATCCACAACTTCAAGTTGAAGATCCAGTATATGAGAATTTACCAGTTGTAGGTGTTTCAAGACTTGGTATTGGATTAACAGCAGATACTGGCGAAAATTTACTTGTTAATCTTTCAGTTGGAGCAGCAGCAACTACAGTAGGTACTGCAAGAAGTATGTTTGAAATATCTGATTTCAAAATTGCAAGACCTGGACATTCATTTAAGATTGGTGATAAATTTAAACCAATTGGTTTAGTACATGATAAGAGATTACAAAAACCACTACAAGAATTTGAACTTGAAGTTGTTGAAACATTTAGTGATTTCTTCTCTGCTTGGCAGTTTGGAGAATTAGATTTTATTGATAGTGTTGGTTCATTACAAAATGGTGTTAGAAAGAGATTCCCTCTATTCTTCAACGGACAATTATTGAGTTTTGAAATCGATGAGACTGCTAAATTATCATCTCAAATAGATTTAAATGCAGTACTACTAATATTTGTTAATGGTGTACTTCAAACACCAAATATATCATATCAATTCCAAGGTGGAACTACATTTGTATTCACTGAAGCACCAATGGATAGTGATAAAGTTGATATATTCTTCTATAAGGGTCAAGATGGAGTTGATATTGAAATAGTTAATGTAACGGAAACACTTAAAGTTGGTGATTCAGTTAGGATTCGTAAGCATCCAAAATATCTTGATGAAAATGTAGATCCATACACAGAAACTCAAGAAACTGGAAGAATCATTAAAGAAATACTTGGATCTGATCTTATTGAAACTACCATCTATAATGGTCCAGGAATTAATGAAGTTACTCCAAAACCACTTGAATGGACTAAACAAAAAGTTGATAGATGGATTAAGGGTGATTTAATTTCTAAGTCAAGAGAAACTATTGAACCACAAGTATATCCAACTGCAAGAATTATTGGTGATGTTAAAGTAGATACTGGAACTACTGCTGGTGTTGATGATGGTATTTTTGTTGATGATGCAGAATCATTCTTCTACGAAGAAGGACCATTACATCTTTCATTGGATGATAGGTATGGAATTAATATTATATCAGTAGATGCTTTAATGATGCCATCTAAAGATGCAGTTTCTGCTGGATTTACTGCAATTGTTAATAATTCTGGTCAAATTGGATCTTTAGATATTACAAATGTTGGTTCTGGTTATACTGATGGTAATAACTACCAATTAAGTTTCTCAGGTATCCATACGTCTGTTGGTTCTGGTGTAACTGCATCCGCAACTGCAACTATATTAAATGGATCTGTTACTGGAACAACCATTACTAATCCTGGTTCTGGTTATACTCACTCTGCACCACCACAAGTTTTAATAAAATCAGTAGAATATACTACTGAACAATTGACAGAGATACAGAATGTTCAGGGATTTGCTGGAATTATTACTGGTATATCAACAACTACTGGAACTAATGGTCATCCTTTAGCATTGAAATTCTATTTCTATGCAGATAAAAATGCAACAGATTTGAAAGTTGGATATCCTGTATTAATAAAAGATACTGAATTTAATTTATCTGGTATTGTTACTACAGGAGCACATTTACCATTCAATGATGGATCATACCAACAAACCAACAATAGGTGGACAGCAGCTAAAGGTGGAGCAGCAGTTACTTCCGTTGATAATAATGATAATGAAATAGTAAGTATTGGTTCAACATATCTTGATAATATTTACAAGGTTGCTTCAGTTTATGTTGAAGATCAAAGAGCAGAGATTACATGTAATATACTAAGCACAACCGATACTATTGTTGGATTTGCTGTAAGTGGATATTATGATGGATATACTTCATCTGCTAATTCTGGATTAACAACTTCATTTGGAAGAATATCATGGGGTAGAATATATAATGGAAAACGATCAAGTAATCCAATTTCTATTGGTGTAACTGGATTAACTGTTGATGCTGGATTAACCACATTCCCAACAATACAAAGAAGGAACTATGGTGGTTTAAATTCATTACAAGGTTTGAGAAATACTGGTGCTATTAGAGTACAAATCTAATTGACCAATAATCTGCTATAAATAAAGAAAAAAAGTTTAATGTTATAGATATGTCGGCAATTGTCACTGACCAGTTTAGAATTCTGAACGCCAATAACTTTGTAGATTCTGTTGAGTCTGATGAGAATGCATACTATGTTTTCATTGGACTACCTAACCCAGATATTGAAGGATTTGGAAGATCTTCTTCATGGAAAACAAATACACCAGATCCAGTTGATAGTTTTTCACGCCTTGCTCATGTTGGTGATACCATGATGTTTGGTAAAAAGATATCATCTAAAAATATAAGAAGAATTATTAAAAGAGTTAACTGGACTGCTGGATCTAGATATGAAATGTATAGAGATGATTATAGTTCAGATAATCCATCTCCTATTGAAAGTGCAAGTAGATTATATGGTGCAAAATATTATGTAATGAATGAGGATTATAGAGTTTATATTTGTATATCTAATGGATCTACTGGAGATCGTACATCACAAACTGCTAAAGGAAATATTTCTCAGGATGAACCAACATTCACTGATTTAGAACCATCAAGAGCTGGTAATAGTGGAGATGGTTATATTTGGAAGTATCTTTTTACAGTTTCTCCAAGTGATATTATTAAATTTGATTCTACAGAATATATTACCGTACCTAATAGTTGGACTACTACAGCAGATGCTCAGATAAGAGCTGTTAGGGAAAATGGAAATTCAGTAGTAAATAATAATCAAATTAAACATGTATATATTGAAAGTGGTGGTGGTGGATATGCTGAAGGATTGGGACAAGAAGTCAGTATCATAGGTGATGGTACTGGTGCTAAAGCAAGAGTTGATGTTGTTAGTGGTACGATAACTAATGTAACTGTAAGTTCAGGTGGACAAGGTTATAGTTATGCACTTGTCGATTTAGGTTCGATAAGTAATAATGTTCCTGCTAATAATAGAGCTAAACTTGTTCCTATTATCCCACCAGCTCTTGGACATGGATCTGATATCTATAAAGAATTAGGTACAGATAAAGTTTTAATTTATGCAAGATTTGATGATTCTACTAAGGATTTTCCAACTGATACTAAATTCTCTCAGATTGGAATAGTAAAAAATCCAACAACAGTTGGAACAGCAAATACTTATACTACTAATGATTTTTCATCATTACAAGCACTTAAACTATCTACTATTACTGGTACTCCAACTATTGGTGAGAAAATAGTTCAAACTACCCAAACTAATCAAATAGCAGAGGGTTATATTGCTTCTTGGGATAAAAAGACTCAAGTACTAAAGTATTTTAGAGATAGATCTTTAAATTATACTACTACAAATGATCAAACTGATTATGCTGGTATTTCAACTTCTGGTAGAATATATGAGTTTGAATCAACTGCTAATGTTATATTAGGAGAAGTTTCTAATTTCTCTGCAAATATAGATACTGGATTTAGTGGTATTAGTACAAACCCAACTGGAACTAAGTTAATAAATTTAGGAACTACATTTAAAAATGGGTTATCCGATTCTGAGATAAATAAAGGATCGGGGGATATTATTTACTTAGATAATAGACCATTGATTGCTCGAAATGAGCGACAAAAAGAAGACGTTAAAATCATCCTGGAATTCTAAAGAAAAATGCCACAAAAGACTAACTTAAATATAAGTCCTTATTATGATGATTTTGATAAGGCAGATAATTTTTATAAGGTTTTATTTAAGCCAGGACATCCTGTTCAGGCTAGAGAATTAACAGGTCTGCAATCAATATTACAAAACCAATTAGAATCTTTTGGAAGTCATATTTTTAAAGAAGGATCTATGGTTATACCAGGATCTGTAACGTATGATAGCACATATTTTTCAGCTAAAGTAAATCCAGATCATCTTGGAATTGATATTACAGTATATCTTGATGCTTTAATTAATAATAATAATGGTAAAGGTACAAGAGTAAAGGGGCAGAATTCTCAAATAGTTGGAACTATCAAGAATTATATCTTACCACCTAATGATGGTATTGATGATATTACTATTTTTATTAAGTATACTGAGTCTGGATCAACTGGAGAAAGTACTTCTTTTCCAAATGCTGAAATACTTTTATTAGAGGAGAATGTTACTTACGGAAATACAACTTTGGTTGCAGGTGAAACTGTATTAACATTATCAACAGAAGATGCAACTTCAATAGGATCTGCTGTAGGTGTTGATAATGGTGTTTATTTTGTAAGAGGAACATTTGTAGATGTTGAAAAGTCTCTTATTGTTCTTGAACCTTATTCAAATAAACCTTCTTATAGAGTAGGTTTTGATGTTATTGAAGAAGTTGTTAATGCTAATGATGATCCATCATTAAATGATAATGCAAAAGGATTTACTAATTATGCTGCACCAGGTGCTGATAGATTTAGAATAAGAGTTAAATTAGCCAAAAAATCTCTTTTAGATTTTAATGATACTAATTTTGTAGAATTAATAAGAATACGTAAGGGTGAAATAAAGAAACTTCAAGATACATCAGTTTATTCTGAAATTAAGAAGTATTTTGCTAAAAGAACATATGAAGAATCTGGAAATTATGCTGTAAAACCATTTAGAGTAAATATTCAAAATTCTTTGAATAATGAAATTGATTCTGCTGGATTATATCTTGATACTGAAAAAACTGACGAAGGTAATGATCCTTCTGAAGATACAATGTGTGTTAAGTTATCTCCAGGTACAGCATATGTTAGAGGTTTTGATGTAAATTTACCAGGAACAACTGTTTTAGATATTGACAAACCAAGAGATACTAAAACTATAAAATCTTCTTCAGTTGGTTTCCAAATGGGAAGTTTACTTAAGATTAATAATATTGATGGATTCCCTTATATAAACATTGGAGATCCAGTTGGTAGTGGTGAAAATGTTGTATCATTGCATAATGAAAGAAGATTATCTTCTTCTAACCCTGCACAGGGTCCTGGTGTTAAGGTAGGTCAGGCTAGAGTTTATTGGTTTGGTTTAGCAGATGCTCCATATACTGGTAGTTCTACTGTATGGGATTTATATCTATTTGATGTACAAACTTATACATATCTTCAAATATCAAATCCAGGAACAATAGCAACTCAAATACCTTTGCATAGTAGAGTTAGAGGTGTAAGTAGTGGTGCGGTTGGTTATGTTTCTGGACATAATCCAAGTGAACTTATTTTATCCCAAACTACAGGTACTTTTGTTCAAGGTGAGTCGTTAAAAATTAACGAACAGAATACATCTTCACAATCAACAGTTATTACAGCAAAATCGTATACTGTTGATGATATAAAATCAGTTCATCAAAAGTCATCTACATTAAATAACCAATTAGCAGTTAATTTTAATGCTGATGCAGTATTATATGATAAAATATTACCTAATTTTTCTGGATTTGATCAGTTAACAATTGAAGGTGTAGATTCTTCTACATCTAAAGCAACTTGCCCAAGAAGAAGATTTTCAGGTAAAGTTGGAATAAGTACTGGTGCTATTGTAGGATTTTCAACTGGATTAGCAAGTGATGATACTTATAATATAGTAGATGCTATAAGTTCAGATGGGAGTGAACTGACACTTAAACCAGTTGAAGTTGTTGAAGGTGTATGTGGAGGAAAACCACAATATTTACCTGCAGGTATAACAACTACATCAACATTTAGAATTAAAAGACCTGCTATTATTAATCTTAATAAGTCTGGATTATATACAAAACTTCCTAAGAAAAATATTTCTGCTGTTGATACATCAGATTCAAATGTTATTATTTCAAAACAAGTTACTGGTAAGTTAACTTCTTCAAGTGGTACATTAGAACTATCTACTTCTGATGTATTAGATGTTTCTACTGGTATTTCAAGTGCATTTTTTGAACCTTATGATGATGAAAAATATTCATTAATGTATGCTACTGGTGCTATAGAAAAATTAAGTTCAAATCAAGTCAATGTTAAAAATAATGGTAATGATATTGAATTTATTGGATTAAATAATTCTACTGCGGTAATTTTAAATACAACTCTAAAGAAAATTGGATTAACTAGTAAATCTAAAGATTATGTAAGAAGTTCTCAATTAGAAGTATCAAAAACTGTTGGTGTTTCTACTAATGGTGGGTTGGTTCAGAATAAGTATTATGGTTTGAGAGTAGAAGATGATAATATATCATTAAATGTTCCTGACGTTGTTAAGATTCATGCTGTTTATGAATCAAAGAATACTGTAGCACCAACTCTTGATAAATTAACATTTGTATCTGGACTTAGTTTAAATGAAAATTCAATTGTAGGTGAAAAGATTGTTGGAAATGATAGTAGAGCAATAGGACAAATTGTTAATAGAGTTGATGGAGAAAATATAGAATTTGTATATTTAAATGGAAATACCTTTACTGTTGGTGAGACAATTAACTTTAAAGAATCTAATATTGAATCTGTTCTTCAAACTTATACTGCAGGTAATTATATTGATAAGACCAGTAATTATAGTCTTGATAAAGGACATAAGAAACAATATTCAGATTATTCGAGATTGGTTAGAAAAAATAATGGATCTGTACCATCTAAGAGACTATTAGTAATATTTGATTACTATAAAGTAGCAAGTGGAAATAATGGAGATTTATTTACAGTAAATTCATATACTAAAGAAAGATATACTTCGGATATACCAGCAATAGGTAGGGATAGAGCCTCTGATATATTAGATTTTAGACCAAGGGTAAGACCTTTTGATTCATCTACAACTACAGATAGATCTCCTTTTGCGTTTGAATCAAGATCATTTGAAACGAATACAAAATATTCAATAACTCCAAATGAAAGTTCTATTTTGGGATATACTTATTATCTTCCAAGAATTGATAAACTTGTTATTAATAAATTTGAACAAGTTAAACTTATTAAAGGAGTTTCTGCTGACAAACCAGCACCACCAACAGAAATTGGTGATTCTATGGAGGTAGCTCAGATAAGTCTTCCACCTTATCTTTATAATCCTATTACTGATCCTAATATTAAATTATTTGATAATAGAAGATTTACCATGAGAGATATTGGTAAACTTGAAAAAAGAATTGATAATCTTGAGATTATGACTTCTCTTACAGCACTTGAACTTGATACAAAATCATTACAAGTTACAGATGCTGATGGTATTGATAGATTTAAGAGTGGGTTTGTAGTAAATGATTTTAAAGATAGAAGTTTTATAGATTTTAATGCTACTGGAAAGAGAACTGAAGATGGTTCTAGATGTGATGTTGATGTAGTTAATAAAGAATTGATTAGTGCAGTTGATATGTGGTCAATTCCTGCTGAATTGGCACTTATGCCAAGTCTTGATGAAAGAATAGTAGATACTTCAGCGAATTATAAACTATTAGATGAAAATTGCCAAAAAACAGGTGATTTATTAACTTTAGCATATAGTGAAGTTGATTGGATTAAAAATACTCAAGCATCAAATGTTGAAAATATTAATCCATTTAATGTTATTGTTTATGTTGGTGGTATAATACTTGATCCAGCATCAGATAACTGGATAAGAACAATCTATGTTGATAATTGGAGAAAAGAATCTACTGGGGCAACATGGGTAGAATCATCTAATGTTGAGTCTGATACAACTGCATCTAAAACTGATGTTGATGTAACTTCTGTCGAGGTTGAACCTGATGATAGTAGAGATTGGATAGGAAATCATGTTGATACCACAACTACTAAAACTACAACCACTACAAGGACTATTGAAACAAGTTTCACTAATACATTAGAAGGTCCTTCTAAAGAATTTGATTATGTTGAAAGTATTAAGATTAGTGGTGCAACGGATCCATTTATGAGATCCAGAAACGTTGGATTTAACGCTAATGGATTAAAGGCATTTACTAAACATTATCATAAATTGGATAGTGGAATACCTGATATATTCCCTAAATTGATTGAAATTGAAATGCAATCTGGATCTTTCACTATAGGTGAAAATGCAAAGATTATGAAAAATGGTGTACAGATTGGATATGTAAGAGTTAAAGCACCAGAACATAAGATTGGTGAATCTTGGGAGATTGTTCCTCAATCTTATATTCTGGATAGTCTTATAGCAGGTGTAGGTGGAGGCGTATATGAACTTCCACCAGAAATTAGTTCAGGTAGAAAGGTAGAAAAATATACAGTAGATCCTTTTGATAGAACAAGACCAGCACCTTCTGTATCATATTCAGCAACTTCTAAACTGTTTAATATTGATATAGTTGCATTGGCAAACAGTCCAAGTTACTATGGATATGTTGTTGATGGTGCTAATATTGTAGGTGAGCAAAGTGGTGCTAATGCTACTGTAACTGATGTTTCATTATATTCTGATAATTGGGGTGATGTATTAGGAACATTTTTCTTTAGAGATGCTAACCAGTCCCCAATGCCACATAATTTATTCTATACTGGAACTAAAACCTTTAGGATAACTGCTACACCTCCTGGAACTGTTACTTTACCAGGAAGCACTGCTTATGCAAGTGATGCATCTGGAACTTATACTGGAACAGGTAGTATTTTAACTCAGGCAACATCAACGGTTGGAGTTAGAGTTCCACCTGCACCTACACAGAAACCTAATTCCATAACACATCAAGTTTCTGTAAATCAAGAATCAGATACTGTGAGAGTTGAAGCTCCATATAGAGATCCCTTGGCACAGTCATTTGCTGTTGATGAAAGTGGAGCATTCTTAACATCATTTGATGTTTATTTTGCAAGTAAAGATCCTAATGCCAGAGTATTTGTAGAACTTAGAGATGTTGAATTAGGTACTCCAACAAGTTTCCTTGTGCAAGATTATGCTCAAGTTGCATTAAGTCCAGATGATATTCAAGTATCAGATGATGCATCTATAGCAACAAATATTAGATTCCCATCTCCTGTTTATTTGGAAGCAGGTAAAGAATATGCTATTGTATTCTTATCTCCTTCTTCAGACTTATATGAGATGTGGGTTTCTACAATGGGTCAGAAGACTATTAGGACTGCTAATTTACCTGATGTTGAGAGTGCTATTGTTACGAAACAATATATTGGTGGTAGTTTATTTAAGTCACAAAACGGAACTATTTGGACTCCAAGTCAATATCAAGATTTAACCTTTACACTTTATAAGGCATCATTCGTTCCTTCAGGTACTGTTACCTTCTATAATAGTCCTATTGAACCAGGTAATGAAAATACTCAAACATTATCAAATAATCCAATTAGAACTCATCCAAGAAAACTTAAAGTTTCCTTAAGTGGAACAGCAGCTTCTGCAACACTTCCTATAGGAAGAAAGGTAAGTACTGGTGCTATAGCAGATCCAGAAGATTCTAGTGTTACTGGAATTATTGAAAGAATTGGTTCTGGATTAGATACTAACGCATCTCCAGCCGAAAGTGAACTTGAAATTATTGCAAGAGGAAATGACTATGCATTTACTAATACTAATTTAATACCACTTAAGGCAGTAACTGGTAATGGATCTGGAGCAACAGTATCTGTTAGTATTACTAATGGTATTATAGATGCAAATGGTTTAACTAATATTACATCAGGTACTGGATATGTTGTAGGAGACATTCTTACTATTGATAACAGTAGTGCTCTTGTTACCAGTGGATATGGAGCAAGATTTGCTGTTGCTAAAATAAATTCTGCACTTGATACATTGTATCTAACAGATGTTCAGGGACAAGAATTTACAAATGGAGATCAATTAATTCATTATGGAGCATCTAATGATACCAGAACAGAAGTTGCTGGTACTACAATTGGTTCTAATGGTTCTCAAGTACTTAGTGATATTAATACAGGTAATGTATTAGAAATTACTCAACCTAATCATGCACATCATGGGATTAATAATGTTGTTAAGATACAAAATATTAAACCAGATTCTATTTTAACTCAAACTTCTTTAGAAATAACTGAATCTTCAACATCAGTATCTGTTGCTGATACTTCATGTTTTGTACAGTTTGCTGGTATTGTTACTGATAGAGGTCAAGCACTTATTGGTCAAGAAATTGTCGAATATGTATTGGATCATCAGAATAAATTAGCACTATCTTCCAGAGGTCTTGAGGATTCAACTGCTTCAGTTCATGCAAAAGGATCAACTATTCAACCTTATCAAATAAATGGATTCCCATTAGTCGGAATTAATAGCACAATAAATTTACCATCTAATACAACATTAAGAAATGCTTCAAATATTGACAATTATTTCTTAGAAATTGATAGAGGTACAAGTTCAAGATCATCAGGTAAAACTATGTTATGTTTTACTGATGAAAAAGGAGTTGGTGGAAATTCCGTAAAAGTATCTCAAAATCACCAGTTTAGTTCTTTATCACCTAAATTTAATGTAATTACACCTGGAAATGGAACTCGTGCTTCTGCATCAATAAGAACTGTTAGTGGTACAAGTGCTGGTGGAAATGAAATATCCTTTATTGATCAAGGATTTGAACCAACTATATTAAATGAGACTACATTCTTCCCAACTCCAAGATTATGTTGTTCTAAGACAAATGAATCAGAAAGATTGACAAATCTTCCTAAGCATAAATCAGTTACTTTGAAAGTTGATATGACTTCAACAGATAAGAATTTATCTCCTGTATTGGATATTAAGAATGCTATGTTTGAATTGGGTAGAAATAAGATCAATAATCCTATCGGTGTTGATAATTATGATACAGATAGTAGAACAAATGCTGTACTTGATGATCCTCATGGATCTATGTTTATATCTAAGAGAGTTAATTTGGCACAACCAGCAACTTCAATTAGAGTGTTAGTTGCTGCTAATGTTAGATCAGAAGCAGATATAAGAGTATTCTATAGATTGTATAGTGCAGATTCTACAGAGGTTTCTCAATCATACAGACCATTCCCAGGATATACGAATTTAATTGATTTGGATGGTGATGGTTTTGGTGATGAGATTATAGATTCTTCTAAGAATGATGGTAGAGCAGATGCTAAAGTTGAATCTAATAATATAGATGGTTTCTCAGAATATCAATTTACGGTAAATGATTTGGAACAATTCAGTGGATTTAATATTAAGATAGTAATGACTTCTACTAATGAATCTGTTCCAGTCAGATTGAAAGACTTTAGAGCAATTGCTTTAGCGTGAGGAATACTATTAATCCTCCAGTTAAATTTATTTTAGACCCATTTGGATCTGGAAAATTGATTAAATTCTTTTTACCTTTTGATTTTAGAACGGTTGAAGAAAAATTAAAACATTATCCTTTTAATCAGATATGATACCAGTTGAAGGACATAAAAACCTGTTTCGTGATGAAAAAACAGGTGCTATATTAAATACTGATAATAAAGAATATTATAGTTACATTTCATCAAGAAATAAGAAAGTTGATCAAAAATTAGAATTGGATGAAATGAAAAAAGATATTGATGAAATAAAAATGCTCTTGAAGCAATTAACTAATAATAAACCAATCTCATAAAATATAAATAAATATATAGATTCTGAATTGCTTACATAAATGGCAGATATAAAGGTCAGAGTAGGGCAACAAAATGCTGTTAAAGTTCTTTCTTCGCTTGCAGGAGCCCAAGGTCTTTCCTTAGCTGAACTCAGCGATGTCAACGCCTCGAACTTACTAAATGGCATGGTTTTGGTATATAACGGTGCAACCCAAAAATGGGACGCTACATTAACACTGACTCCAGGATCGGAGCAGAATTTAGACATCAATGGGGGAAATTTTTAAATGGCTAGTATAATTAGGATCAAAAGATCCTCTGGAACTACTAAACCAGCCAGTCTAAATTGGGGTGAAATGGCCTATGTAACTGGCATAGGTAGTTACGGTGGTACAAATCAATATAAGGACAGGATATTTGTTGGTGATGATGGTAGTAATGTTTTCCCAGTAGGTGGACATTATTATACTTCAATGATGGAGCACAGTCCAGGTACGGTTGAAGGTGTTCAAAATTCAAGAAATACTGATAGAGGTATTGTTGCGGTTATGGGACCGTCAGCAAACTCTGCATTAGGTGGTGCTGAATCACTTAAAGTTGATCAATGGAATGTAGATAATATTAGAATAGATGGAAATACAGTATCTTCTACTAATTCTGATGGAGATATCATTTTAGATCCAGCAGGTGTTGGGCATATTAATATTCCAGATGATCAGTTTATGTCATTTGGTAGTGATAAGGATGCTAAGATTGAGTATAATGAAGATGGAGATGATAGATTAACATTTTCTGGTGCTGAAGTTATGTTCAACACCCCGTTGAATGTATCTACTGCATCATATTTTGGTAAAGTTAGAATAGAAGATAATATTATTTCAACTGTAAGTGGTGCTGGTGATAAACTGTTTATTGACCCATTTCCCGATGGATTGAGTAATCAGGGTGATGTTATTATTAAAGGTAACTTACAAGTTGATGGTACAACAACTGCTGTTAATTCAACTGCTGTTACTGTTAATGACCCAATATTTACTATTGGTGATGTTACAAGTGTAAGAACTGTAATGACTCCAGTAGCAACTGGTATTTCTACTATAAGACTTGACTCTGTTATAGGTATTAATACTGGAGATACAATTACAGGTAGTAATTCCTTACCTAATAGTGGATTAACAACAACAACTGCTATTGATATAACAAATAAAATTATTACAATTGAAGGGTCTACAAGTGCAGGTATTACAACTACAACAGAATTAACAATTACTCATGCTTACGATACTAATACTGATCGTGGTATAGCATTTAATTATAATACTGGTATTGGTACTGCAAATAATAAAACTGGTTTCTTTGGTTATGTAGATGCTGATACAAATCCTGCAAGTAATGCACCAGAAAGATCATGGACTTATGTTCCTGATGCAACTACAGCAAGCAATACAGTAGCTGGTACAAGAGGATTCTTAGATATTAAAGGAATCTATTATCAGACTCCTGATTATAATACTCATGGTGTTGTATACTTTGATGAAAATGGTTTACAAACATCAACTAATGCAGCAGCATCTCCAGTAATAACATCTAAGCAGGTAATGACTGCCATTACTAAGAATACTCTTGCATTACCAAGTAATGTAACAGTAACTACTGGAGATATTATTAGACAAGATACTACTAATGCTTATGGTATTGTTGAGTCTGGTGGAAGTACAGCAGCATTATCTTTGATAGGTGTTGAAGGTACATTTACTGATACTTACAATATTAGAAGAGAAGGACAAAATGGTTCGGTTGAAAATCTTTCTGTAGTACCCGATTCAATTTCTGTGATATATACTAATAAGCCTCATTGGACTTCAACACTTGATGGGGGTACGTTCTAACTTTAAAAATTATGCAACAACAAAATAATGGTGACGTTGATGTTAATGTTCTTGTGAGTTTATATAATGGTAAATTGGCACAATCATTAAATCAAAATGTACTTTTAGAAGCAAAGTTACAAACCTTAAAAAATGATTTTGACGAAGAAACAAAACTTCTTCAACAAGAGATAGTTACTTTACAAGAAGAAAATCAGAAACTGAAACTTAAAGATGGCAAAACCAGCAAGTAGAACACAATTAGTAGATTACTGTTTAAGAAAACTGGGTGCTCCTGTTTTAGAAATCAATATTGATGATGATCAAATTGATGACTTAGTTGATGATGCTCTGCAATTATTTCAAGAACGTCATTTTGATGGTGTAGAGAGAATGTACTTGAAGTACAAACTTACACAAGCAGATCTTGATAGAGGGCAAGCAAAAAGTACTGATGGAGTTGGTATTGTAACTACAACTGCTACTTCTACAAATATATCAGGTTATGGAACTACCACAAGTAACTGGTATGAGACTTCTAATTTTTTACAAGTACCAGATTCTGTAGTTGGTATAGAAAAGATATTTAGATTTGATAGTAATACCATTTCAGGTGGTATGTTTAGTATTAAATATCAGTTATTTTTAAATGATCTTTATAATTTTAATTCAGTAGAACTTCTTCAATATGCTATGGTAAAATCATATCTTGAGGATATTGATTTTCTATTAACAACTGATAAGCAAGTAAGATTTAATAAGAGACAGGATAGATTATATTTGGATATTGATTGGGGTTCAGAAAGTGCTGATACGTATTTGGTTCTTGATTGTTATAGGGCATTAGATCCAAATTCATTTACTCAAGTCTATAATGATAGTTTCTTGAAACTATATTTAACTGCATTGATTAAAAGGCAATGGGGTCAAAATCTAATTAAGTTTAAAGGAGTTAAACTTCCAGGTGGCATAGAATTGAATGGGAGAGAAATATATGATGATGCTGAAAGAGAAATTGATAGCATTAGGCAAAGAATGGCAAATGAGTATGAATTACCACCATATGATTTTGTAGGTTAATGGGATATGGCATTAAATCCGTTTTTTCTACAAGGTTCTTCTAGTGAACAAAGATTAGTTCAAGAATTAATTAATGAACAATTAAAAATTTATGGAGTTGATGTAACTTACATACCCAGAAAATTTGTAGAAGTTGATAATATATTAAATGAAGTTCAATCATCTAAATTTGATGATAACTTTACTATAGAAGCGTATGTTAATACTTATGATGGATATAGTGGACAAGGTGATTTAATGACTAAATTTGGAATGAGTTTAAGGGATGAAGTTACTCTTACCGTTTCAAAAGAAAGATTTGAAGATTTTATTTCTCCATTTATGGCTGGATTGGTAGATGGAAGTGATACTGGAATAACTCTTGCTACTCGACCAAGAGAAGGAGATTTAGTTTATTTTCCATTAGGACAAAGATTATTTGAAATAAAGTTTGTAGAGCATGAAGATCCTTTCTATCAGTTGGGAAAAAATTATGTCTATCAACTTAAATGCGAACTCTTTGAATATGAGGATGAGGTTATTGATACTTCTATTGATGCAATTGACACACAAGTTGAAGATGAAGGATATATTACACAATTACAATTAGTTGGTGTTGGTAGAACTGCATTAGCAACATCCACAATAGGTATTGGATATGTAAGAGAAGTATTTTTGAATAATGATGGTTATGGATTTACAGCAAATCCAATAATTACATTTACAGAATCCCCTACAGGAGATACTGCAAGAGCAGTTGGACTTTTGACAACTAGAGCAAATATTACATCAATTGAGAAGATTTTACTAACAAGTGCTGGTGCTGGTTATACTATGACACCATCTATTACTATTAGTGGTGGAGGTGGTGCAGGTGCAGCAGCTACTTGTTCTATTGAAACTGTATATAATGGTGCTATAAGATTTAGTGTTAATGATGGTGGTGTTGGATATGGAACTGCACCAACAGTAACAATAGAGGCTCCAGGTGCAGGAACCAGAGCAACTGGAATAACATCTCTTGGACTATCTGGATCAGACAGGATTGTTAGAAGTATATACGTAGAGAATCCAGGAATTGGATATTCTGTAGCACCAACAGTAACAATTGCTGATCCAGAATCTATGGTCGGTATTGGAACTTATATATTTAATGAAACAATTGAAGGTTCTCTTTCTAAGACACAAGCAATAGTTAAATCTTGGGATAGAGATACCCTTATACTTAAGATTTCCAATGTTGGTATAGGTTCGACTATTGCTGGATTCCGTACAGGAGAATCTATAATTGGTAAAGAATCTGGTGCTGAATATAGTGTTGCTATATTTAAGCAAGAAGATATTGACGATAAATATAACACTGGTGATGAGTTTGAAGGACTTGGAGACGATATTTTAGACTTCACTGAAACAAATCCATTTGGTAATTATTGATGTTAGGAACTTATTTTTATCACGAGATAATAAGAAAAACCGTTATTGCTTTCGGTACACTGTTTAATGATGTTCATGTTAGACATCAAGATGCTTCTGGGAAGGATCTTAATGATATAAAGGTTCCTATATCATATGGACCACGACAAAAGTTTTTAGCAAGATTGGAACAACAACCAGACTTGAATAGGGCAGTTCAAATAGAACTTCCAAGAATGTCTTTTGAAGTTAATAATATTTCATATGATCCAAGTAGAAAGGCTGGTGTAACACAAACATTTAAAGCAAAAGATGGTAAAAATTATAAGAAAGTTTTTATGCCAGTCCCATATAATTTGGGATTTGAATTAAATATCCTTACTAAATTGCAGGATGATTCGCTACAAATAATTGAGCAGGTATTACCATTTTTTCAACCAGGATTTACTTTATCAATAGATTTAGCAAAATCTATTGGTGAAAAAAGAGATGTTCCAATCGTTCTTGATAATATAGAATTTACTGATGATTATGAAGGAAATTTTGAAACCAGAAGAGCATTAATTTACACTCTTACTTTTACTGCTAAGACTTATATGTTTGGTCCTATTGCAGATACTACAGATGGACTTATTCGTAAGGTTCAATTGGATTACTATACTGATACTGATACAAGAACAGCATCTCGTGAAATGAGGTATACCGTTGCTGCTAAAGCGAAAAAAGATTATAATGATGATAAAGTAATTGATGAAGCAGATGATCCACTAATTCCATTGGGAGATGATTTTGGGTTCACTGAAACTTCAACTTTCTTTGGTGACGGTAAAGAATTCAGTCCAACTCGTAAGATAGATATTTAATCATGAAAGATAATTATGACGATTTGAATGATGCATTTAATACTGAAATAGAAGTTCAGCAAGTTAATGAAGGTGGTTGTGTCCGAAGAAAAGATAAATTAACTGATGTTACTAACGAGGCTGAACAAGATTATAAGTATGCAAGAGCACAGTTATATTCATTAATTGAAAAGGGGCAAGAAACTTTAAATGGAGTTATGGAACTTGCTGGTGAAAGTGCGAGTCCAAGAGCATATGAAGTTGCTGGACAAGTATTAAAATCAACTGCAGATATTACTGATAAATTAGCAGATCTTCAAAAGAAGATGAAAGATTTGGATGAAGATAAACCTAAAGGTCCAAGTACTGTTACTAATAATGCTGTTTTTGTTGGTAGTACATCAGAACTTCAAAAGATGCTGAAACAAGAGATTCTAAATAATAAGGAAGAATAGTAATTGCTATGAGTTGCCCTAAAGGAGAATACTACTGTAGAACATCTGGTAAGTGTAAATCTATACCTGCTGGACATAAAGTTACTGCTGATGGTGATTTGATTAAAGAAGATAAGAAGAAATCTTATAGTGATATAATTACAAAGAATGCAAGTGAATTTGGTGATACATTAAACAAGAGTAAACAGGTCAAGAAATTTAAAAACTCTGTCGAAGATTTTGGGAAAACTGGAAAGATTGATATTAAAAGTTTAGTAAATAATAATAAAAATTTACCAGATTTTTTAAAAACTACTGGTAAGAATGCTTTAGTAAAAACATTACAAGGTCTTACCACAAAATTAAAGACTGAACAATATTCTGATTGGAGATCTGAATTTAAAATAGAAGAAGAAACTACACTTGATGAAGGAAAGAAGAAATTATTAGCAGGACTTCTTGCACTTCCATATTTGGCGAAAAAGTTTTTGTCACCAACAGTTGATAGACTACTGAACCAAGGGAGAAAAACAAAAATAGGTGGAGATACAAGAAGTGGTGTAACTGAAGAAGTACAAGGTGGAGTAAACGTAGAAACTTATACTGATGGTATACAGTTTAATGAAATAGAAACTATAGATATAATTAAGACAAAACCACTTGATCCTTCTAATTGGAGAAGTGAGTTAATAAATACAAATACAGGACATTAAAAAATCATGATCACTAATATTAAAGGATCTCAAGCAGCATGTGGTACTGACGCTGCAAATGCTTCTACATTTGGTAGTGCAACAGTGGTTCGTCTTTGTAATAATGGCGGTACTGCAAGATTAGTAACCGTTATTGATGAAGTTGGAGGATCTACTACAATTGGAACATTTACAATGCCAGGTAACACTGTTGAGTTTGTAGAGAAAAAACCAACTGAAGCAATTTTTGCTGCAAACGCTTCCGTTTTAGGTTCATCTGTAGGATACGCAAACTAATAATTTAATTTTATATTATGAGTCAGCAAGAGGTATACTTAGGTAATCCCAACCTGAAGAAGGCGAATACTCCTATAGAATTCTCGGAAGAAAATATTCGAGAATTTTTAAAGTGTAAAGAAGATCCAATATATTTTACTAGAAATTATATAAAGATTGTTTCTCTTGATGAGGGATTAGTACCTTTTAATATGTACGACTTCCAAGAGAAGTTAATCGATAGATTCCATAAGAATAGATTCAATATTTGTAAGATGCCTCGTCAGACAGGTAAATCTACAACTTGTATATCATACTTATTACATTATGCGGTTTTCAATGATAATGTCAATATTGCTGTTCTGGCAAACAAAGCATCCACAGCTAGAGATTTACTTGGCAGATTGCAACTTGCATATGAAAATTTGCCTCGATGGATGCAACAAGGTATAATATCTTGGAATAAAGGATCACTTGAATTAGAAAATGGATCAAAAATATCGGCAAACTCTACTTCTTCATCTGCTGTCCGAGGTGGATCCTATAATGTCATCTTTCTTGACGAGTTCGCTTTCATCCCGAATCACATTGCTGACGACTTCTTTGCCTCTGTTTATCCTACTATTACGTCTGGACAAAGCACAAAAGTAATTATTGTTTCAACCCCAAGGGGTATGAATCACTTTTATCGTATGTGGCATGATGCTGAAAGAAATAAAAGTGAATATGTCCCTACTGATGTTCATTGGAGTGAAGTTCCTGGTAGAGATGATGCATGGAAAGAATCAACAATTGCAAACACATCAGAACAACAGTTTAAGATTGAGTTCGAGTGTGAATTTTTAGGATCTGTTAATACTCTTATTAATGCAGCAAAACTTAAAAACTTAGTATTTGAACCACCAAAGACTAAAAATGCTGGACTTGATATTTACGAAGAACCAAAACCAGAACATAATTACATAATTACAGTTGACGTTGCAAGAGGACTTGGTAATGATTATTCTGCTTTCATAGTTTTTGATACAACAGAGTTTCCTTATAGAGTAGTTGCTAAGTATAGGAATAATGAAATCAAACCTATGCTGTTCCCAAATATTATTTTGGATGTGGCAAAAGGATATAATCAGGCATATCTATTAATAGAAGTGAATGATATAGGTGATCAGGTTGCAAGTATTCTTCAATATGATCTTGAGTATGAGAATGTCTTAATGGCATCTATGAGAGGTAGAGCAGGTCAAATAGTTGGACAAGGTTTTTCTGGTAAGAAAACTCAACTTGGTGTAAGAATGACATCTGCAGTTAAGAAGTTGGGATGCTCTAATCTTAAGACTATGATGGAGGATGATAAACTCCTTACTTGGGATTATGATATAATTTCAGAACTAACTACATTTGCACAAAAGCATAATTCATTTGAAGCAGAGGAAGGATGTAATGATGACCTTGCTATGTGTCTTGTTATATTTGCTTGGTTAGTTGCACAAGATTATTTTAAAGAGATGTCTGATAATGACATTCGTAAAAGAATATATGAAGAGCAGAAAAATCAGATAGAACAAGATATGGCTCCATTTGGTTTTGTATCTGATGGGTTTGATGATGGTAGTTTTGTTGATAGAGATGGTGATAGGTGGAACTTAGATGAATATGGAGATCGTTCATACATGTGGGACTACATGTAAATAGACATATTGATAAATATTTTTAGTATAATTCTGAGACTCGGAGAGTAAAAAGATGCCATTAAACTTAGCATCTCCTGGCATTGTAATAAGAGAGGTCGATTTAACAATTGGACGAGTGGATCCTACGAGTGGATCTACAGGAGCACTTGTCGCCCCATTTTCAAAGGGACCTGTTGGAGATCCTCAACTCATAGAGAGTGAAAATGATCTACTACAAACTTTTGGACAACCTTATTCAATAGATAAGCATTACGAACATTGGATGGTTGCTTCATCATACTTAGCGTATGGTGGGACATTAAGTGTAGTTCGTGCTGATGATACGGGATTGGCAAACGCCACTGATGATGGTAGTCCATCACTTAAAATTAAAGGTATAGAACATTATAACCAATTAGGTTATGATGAGAATACTATTTCAGGTGCTAGTATAGCAGCAAAAAACCCAGGTATCTGGGCAAATGGTATTAAAGTTGCTGTTATTGATGGTCATTCGGATCAAACATTAGGTGGAATTACCGTTTCTGGTTTAAGTACTACAACTATTAATGTTGGTGCTGGTGTTACTCAATCAGTTCTTGATAGAGTACAAGCAGGTGCAGGTGGAACTTCCCTCTTAGACGGATACTTAAAAGGAATAATAACTGCTGTTGATACTGACAAAGAAACAATTAATGTTAAAGTGGTTTCTCATGTTGATGCTGCAGGAACAGAAACCGAAGTAGATTATACTGAAGGTGGTGTATTTGAATTTAAGAATGTTGATAAAACTGGTTCTCCTATAGGAGTTTCCATTCATGGTGGAGCACCTGCTGATGCTTATGCAAGTAACGCAATTGCTCTTGGAGTAAAAACACCTACAAGTGTAATTGATTGGTTTGATTCGCAAGACATTGAATTAAGTTCTAAAAATGCTGATGGTCAGACAGTAAAACTTCAATGGGATCAAATAACAAATAGACCTGGAACTTCTACTTTTGCTTCAAGCAGAGGTGCAAGATTCGATGAAATGCATGTCATTGTTATTGATGATACTGGAGAAATTACTGGTAACGCTGGTACAATTCTTGAGAAGCATTTATCACTATCTAAATCAAAGGATGGTGAATTTTCTGCTGGTAGTCCTTCTTATTGGAGAAAATATCTTGCAACTAATTCATCTTACATTTTTGGTGGTAGTCAACCGTCAGGAGGTATAGCAGCTGGATATTCTGATTTGTCTGGTGGATGGATGCCTGATGCTGATCCTTGGGATAATAATGCTACCGATGTAAATTATGCTCAGATTGGTAATTGGACTGCAACTCTAACTGGAGGTAAATCCTACGGTGGTAAGAGTAATTACACAACTACAGGTGCTTTAGATTGTGGAGTAGATGATATAGTTGGTGGATTAACTTTATTTGAAAATACTGAAGAAACTGACATTGACTTTGTTCTAATGGGATCTGCAAATTATCCAAAAGAACAAGCACAGTTTGTTGCAGATAAGTGTATTGCTGTTGCAGAGGCAAGAAAGGATACAGTTGCATTCTGTTCTCCATATAGACAAGCGTTCTTAAACGATAGTTCTGTAGGTGCAGTTACTGTTAATGACATCGATACTATTACTGAAAATATCAAGTCATTCTATTCTGGAAGAGCATCATCAACTTACGCTGTATTTGATAGCGGTTACAAGTACATGTATGATCGCTTTAATAATACATTCAGATATGTTCCATTAAATGGAGACATTGCTGGAACTTGTGCCAGAACAAGTCTTGAGCAGTTCCCTTGGTTCTCACCAGCAGGAACAGCAAGAGGTGCTATTCTTAACGCAGTTAAATTAGCATACAATCCAGGCAAGAAACAGAGAGACATTCTTTACTCAAATAGAATTAATCCTGTTATTATCTCACCTGGTGCTGGTATTGTTTTATTTGGAGATAAAACAGCATTTGCAAAAGCATCTGCATTTGATCGTATTAACGTTCGTAGATTGTTTATCTACCTTGAAAATGCAATTAAAGCGGCTGCAAAAGATCAACTCTTCGAGTTCAATGATGAACTTACAAGGACAAACTTTGTAAATATAGTTGAACCATTCTTAAGAGATGTTCAAGCGAAGAGAGGTATCTTCGATTTCGTTGTTGTTTGTGACGAAACAAATAACACAGCAGCAGTCATTGATGCAAATGAGTTTGTTGCTGACATATTCATCAAACCAGCACGTTCTATCAACTTCATCGGTCTAACCTTTGTTGCTACAAGAACTGGTGTTGCATTTGAAGAAGTAATCGGTTCCGTTTAATTTAGAGGTTTAAAAAATCAATCATGGCTAGAAACCAAGTCAATCCACCACCACTAAGGACGATTTCAAACTTTAAGAGTAAGTTGACAGGTGGTGGTGCTCGTCCAAATCTCTTTGAAGTTGTTCTTACATTCCCAGATACATCTAAACCAGACTCTGATGTTCTTGATAAAGCAAGATTCATGGTTAAAGCAGCAACTTTACCAGCATCTAATGTTGGTTTAGTTGATGTTGCCTTTAGAGGTAGGGTATTAAAAATAGCAGGTGACAGAACATTTGATACATGGTCACCAACCATCATTAATGATACAGACTTTTCAATTAGGTCTGCATTTGAAAGATGGATGAATACCATCAATAGAGTTTCTGATAATACTGGATTAACTAATCCTGCAGATTATCAAGCAGATGCATATGTTTATCAGTTAGATCGTGATGGATCTACTCTAAGAACATATCGTTTTTATGATGTATTCCCAACTCAAGTTGGTCAAATTGAATTAAGTTATGAGCAATCTGGCATTCAGGAATTCACAGTCGAACTACAAGTTCAATGGTGGGAAGCTATTAAAGGAACTGGTCCAAATGCTGGTGGTGAAGATATTAACTAAATAGTGCTATAATAGTAGGATAAAGAGTATTATACTATGGCAAAACTGTTTGGTTTTTCTATTGAGGATTCAGAAAAGAAATCCACTTCGATAATATCACCCGTCCCCAAAAATAATGAGGACGGTGTTGATAATTTTATATCGAGTGGATTTTATGGTCAGTATGTAGATATTGAAGGTGCATATCGTTCTGAATATGATCTAATAAAAAGATATAGAGAGATGGCACTTCATCCAGAGTGTGATGGTGCTATTGAAGATGTTGTTAATGAAGCAATTGTTAGTGACCTTTATGATTCTCCAGTAGAAGTAGAATTATCTAATTTAAATGCTAGTACTGGTTTAAAGAAAAAAATTAGAGAAGAATTTAAATATATTAAAGAATTGATGGACTTTGATAAAAAGTGCCATGAAATTTTTAGAAATTGGTATGTAGATGGAAGATTATTTTATTTAAAAGTAATAGATACTAAGAATCCACAAGACGGATTACAAGATCTTAGGTATATTGATCCTCTTAAGATGAAGTATATTCGTAAAGAGAAGCAGAAGAAAGGTGCTTATAATGATCCATCAATACAGATAAGAAATAATAAGGAAGCAGTTCCTAATCCAGAATTTGAAGAATATTTTATCTATACACCAAAACCAAGTTATCCTATTGGGATGGGTAATAAAAATGCTAAAGATTCTATAAAAATTGCTAAAGATTCTGTTACATATTGCACTTCAGGATTAGTTGATAGAAATAAGAATAGAGTTCTTTCTTATCTACAAAAAGCAATTAAAGCACTTAATCAACTTAGAATGATTGAGGATTCTCTTGTTATCTACAGATTATCAAGAGCACCAGAAAGAAGAATATTTTATATTGATGTAGGTAATTTACCAAAAGTAAAAGCAGAACAATACCTAAAAGAGGTAATGTCTCGCTATAGAAATAAGTTAGTTTATGATGCTTCAACTGGTGAAGTTCGTGATGACCGTAAATTTATGAGTATGATGGAGGATTTCTGGTTGCCTCGTAGAGAAGGTGGTCGTGGAACTGAAATTACAACTTTACCTGGTGGTCAAAATTTGGGTGAACTTTCTGATATTGAATATTTCCAAAAGAAACTTTATAGAGCATTAGGTGTTCCTGAATCAAGAATTGCTGCTGATGGTGGATTTAATTTAGGACGTTCATCAGAAATCTTGAGAGATGAACTTAAGTTTGCTAAGTTTGTGGGGCGTTTAAGAAAGCGTTTTGCTCAAATGTTTAATGATATGCTCAGAACTCAATTGATTCTGAAGAATATTGTTACTCCAGAAGATTGGAAAATGATGGAAGATCATATTCAATATGATTTCATCTATGATAATCAATTTGCAGAATTAAAAGAATCTGAGCTTATGGAAGGCAGATTAAATATGCTTGCAACAATTGAACCTTATATTGGCAAATTCTATTCCACTGAATACGTTCGTAAGAGAGTATTACGTCAAACTGATTCTGAGATTGAAGAGATTGATACTCAGATTGAAGATGAAATACAGAAAGGAATTATTCCAGATCCATCCAGTCTTGATCCAATAACTGGTGAACCATTACCAGAAGAAGGTGGGGATATGTCTATGGAAAGTATGGGTGAAGTTCCTATGGATCCTGGTTTAGAAGCAGAAGCACAGAAAGTAGATGCACAATATCAAAAAGATACTAAGAAGGCTGAGTTATAAATAGGAAATATAAACCTATATTTTAATTTAATGGAAGATATTATTGATTTGATTGCCACTGATGCTTCTGCATCTGAGGTATCTGATAAAATTAAAGATTTATTGTACCAAAAATCTGCAGAGCGTTTAGATTTAGCTAGACCTTTAGTAGCATCATCAGTTTTTGGTGATGAAGAATTGGATCAACCAGATGAGCAATCTATAGAAGAACCTACTGAATAGGAATAAGAATAATGAAACTTATTACAGAAGAGATTTCACAAGTAAAAATTATAACTGAAGGTAAGGGAGCAAATAAAACTCTCCATATCGAAGGTGTATTTTTACAAGGAGGCATTAAAAACCGTAATGGTAGGATGTATCCTGTAGATACTCTTTCTCGTGAAGTTGGTAGATATTGTGATAACTTTGTTGGTAAAGGTCGTGCTTTAGGAGAGTTGGGTCATCCCGAAGGTCCTACAGTAAATCTTGATAGAGTTTCTCATAAAATTACTTCTCTTACACAAGAAGGTAATAATTTTAGAGGAAAAGCAAAACTTCTTGAAACACCTATGGGTAAGATTGCAAAATCTTTACTTGGTGAAGGTGTTATGCTTGGAGTTTCTTCCAGAGGTGTTGGGTCACTTAAGGAAGATTCAAATGGGTGTAAAATTGTAGGTGAAGATTTTCAGTTAGCAACTGCTGCTGATATCGTTGCCGATCCTTCCGCACCTGATGCATTTGTAAATGGAATTATGGAAGGAAAAGAGTGGGTTTGGGAAGGAGGACTACTCCGTGAGCAACTCGCAGAAAAAACAAAGAAATCAATTAATACATTAGTTGGTCAACGTGCTTTAGAGGAGCACAAGTTAGGTCTATTTAACGATTTTCTAAATAACCTCTAAGTTTAATAAAACTTAAATGTATTATAAATAATAAAAGATTCTTTCTGAATCTAGTAAACCGTCCGTTGGTAGCAATTTACACGACATGGAAAACATCGAAGAAAACGTAGTAACCAAGGGTGCAGCGAAGGGTGAACCACTACAAGCACCATCTGGTGCTGCAGTTGAAGACCTCGGTGGACCTACTCCTGAAAACTATCGTCCCGACGACGACTCTGCAAAGCTTAAAGAAGGTGGAGCAACCTTAGCACAAGTTAAGAATGTTGTAAACCAGAAAGCAGCAGCTGCAGAAGAAGTCGAGCACGAAGAGGAGGTTGTTGCTGAAGAAGAAACAACTACTGATGAAGTAGTTGCCGAAGAAGAAACAACTGAAGAAGAAGTTGTATCTGAAGAGGAAACAACAGAAGAAGGAACTGAAGTTGTTGCCGAAGAAGAGACTACTGAAGAAGAAGTCATCGAAGAAATTAATGTTGAGGAAGACCTCAAAGCATTAATCGAAGGTGAAGATCTTTCTGAAGAGTTTCAGGATAAAGCTAGAACTATTTTCGAGACCGCAATCAAAACTAAGGCTGTCGAAATTAAGGAAGAACTCAATGAGGCATATGCCACTGCTCTTGTAGAAGAACTTGATGAAATCAAGTCAAATCTTACAGAGAGAGTTGACTCTTACCTTGAGTATGTTGCAGACGAGTGGATTAAAGAAAACGCTCTGCAAGTAGAGGCAGGTCTCAAAACAGAAATGACCGAATCATTCCTTGAAGGAATGAAGGGTCTTTTTGAAGAACATTATGTATCAATCCCTGAAGAAAAATATGATGTGCTTAATAGCATGGTAGATAAGCTTGATGAAATGGAGAATAAGCTCAATGAGCAGATTAATCGCAACGTTGCGTTAAATCGTAGATTAGCTGAGTCTACAGCAGATGGAATATTTGCTGCAGTCACTGAGGGTCTTGCAGACACTCAAAAAGAGAAGCTAGCTACTCTTGCTGAAAATGTTGAGTTTGAAAGTGAATCAGACTATCGTGAGAAACTAGGTACTTTAAAGGAATCTTATTTTCCTGTAAAGACCAGTGCTCCAAAAAGCACCTCCGAAAACTTATCTGAAGAGGTTTCTACTGATGAGGTAATTTCACAAGAAGTTAACCCAACAATGCAAGCCTATTTGAATACGCTTTCAAGAGCTGCTAAAAAGTGATTTTTAGATCATTAAATTCAAACAACAAAAACCGTAAGAGGTAAATTTCAAATGCAGATGTACAATTCTGAGTACCTGCAGGAGAAGTGGGCTCCAATCCTTGATTACGATGGATTGGACAAGATTCAAGATCCACATCGTCGATCTGTAACCGCTATCCTGCTTGAAAACCAAGAGAAAGAACTTAGAGAAGAGCGTTCTTTCCTTTCAGAAGCCCCAACAAATAGTACCGCATCAGGTAGTTCAGCCGCAGGTTTCTCTGCTGACGCTGCTGCTGGTGGTCCTACTGCTGGTTTCGACCCTGTTCTAATCTCATTGATTAGACGTTCAATGCCAAACTTGGTCGCATATGACCTTGCTGGTGTTCAACCAATGAATGGTCCTACTGGACTAATCTTCGCAATGCGTTCTCGCTACAAGACACAGAGTGGTACAGAAGCTCTGTTCGACGAAGCAGATACAGCATTCTCTGGACAAGATTCTGGATTAGATAACACAAACGGCATGACAAATGCTGCTGTTGGTCTTGGTACTACAGCACAAGATGGATCTAACCCAAGTGTCCTTAACGATTCTTCACCTGGAACCTATAACGTAGGTCAAGGTATGAGAACTGATGACGCTGAATCACTTGGTGAGTCAGATCATTTCAACCAGATGGCATTCTCAATCGAGAAGGTCACCGTTACAGCTAAATCTCGTGCGTTAAAAGCTGAGTACAGTTTAGAACTTGCTCAAGACCTTAAGGCAATCCACGGATTGAATGCAGAAGCAGAACTTGCTAACATTCTTTCTACTGAGATTCTTGCTGAAATCAACCGTGAAGTTATCCGTACAATCTATAACGTTGCTGAAGCTGGTGCTCAAGCAAACGTTGCTAATGGTGGTACATTCGACTTAGACGTTGATAGTAATGGTAGATGGTCAGTTGAGAAGTTCAAGGGACTTATTTTCCAGATCGAGAGAGATGCTAACGCAATCGCACAAAGAACTCGTCGTGGAAAGGGCAACATGATTCTCTGCTCTGCAGACGTTGCTTCCGCACTAACAATGGCTGGTGTACTTGATTACACACCTGCTCTTAATGCTAACCTTAACGTAGATGACACAGGCAATACATTTGCTGGTGTTCTTCAAGGTAAGTATAGAGTATACATTGACCCATATTCTGCTAACGTTGCTGCTTCACAGTACTACGTTGCTGGATACAAAGGTTCTTCACCTTATGACGCTGGACTGTTCTACTGCCCATACGTTCCACTACAGATGGTTCGTGCTGTTGGTCAGGACACCTTCCAACCAAAAATTGGATTCAAGACTCGCTACGGCATCGTCGAGAACCCATTCTCACAAGGTACAACTCAGGGACTTGGTACTCTAACTAAGAACTCTAACCGTTACTACAGAAGAGTTAAGGTTGCTAACCTAATGTAATATAGATATTACATATCTTTTCGAGGGGGGGTCGCAAGACCTCCCTTTTTTATTTTATTTTATAAATAATATTACAATTATGTCTTTCTGTAGAAATGGAAAATATAGACCTTGATAGAGAAGTTATTTTAGAAAAGAAAAAAGTTGGAGATGCTATCAAAGCGATCTATAATACTGTTAAAAATGTTTCTACTAAAAGTGGTAAAACAATAGAAACATTAGGTACTGCTGCTGGTAAAAAGGCGGCAAAAGATGTTGCAACAAGAAAAGCAATTGTTAGTACTGCAAAAAAATATACTGAACCAGCAGTTAAAAAAGCAACTGAAATTGGAAAACAAGGTGTAAAAGATATTAAAACATTTGTCCCACCTGCAGCACAAGTAACTGGAACTGTACTAAAACAAACTGGTGAAGGTATTCGACAAGGAGCAGCACGTAGTTATGAAGCAGGTAGACAAGCAAGACAAACTTATGAAAGAATTAAGCAAACAAAATTAGCAGGAAGGACACAACAAGCATTAACAAGTGCATCGGAAAGAGGGAAAAAGGATCTTAAACTTACATTGGATCAAGGTGCAAAAACATGGGATCAATTTAGTAAGGATGTAAAAAATAAAACTTCAAACCTTTTAGGAAAAGCAGGACAGAAAACACAGACATCAAATACTGCAGGAAAAGTAGGACAGAAATCCCAAACAGCACCAGTTAAGAAACCAGATGGTCGTAAGAAACCAATGAATCCTTGGTTATCGTTCTGGAAAAAAGATCCAAATAAAAATATATCTAATTTTAAAATTCAAAAACCAGCAACAACACAAAAACTATTAAAAGGTACTCCTGCAGCAAAACAAATAACAGGTGCTGCAACACCTAAACAGTTACCAGGTGTTTCAACACCTAAACAGTTACCAGGTGTAAAGGCAAAAGGTTCTCTTCCAGTAGGTAAAGTAGGTGGTCCAATTACTTCAACTAATACTACTGCACGTAAGCAGATATTAGATGCTGGAAAACCTAAAGCACCTACGAAAGCAACTAATACTCCTTCCTTTAATAAGGATGTTAAGACTGCTATTGCACAAGGACGTAAAACAAAAATTGGTAAGATAAAGAGATCTAATAACGTTAAACTTACCACTGCATTTGCTTCAGGTGTATTAGGTGGATCGGTACACACTTCATGGAAATCTGATAAGAAAGGTGGAGAATCTTCTGTTGCTGATGCTTCTGCAATTGCAGCATCAGGTGGAACAGGTACAACGGTAGGATCTGCAGTTGGAAAGGCTGCTGGTGCAGTTGGAAAGGCACCTGGAAAAGCAGGTACAGTTGGTGCTAAAGTTGGTGCTAAAGTTGGTGGTGATGGTGGTAAAGCAGCATGGTTAGCAAAGACTGCTAATAGTCCAGCAGCTAAATCGGGTGTGTTTAGTGATGATGAAAGATGGGAAACTCATAAAAAAAGTAAAAAGAAGTGAATTAAATGACAGTAGCATCACCCTTTAGGAATCAGATAGATAATAGAAATTTTTTATCTGGAATAGGTTTCAAGTTTAATCTTGCAAAATATCCCAAAGTTGACTTTTTTTCAAATAGTGCTAAAATACCAGAAATATCTTTAGAACTTGCTAAACAACCAACATATCTAAAAGATATTGATGTACCTGGTGAGAAGTTAACTTATGGTGATTTTACTTTAAGATTCTTAGTTGATGAGAATATGGAAAACTATATGGCAGTATATAATTGGCTGACAGGATTAGGATTTCCAGAAACAACACAACAATTTAAAGAACTAACCACAGATGATGCAAATCAAAGAGATTTGACTGAAGCATTCTGTGATGGAACTCTTAGGATTTTAAACAGTAATTATAGAGAAATTGCAAAAGTAAAATTCCAAGATTTATTTCCAATATCACTTACATCATTAAATTTTGATGCAACTAGCCCAGATATACAATACTTTACAGCAGAAGCATCTTTCAAGTATACTATTTACGATTTGATTAGTTCTACTTAAATGAACCTTGACAAAATTCAGGAGATGTGGGAGCGTGATGCTGTCATTGATCCTGATAATCTACATGATGAATCATTGAAGATTCCACAATTACATGCAAAGTATTATACAGTTTATAATACGATTACTTTATTGCGTGAGAAAGCAAGAGAACAATATAATAAAGTTAGATTAGAAAGGCACAATTATTATACTGGTAAAGCACCAGCAGAAGTTTATATTGAAGAACCTTTTGGATATAAGGTAAGAGAAAAAGATGCTATACAAAGATATATGGATGCAGATGAAAAAGTTCAAAAGATAGATCTTAAAATAAGATATTATGATACTTCATTAAAATTCTTAGAAGAGATTATTAAAAATATTTCTAACAGAACATTTCAAATTAAGAACGCAATTGAGTGGAATAAGTTCCAGGCAGGTATGTAAATTATAAATATATGAGTAGATCTAATATTAGACGATGAAACCTACTCCAAAAGAAAGTCAGAAAATTCATGAGAATTATAAGAAGGTTGTGAATCATCTTATTGAAGAGAAGTATGCTTTAAATGAAGAAGCAGCAGATAAGATTATTTCAGGAATGAGTCAAGATTGGTTTGATACTATTATCGGATAAATGAAATCATTTGAAAATTTTACAGAAAACGCAGCAGTTCGTGCCGTTTTTAAAAATCCATTTACTAAAAGAGTAGCAGCCAAAGTTGGTGGAGCAGTTCTTGCTGCTAAAAGTGGTGAAGAACTTCTTAAAAAGTTATTTGGGACTAAAGATAATCCTCCTTCTGGTATGAGAGATGTTTATAATAAAGATGTTACCAGTAATGCAGATTTTGATGGTACTTTAAATCCCTCTGGTGATCAAAAAACAAAACCAACATTAAAACAATTACAACAAGGAGTAAAACAGAGAAATAAAGAAAATAATAAGGAGAAAAAATAAGTCTCTAAATAATCCTACATTGGTATAGGATTATGAGTCATTTGATTATATCAAAAAAGAATGAGGTATATCTGTACATAGAAGCAGATACTCATGTATATTATGAATTATCCGATCAATTCACTTTTGAAGTGCCTGGTGCAAAATTTATGCCGCACTATCAAAAGAAGTATTGGGATGGTAAGATACGATTATTTAATATTCAGAAAGGAGAAATATATGTTGGACTATTAGATAAAATAGTTCAATTTTGTAAGAATCATGATTATACTTATGAATTTAAAGATAGTAAACATTATGGAACACCTTTTGAGGTAAATCCAACTATCTCTAAAGAAGGTGTAAAAGATTATATGAATGCTATCTCTAAATATCAACCCAGAGATTATCAGATTGATGGAGTATACGACGCTTTACGACATAATAGAAAATTATTGATATCTCCAACTGCTTCAGGTAAGTCGTTGATGATATATTCGATTGTGAGATATTACGTTGAAAGAAAACAAAATACTCTGATAGTTGTTCCAACGACTTCCCTTGTAGAGCAAATGTATAAAGACTTTGCAGACTATGGATGGGATGTTGGTTCATATTGCCACAAAATATATGCTGGTAGAGAAAGAGAAACGGATTCTCAAGTTATAATTACTACTTGGCAATCTATCTACAAACTACCTCGTCAATATTTTGAAAGGTTTTCTGTTGTAGTTGGGGATGAGGCTCACCAATTTAAGTCGAAGTCATTAGTATCTATAATGACCAAACTTGCAGATGCTAAATTTCGTTATGGTTTTACAGGAACACTTGATGGATCTCAAACTCATAAATTAGTTCTTGAGGGATTGTTTGGACCTTCCTATAAGATCATTAAAACTGATGAGTTAATGAAGAAAGGGCATTTGGCTAAACTGGATATCAATGTGCTTCTATTGAAACACCCACCAAATAAATTTGAATGTTTTGAGGATGAAGTTCAATATATTATCAACCATGAAAGAAGAAATAAATTTATTAGAAATCTTGCTCTTGATTTAAAGGGTAATACTTTAATACTCTATGCAAGAGTAGAAGCACATGGGGAACCTCTTTATGAGATGATAAATAATAATACTATAGAAGAACGAAATGTTTTCTTTATTCATGGTGGTGTAGCTACTGAAGATAGAGAAAAAGTTCGTGAAATAACTGAACAGGAGGATAATGCAATTATCATTGCGTCTTATGGTACTTTCAGTACTGGTATTAACATTAAACGGTTGCACAATATCATATTCGCCAGTCCCTCCAAATCAAGGATTAGGAATCTCCAGTCCATCGGCAGGGTCTTAAGAAAAGGAAATGGTAAAGTAAAAGCAACTTTATACGATATTGCTGATGATATCAGTACAAAGTCTAAAAAGAATTATACATTAAATCATTTAATCGAAAGAATTAAAATTTATAATGAAGAGAATTTTAATTATGATATTGTAAATATACCTATAAAAAATTAATGGAACAAGAATTTCACGGAGTTATAAAATTAATATCGGGAGAAGAAATATTTGCATTGATTTCTGTTGATGACAATGATGGCGATCCTATTATAATGCTTCAAAGTCCAGTTATTATGAAAATGTTATCTCATGGTAATGGTCAATATGTAAAGGTAAAACCTTGGTTAGAATTACCTGATGAAGATATATTTTTAATTAAATTTGATAAAATTATTACAATGACAGAAGTTAATGATAAACAAATAATTCACTTCTATGAAAGATATATCAATAATGATGAAGTAGATATTGAAATAGATGGAAGAGTAAAATTAAATGATACTATGGGACTTATATCTACTGTAGAAGAAGCTAGATCTAATTTAGAAAAAATATATAGAATTAATATAGAAAACTAGAACTATCTCTTCCAACCTTAACAAAGGTATTTTACTAATATTTTGTTACCTTGTCAAGTTTGGTAAATAATGTTATAATACAAACAATTAGATAGGGAATACTAATGCTATGCCAAAAAAGAAATCAGAGCATTACGTAAATAATAAGGAATTGTTAGCAGCGTTAATAGATTATCGTGCTCAAGTAGCTGTAGCAAAGACAAAGGATTTACCTAAACCAAGAATTAGTAATTATCTTGGAGAGTGCTTTTTAAAGATTGCTACACACCTTTCATACAAACCAAACTTTGTAAACTATATGTTCAGGGATGATATGATTTCTGATGGTATAGAGAACTGTGTACAGTACATTCATAACTTTGATCCTAATAAGTCTAAAAATCCATTTGCTTATTTTACTCAGATCATTCATTATGCTTTCTTAAGAAGAATTCAGAAAGAGAAAAAGCAACTTGAAATTAAGACAAAGATAATCGAGAAGACTGGATATGATGAAGTAATGATGGTTGATGATGGAGCACTTACTGCTTCAAGTTCTGATTACAATACTATTAAAGACAATATTCAGTATAAGTCTGGTAATAGATGAAGATAGCGATAATAACAGATCAGCACTTTGGTGCTCGTAAGGGATCTAAATCATTACATGAGTATTTCAAAAAGTTTTACGATAATGTTTTTTTCCCATACTTGGAAGAACACAAAATCGATACTGTCATCGACATGGGTGATACTTTCGATAATCGTAGATCTATAGATTTATGGTCTATTGATTGGGCAAAGGAGACTTATTTTGATAGGCTCCAAGAAATGGGAATCACACTTCATAGTATAGTTGGTAATCATACTGCATATTATAAAGATACGAATGAAGTTAATACTATAGATCTGTTATTAAAAGAATATACTAATATAACAACCTATTCAGAAACAACTTCTATTGAAGTGGGTGGGTGTAATATTCTTCTTGTGCCTTGGATTAATGAAGAGAATAAGGAAGCAAGTCTTGGATTGATCAAAGCATCACAAGCACCTATTGCTATGGGGCATCTTGAGTTGAATGGATTTGTTGCTACTGCTGGTCATGTAATGGATCATGGTATGGATATAGATCCTTTTAAGAAGTTCAAGAAGGTTTATTCTGGTCATTATCATACAAGATCTAATGTTGGTAACATTTACTATCTTGGTAATCCTTATGAGATGTTCTGGAATGATTGTGAAGATCATAGGGGATTTACTATCTTTGATACTGAAACATTAGAACAAACACCAATCAATAATCCATATAGATTGTTTTATAAAATCTATTATGAGGATCATAATTATAAGTTATTTAATACCAAAGAGTTAAAAAATAAAATTGTAAAATTAATTGTAAGGAAGAAAACCGACCAAAAACAGTTTGAAAAATTTATAGATAAATTATACTCTACTGGAATATTAGAATTAAAGATTATAGAGAACTATGTTCTAAATGAGAGTGAAGACTTTGTAGCAGAAGAAGATGAGAATACGATGAGCACTTTGAATCGGTATATTGATGATTCTGATTTTGAGTGTGATAAAACTATTATCAAGGGTATATTGCAAAAAATTTACGCAGAGGCTTGTGAGGTTGAGTAATGTTCCTCCTTACTTTAAAAGATCAACAAACTGATGGTGCTTATGCTGTTGAGAATAGGTATGGGGATAAAGTTCTTTTTTTATTTCAAAAACATGATGATGCCGAAAGGTATGCTATGATGTTGTTAGAACAGGATGAAGAACGACCAATGGATGTTATAGAGGTTGATGATATGCTTGCAATTAATACCTGTAGGAGGTATAATTATAAGTATAGTGTCATCACACCAAACGATATTGTTGTTCCTTTAAAATATAATGATGAATTAAATGATAACATTTCAGAAGATTAGATGGAGAAATTTCCTAAGTACAGGTAATCAGTTTACTGAGGTTGATTTTCAACAGAATGCTACTAATTTGATTATTGGTACTAATGGTACTGGAAAGTCAACAGTTCTTGATGCTCTTACCTTTAGTTTGTTTAATAAACCTTTTCGTAAGATTAATAAAGGACAGTTGGCAAATAGTACAAATGAAAAGGATTGTCTTGTTGAGGTTGATTTTGAAATTAATTCTAAACAATATAAAGTAAGAAGAGGAATAAAACCAAATTTATTTGAGATTGTTGTTGATGGAACTCCTATGCATAAGGAGGCAGATGATCGTGTAATGCAGAAGATGCTTGAGGAGAATATCCTTAAGGTAAATTATAAATCATTCACTCAGATCGTTATATTAGGTAGCACTAACTTTGTTCCTTTTATGCAACTATCAGGATCAAATCGTAGAGATGTTATTGAGGATCTATTAGATATTCGTATATTCTCTGCTATGAATAGCTTGATAAAGGATAAGATTAAAGGGCAGAAGGATGAGATCAAAACCTTAGATCTAAGTAAGGAGAATATAAAAGATAAAGTTGAGATGCAAACTAACTTTATTAATGAGTTAGAGAGTCAAGGTAAGCAAATAATAGATGAGAAGAGATCTAAGATTGATACTCTTTTGTGTGAGGCAGAAGATTATGTTATGCAAAATGAGCAGTTATCAGATGATGTTGTTGATCTAACAAGAGAGCAAGAAAATGTAACAGGTGCGAAAGGTAAGTTAAAGAAACTAAACACACTTAAGGGTAAAATGTCTAATAAAGTAGCAACCCTTACCAAAGAACATAAGTTTTTCACAGAGCATACGGTATGTCCTACTTGCACTCAGAATATAGAAGAGGAGTTCCGTGTAAATAGAATTACTGATGCTCAAACTAAAGCAAAGGAGTTGCAAACTGGTTACAGGGAACTGGAAGACGCAATTCAAAAAGAAGAGGAAAGAGAGCATCAATTTACAAAACTAACAAAGGAGATTACTGAACTCAATAATGGCATTTCTAAGAATCATACTCTCATCTCTGGATGTAACCGACAGGTCAGGGATTTGGAATCGGAAATTCAGAGACTTACCGATCAACATGCAAACAGAAATACTGAGCAAGAAAAGTTAGCAGAGTTTAATCAAAATCTCCAAGAAGTATTTAAAAAATTAGCAGATAAGAAAGAAGAAGTTATGTATCATGACTTCGCATATTCTCTGTTAAAGGATGATGGAGTAAAGACAAAAATAATTAAGAAGTACCTTCCTCTTATCAATCAGCAAGTAAATCGTTTCTTGCAGATGATGGATTTCTATATCAATTTCAGACTTGATGAAGAGTTTAGTGAATCTATAGAATCTCCAATTCATGAGAAGTTTTCTTATGCTTCTTTTTCTGAAGGAGAGAAGATGAGAATTGACCTTGCACTTTTATTCACTTGGAGAGAAGTTGCCAGAGTTAAAAACTCTGTGAATACTAACCTATTAATTATGGATGAGATTTTTGACAGTTCTCTTGATGGATTTGGGACAGATGAGTTCCTTAAGATTATTCGTTTTGTGATCAAGGATGCGAATGTATTTGTTATATCTCATAAAGCAGAACTGCAGGATAAGTTTGAAAGTGTTATTAGATTTGAAAAGGTGAAGGGTTTTTCTAGAATGATTGCATAATAAATATTATGTGCTATTATGAGATGATGACTATTCCAAACTGGCAGCATCACTCTAAGAAGGATGCCAAACGAAAACTTAAACCACAGGCACTACGTGCTGCAAGAGAAAGACGCAGACAGTTGATAAACCGTCTACAGACCGCCCACAAGAGGCGGTTTTCTCGTATAATAGGTACATCAGAAAAAAAGACCTATGTTGGTTAAGCACGAAATCAAATCACAATTAGCAAAACTCCTTGCTACAGAAGACCTTATTGTAGAGAACAAAAAAGTAGAAACTGCTGAGTTCAATGTTCATACTCGTGTATTAACCCTTCCAAGGTGGGAGAATGCAAGTAATAATGTATATGATTCTTTAGTTGCCCACGAAGTAGGACACGCTCTTTTCACCCCTGATGTTGATTGGAGAGAAACCCATAACATCCCTCATGTATTTGTAAATGTGGTTGAGGATGTAAGAATTGAGAAGTTGATGAGAAGAAAGTATGCAGGAATTGCAAAAACCTTCTATAATGGATACCACGAACTAAGTGATAATGATTTCTTTGACCTTGCTGATAAAGATATTTCTGACCTTAATCTTGCTGATAGGATTAATATATACAATAAAATTGGGAGCTTCGTTGATGTATCTTTTTCAGATGCTGAGAAGAAGATTCTATCGTTAGTAGAAAGTTGTGAAACATTTGAACAAGTACTGGATGCGTCACAAACTCTATATGAGTATTGTAAGGACGAAGTTAA
>VTLG01000020.1_pt1 | contig 62548 bp, 85 predicted proteins | sample 4694571 | NCBI WGS metagenome assembly VTLG01 (sample SAMN12604809, study PRJNA352737) | marine metagenome | biome: ENVO:00000447; feature: ENVO:00000209|ENVO:00000569|ENVO:01000036; material: ENVO:00002151; isolation source: viral sequences binned using virsorter ...
TCTGCATATACGGATGCTTTAAGATCAGAAGCATTTGTGCTTGCTGGATAATAAGCGCTCCAAGTTGGTTTGCTAGTTGTTGGATCTGTGTAAAACACGCCTCCGAAAACACCTGCTACTTGTGTGTCCTCAGCTGCGGCTGCTTCAATCCCACCAGCTGCAACGGCTTCAACTACTTGACCAGTGTAAAGTGCTGTATTGTAGTTAGCTGCAATTGCATATTCTTCAGTTCTGATTTGTCCACCAACAAGTGATCTTGTAGGTCTGAAACCAAAAGCTGCGTCTTGATTTGCCATATATTTTCTCCTTGTAAACTACTATCCGTAGTTTACGGTTAATAATTTCGTTGGAAAAGGAATCGCTAATAAATTAGTTCTTCTTAGTTCCACCGAAGGTTACACGGGACTGCCTCTCAGCATTGATTGGCATTCCTGGGTGCTGTTCCTTCATAAGGTCCCGTTCAATCGCTGTGTCTGCGTCTTGAGTCATACTATTAAAATATGCCTCGCGCGATTTAACAACCTCTACCGGTATCCTTGCCAGCAAAAGGCCACCAACTCCGATTACCCCTTTGTATTTTCCGTCTTGGACGGATGGATATTCAGATCCTGGATATTCATCAGCTCTTACAAGCTCGTATCCTGATCTAATTTTACCGGACATGTTTTTCGTATCATCGAATCCCATTGTCTCGGCCCTAATCCACCTATGGTGATAACCATCAGGCGCAGGGGGTGCATCTAAAGATGATGGTGGAGTCCAAGTAGTTTTTTTAGCTGTTTTAGCTCTACTTTGGCTCGCACGGGAAGTTTTTATTTTATCTGTACTCATATGCTTTATACCTCCTTCGTGAGTTTTAATTGTTTCGCATATTCTTCAAGTGGCACACCTAATTTTTTAGCGATTGCTACTTGAGACGATGTGAGTCTCACAGTTTTGCGACCTGGATTTACACTTCGCTTCGCTGAAGCTACTGTTTGTGTAGGTTTAGTCGATTCCTGAGACCTAGTATTAGCAAATTTATGCGGGAAGTCAAGTCTCATTCGCTTGTCTATTTCAGCATAATATTCATCCGAATTCGGATCGAATCCTTCTTGCTCGGTTAGTTTCTTGTGATAATCAAAAGCCGTATAAGTCATGGCACTGTCTTTTCCGAACCAATCGTTCTTATCAGCCCATGCTTCTGCTCTTGGATCTGGTTTTTGAGGAGCAACAGCTTGATCTAAAGAAGGTGTTTTTACTACCTTTTCCTTCTCTTGAGACTGTCTATCCTTTAAAGCAGCTAAACGTGTTTCTTCAAAGCCAAGTTTAGCAATGTCTTTTTGTGCTTCAACTTCAGCATTGATATCACCTGCTTCCCTTGCAGTTGCAAGTTTAGCTTTAGCGGCTTCCATACCAGCTACTACTTTACTTTCCAAAGCTTTCACATAATTAGGTTCTAATTTAGAAAACTTTGTTTTAAGATCCGTATGTTCAGCTTGAACGCCTTTAGCATAATCTAAAGCGGCTTCTTTTTGTCGCTCTGCTTCACGCCATTTTTTAGTTAACTTGGCAATTCTTTTTTGAACTCCTTCACTATATTTTTCTAGTTCTTCTGTTTTTTCTTCTGTTTTTTCTTCTGTTTTAGTTTCTTGCTTCTCTTCTACTGGTTTCTCTTCTTTAGTTTCTTGCTTCTCGTCGCTTGTTTCTATTTTCTCGTCCTTAACTTCTACTTCTTTCGGGTCCTTTTCTTCTGGTAAATTAATATCAACATCGGGTCCCGATGTGTCGATATCAATTGTTTGTTCTTCTTTTTTTACTTCTGCTTCTGGCATAGTTTCCTCCTATGTTAAATATGGTGAAGTATTGATTCTGGGTTTTCAATGGTTCCCAAAACTTCGTCATCATTCAAGATACGCACTTCTCCACCTTCAATGGGTAATCTTGATCCTGCGTAGCGAGCAAACACGACCCATTGTCCTGTTTTACACCACGGTCCCGTTGGAAATTTTTCTCGATCGTGATAGGCCAACGGACCCATCTTCAATACATAGCCGCAATTTACAGCAATTCTAACTTTGTCTAAAGATTCTTGAGCATAAATAATTCCACCCTTCGTTTTTTCTCTGGGTGTAAAAGGCAAAACCAATAGTCGCCAGCCGCTAGGGACGGGTAACTGGGGTTTTTGTTCTTTAATATTTTCTGGATTTAAAGGTTCTTTTTGAGGTTCAGATTGGTACTTTTCTTCCAAAGCATTATTATGTTTTGGGATTTCCTTTTCCGAGGTCGATAACGTTTCCTTGTTCATCTTTTTGCTCCTTTGCTCTTAGCAGGTTAGAGATTTCCTGAAGCATGTACTGGTAAGTACGTGCCTGTCCCAACATATACTGATATTTTTCCATATTGTCAACACCACCACTAATCATAGCGTCTCCAACACGTTGAAGATTATCTTGTATAATTCTTTGTAATTTAGCGACGATAACTAATGGATCCACTAAATCATTCCTTTATAATATTTCTCATAACTTTTATTTGATACTTTCTTACCACTTAAATCACTTTTAATGTATGATCCAGTGTATTCTTCCGTTTCAGGAACAGAAAACAAAGCCTTTTTATTTTCTTTGTTGTGTTTTCCATCCGGTATTCTTGAATTGGCTATTTCCGGTCGCCATCTTGGGTTTACCATTATTTGTTCATTAAATATTTTTTTAAGTTTTCGGCTGATTTTTTAAGATTTTTCTCTGTCTTTGTTAAAGTTTGGTCTAAATTAAATTTAGCAGAATCTAATTTTGCTTTAGCTGCTTTAGATTTCCATTCTTCTACAGTCTTACCACCTGTTTTTGAAAAAGCTTTAACGCCTTTAATAATATTGTAAAGTTTACTCATTTCTTCCCTCCATTACGGAATATCTGTGTACCCTTTATACCAAATACGCTGGCAACTACAAGTATCCATAAGTTAGTAAACCATTTTGGCAGATTTGAAAAGTACTCAAAAAAGATCTCTATCTTCTTCATAGCTTCCGGATCCTCTGTCCACACCGACCAAGCGAGCACAATTATCGGGAGCGTAAGTATCGCTAAAACGATCTCGTCCTTGTAGTCGTTTTGCCGAGCTTCTAAAAGTTTGCCCTGGTAAGTTTCCTCACCGGAGGCCATACGCTGTGCATGCATAAGCTGTGCATCTGACATTGCCATTTTCGTCTTTTGACGATTGGCATATATTTTACTTCCAGCTTGTAATGCTATTTTTGCTAATCCAAACCAAGCCATTATTTACTCCTTCCATTTGTTTTCGGTTTCATGCCAGCTAGTTTAAGTCTATTGGCATTCGCCATTTCTTGTTTTTCAATTGAAGTATCTGCTCTAAGTTCAGCCAGTTCTTCATTTTGATCAATTTTAGTTTCTTGAATATCTTGATTCATCAAAGCCTTCATATTTTCTAAATTTAGTCTTTGTTCAGCTTCTCTTCTTTTCGCTTCATTATCCATTGCTCTAATATCTAATTCTCTTGATCTTAACTTAGCAATAGGGTCATGGTCAAATTGAGAAGTAACTTTTTTCTCCTCTTTCATGAAATCTTCCATCATTTCAGCGACTAAAATTGCTTTTCTTGCTTCAATTTTTTGTTGCATTTGCTGCATCTGTGCATGAATCTGTTGCATTTGAGGTGTATTCGCTGCAGCTTGCATTTGAGGATTTTGTTGCATTCCCATTTGATGTTGCTTCATCTGTTGTATTTCTTCTCTAAATTCTAGTTCAATTTGCTCTTGAGCCATCAAAGAAATGTGTTCAAGGCAGTTTTTTTCAATTGCAGCATTCATCATAGGCGCTCCTCTTGCCATATTTGTTGCCATAAAATTTAAGTGAGCTGTAATATGTGCTCTGTGGTCCTGTCCAGGGTAAGCTCTGAATGGAATTCCCCCTAAAGCATCAATATGTTCTAATGCTGGATCTTTTGGCATTGGTTGAGGTGGTTTCTTTAAAATTAAATCTATATCTTTGACTCCTAAAGCCTCGTACATGTTTCTATACACTTCGTATTGATTATGCATTCTTGGATTTGAGGCTGCCAATTGAAGTTCCGTTTGTGCGAGAGAGATTCTTTGAGTCTGACTAAAGATATTCGGATCCGCAACTGGCAGAATATCTACTCTGTCATCAAAGTCCGTTTGCATAATTTGCCTTTGGCCTCCAACAACATCGTATGGATATACAGGGGGTAAGTATATTTTAAACACTCTTGCTAATAAATTAAATTCTCTTTTCATAGACGCATACAATCTTTTATGTATGGCCGACATGGTTCTTGAACCTCTTTCTAACAAGGCTACAGTCGTGCCCACAGCTGCTTGTTGATTCCCTTCACCCACTTGCAGGTCCGCTATAGAAGCGAATCTTTGTCCTGCAGATACCACGACTCCCATAAGTTGTAATAAGGTTTGAGAAGGTTCTTTAAACGGAAGCATCATAAATGCATCTTTCAAATTACCTCCTGGTGCATCGACATCTCTAAATTCTCCAGGTTGTATTGCTTGTGCTTCGTCCCTCATTTTAATTCCACGCATTTTAAATCCAGCAGGTAAATTCGATAATGTTCCTGCATCGAGTAATTGTCTTAAAGCTGCTGTTGCTGTTCGTGATAATCCACCAATCATGTGAATTAAACCAAAACCATAAAAACCAAGTCCCGGTAAAAATTTAAAATGAACAAAATAATCGATTTTCTTTTTCATCATGTCTTTGACGTCATAATTTCGTCTTACAGATAAAATTTTTCTTGTGCCTTCTTCTATGGCAACAATGTAAGGTAATTTAATTCCTGTTGGCTCTCCGTTTTTTGGATCTATATCTTCAAAGCCTTCTAAGTCTACATTAACGTGACATTCAAGAATAGTGAACATACGTTCGTCTCGTCCTTTAGTAGCTCCTTCTAAAGCTCTTTCTTTTTTCTGTATTTCTGTTTCATGCATATAAGAAGGATTAACTTCTATATCTCTATAGAAACCACCGACTTGTTTTTTTCTTAATTCGTTTTCTGTCATTCGAATAATATGAATAACAGATTCACAATCATCTAAAGATGTAGCTGTGTAAGGTACGACTAAATCATCTGCAGGAACAAATTTAGAAACTGCTCTCTGCATTAGATCATCATAGTAAATTTTTTTAAAAGTTGATCCTGCTAAAGGTAAATTGAATAACATCTGATCAAATTCTGGCTCATATTCTTTCATCTGATCCATAATTTGCCAGTTCATGTAATCTTTAACACGACTAGATTGTTGTTCTTTTTGCGGAGTTGGCATTCCAATAATTTGTGCTCTTACCGGACCTTGTGATGGTAATAATTCTTTATAAGCTAACGATTGAAATTGTGTAACTGCTTCTGCAAGTACAGGATGCGAGGCACCTGAAGCACCTTTGAAAGGTTCGCTTCGATCTTCATATTTAAAACCTAAAAGATCAAGTCCAGAGATATAAGCTCGTTCCCAATCTTTTCTAGAATTTTTATAATCAGTATAATCGTTGTAAAGTTTATGTCCTAACGGATCTAAAATATCATCTGGTAATAATTCTGCTAAATTTGAAAAATGACCTTTGTCATCTCCTGGATTAACAGCATTTGGATCAAAATTAATATCAACACTACCATCTTCATTCCTTTGAATATCAACAGGTTCAAGTGCTTTTTGCGACACTTGCTGTTGTTGTATTTCTACGTCTTTAGGACTAGGTAATTTTACTGTTTGCTTTACGTTTGGTAAAGCTTTGTCTATATCTGCCATTTAAATTCTCCGCGTTAACTGTTTTAACCTTTTTATATATATTATTCAACCCTCGATAATGAGGTCCTCTTTTAGGAGGTGTTGTTGTCGTTAGTTTACTGAAACTTGATCTACTTAATGCCATTAATAGTCCATATCATCTATATCTGGAAGATAGTTGTCATAATCGACTTTGCCGCCTGATTTGAACATAGGCTCGTCCTTATCAAAGGATTCCTTTTGAGCTTCACGTTTTCGTTCAGGAGTTAAAAATTCTTTACGTCTCTCATAATCTTTATAAGCATCATACACTGATCCTGCTGCTCCAATGGCTACTCCTACTGGTCCCATAAATCTTGAACCCACTTTTCCTAAGCCTAAAAGTTTTCTTCCAGCTTTAGCGGCTACATTTTGATATTTATCCGGAATAATCTTTGAAATATTTTCTTTAAACAAACTTGGAAAGGCTAATTCTGCACCTACAATCGGATCGACTACAGCGTCCGTTAAACTTTTACCTGCTTTTAATTCATCATGAATTCTCCAGCCAGCAAATCCTGCTCCGGCTAATGGAGTTCCTAAAGATCTAATCATTTTCTTTAACGGCCAAGTAACAGGGGTGTGAACTGCTTTTCTTACCATTTTTAAAGGATCGCCCTTAAGGCTTTTAGATCCTCGAAGCGTTGCCGCAGCTCCAAGTGTACTTGTCACGGGATGTTCTTGAATAAGTTCAGTTGGTAACATACCTGCTTCAAGTACTTTTTCATTTTCATCCTGCGTTAAACTAATTCCATGTTCTTTTAAAAGTTGATCTGCTGTGTAACCGCCTACAAGAGCAGCTATCGATGCCACTGCTTTAACTTTTCCAGATCCTTTTACATTTTTGGCTGTTTGTAATAGGGACTCTATTTGTTTCCTAAAAGCAGGTTGATCAAGTTTTGTTGCCAATTCTTTTTGTGTCGTAAGTTTTTTTCCAAGATTTAAAGAATAACCTCGATCAGCATGGCTTTTTAAAATGGATTTTTGTGCTTCTTCGGGAAGACTATAAAATCTTTTCTCTCCCATCACTTCAATTGGGTTTCGAAGATCAAATCTTGCTAAATTTACATTTTTAAACTCTGGATAGTCTAATTTAAATTGTTTAACAAAATTATCTTGTTCTCTGATAATAGCTGCAACTTCATCAGAGTTTTTTCCAAATTTTTCGATAGCCTTGTTTAATCTGATTTGTCTTTTTGATGTTTGAGGATCAAAAATATTTCCTTTTAACTTTTGATTCATTTTTTTAGTTAAAATTTGTGAAAAAATAGAATAAGGTTCTGTTCCTCCACTTAATCCCGTTCGAAGCGCTTGTATTTCATCCACTTGTAATGTTCCAAGACCATACTTTTCAAGTACTCCTCGAACAGCCCTCGCTCGCATATCAAAACCTTTTCCTGGCATATTTTTAGGATTAAAAATAGCATCTAACTCTCGCAACACATAACCTCTTGCGGCTGTGTGCCAGGAACCCGTCATAGGTCCTGCTGCTCCTGATTTAAACTTAATTCCCGCTTGAATTTTTTTAGCTAAAGCTTTATCTGGTGTTATACCTTCAATAACTTCTTTACCTTCAAGAGCTCTTCCATAATTCATAAGGGTGTTAGGAGAATAAGCTGATTCTTTAGTAAAAATCTTTTTAATAATATGGTCAGGTATATTACTTGTACCATCCCACGTTTTTAAAAATCGCGTAAAAATTTTATCATTATGTAATTTTTGAATACTTTTAACGGTACTGGGTCTTAAGCCTCCTTGGCCTCCACCCGAACCAATATGAATTTTGTTTATAGCTTCGATTTGAACGTTCGTTGGATCTTTAAACCAAAAATTTTTAGTTGTTCCTTTACCAGGAAGTGTTTTAGGTTTTAACGCTTGATAAGCATCTGTGTTTCTCGCATTATTAATCATATTACGATTAACATCCAGCTTAGCTGCTAATTCGTCACTTGTAATATAACCTTGGGCTCTAATTTTTTTTACTTCGTTCGCTGTGACAGTCTGACGGTCAAATTTTTTAAATACATTGTTTCTCTTTGTATGACCAACATCTTCCCACCATTTATTAAATTCTTTTTTTGATCCAGATACCTTCCATTCTTGTTTAGCGAAAGTATCTTCTGCAGGAGTCATGTTATAAGCTCGGGAACCCGTTTTTTTACTCTTCATGCCTTTTACACCAGCATACCCCTGTCTTCCTAGTCCAGGTTGCACGAGTTGTCCAGATTGATACCCGACTCTTCCACCTTGTAGATATTTTTGAGTATTAAAACGCACGGGCGTTGAATCGTTGCCGTACAAACGGTTCATCTTGTTGATGTACTGTAGTATATCCATTAAACTCCTAAAATATTTGCCAGGCCGCCTTTGGATAGACTTACTCTGCCACCTTCAGCTTTTTTCGGACGGATATCTATAACTTCATCGGCAATTTGTTTAAGTTCCAAGTGATCGGCGTCATCAATTTTTTCTACAATCTCGGAAACATCCATACCGCCGTCAGGGTCTCCCTGCATATAGGCTGTGGATTCGTTATACTCATCTGGTGCTTTTGTTAGTGAATCATAGTCCTTCGGTTCATAGCCACCATCTTTAATCTCAAATCCTATTTCTCTATCGACATAATCATCCACAACAGAATCATCAGTTGCTTCATCATACCAATGACCTGTTTTCGTTTGTTGTTTTTGAACGCTGGTATTACCTAAACCATCTTCCGTGACTTCAACTCCCTTATAAGTATATTTTTTTTGTGGGGGACTTCTTCTATAAAGGCCTTCCATAATATCTTTAGTTCCTTTTGCTTTTACGACTTCGATTAAATCCCACGCATAACTTGGCATGCCATCAGCTCCTCTTGTAATGACTTCAGCTGCAGGAGCGACTGCTTTTGGTGCAGTTTTACTTCCTAGTTTAAGAATTCCTGTACCTGCTGCAATTCCCGTACCAAAAAATGCACCTAGCTTTTTCAGAAAGTCTCTTCTACCTTTATCAAAACCTTTAAGACCTTGTACAATCTTTCCTTTTAGAAAAGGAACTCTACCTCCATCATAAAGATGCAGTTGTCCTGCGATGCCGCCGGATGCTTTCTTCGGTCTATTTTTAAAAATTTCTAATAATTCAGTTGTTGTTTCTTTACCCGTCAATTTTTTTCCCAACTCTGCTTCAAGAAGCGGTAAGGGATCGGATTCAATTCGTTTTGCTTTGTTTAAAATTTTATTATACATCTCATCATAGGCACTTTCTAATTCTTCTCTACGATGTTTTTTCATCATGTCTCCCAGTTCACTGTAAAAGCCCATTCCTTGATTTTTATCAATGCCTTCAATTTCTTTAATGTGTCGATCGTACATAGCCGACGTCGGATCTTCATCAGCTTTTTTTATTCCTTGTTTAGATCTTGCTTTCCACCATGAATCTTTAAATCTAGATCTAATATCAACCACATTTGATTTTTTTGTAATATCTTGTAAAATACTTCCCATCGTATTTTTCTCTCTTTGAGAAGGCATACGATTATTCATTTTAAAGAAAGCTCTAATTGCCTCTGCTAAGTTTTTTACGCTTCCTACCTTTGCAGCTTGATATAACCAGATCATTAATAATAAACCCTTTTAGTTCTTATAAGTTTTTCGTCTTTGTAATCTTCTGGGTGGGGGATTAAGCCTCCCTGTCTGAATCGCATCACGGCTTGAGTCATACTATCGACCAAATCGTCATGATCGCCATACGGGAATGCAGCACATTCCTCGATAACTTCTTGTGCAAACTCTTTTTGAGTGGGCGCCCATATGGTGCCACTTTCAAATAGTGGTGCCACCGAGTTTACCCTTGTATGCTTATCATTTCCTTTTGAGGGTGTAAAGTTAATTACTGGGATTCCCATATTCCTTAATTCGTAAGTTAAAGGCAGTCCTGATGCTTTGGCTTCAATTAAAACCGTCTCGGGTTGCCAGTATTCATATTGTTCTTTTGCTTTTCTTCTTAATTCTGGAAATTCATATCTTCCTTTAATGGCATCAACCAATATTAAATTAGGTGGCTTATCTTCATCTTTTCTAAACACACCCCACGTGGTAATGGCCGAATAGTCCGCTGTTTCTTTTTTCATAAAGGCGGTATCATAAGATTGTATAATATGTTCAAGTTTAGGCATGAAGTCATGTTCCCATTTCTTCCACCATTCCCTTTTGATAATCGCACCTTCTTCAGACGTTGGGTTTTGCATCCATTGCGCGTTCCATTTACCGAGTGATAACGAGGCTTTAACTGTTTCGAGTTCACCTAGTTTCCAGTATTCCGGCCATACGGGTTCACCACTCGGCATGATTGCCGGAAACTCGATGAGTTCCCATTGATCAGCCTTTGCTTCTTTTTGATGTTGCATTAACATCCCCGTCAAGTCTTTTACATTCCATCTGGTCATAACACAGACGATTTGTCCGCCTGGCTGTAAACGTTGACGTGGTCCTGAAGTGTACCATTCATAAGCTCGCTCTAATGCCGTTAAGTTTAGAGCGTCTTGCTCCGAGTGTGGATCATCTATGATTAATAAATCCGCACCTCGACCTGTTATAGCTCCGCCAACACCAGCTGCGAAATACTCTCCGCCTTGCGCTGTTTCCCAGCGGCCCGCTGCTTGCGAATCTTCCCTTAATCTTGTTTCAAAGACTTCCTTATACTCTGGAGAGTCCATGAGTGTTTTAGCTTTACGCCCGAATCTAATCGCCAGTTCTCCGGTGTGGGTCGTTTGAATAATTTTTAATTTTGGGTTACGCCCGATCATCCAAGCGGGTAGCAAGGAGCTAGCGAACTCAGATTTGGTATGTCTAGGGGGCATATTAACAATAAGACGTTTAATCTTACCTTGGGCCATATCATTAAATTTTTTTGCAATAATTTTATGATGGGACCCCTGAATGAAATCTGGCCACATATGCTTTACAAAACTTAAAAAATTTTGTTTGATGTTAGTCTGTTTTTTCTTCTCCCCGTACTTTAAGTACATCTTATAGAAGTCTTTTCTTACATCAGGTGGTAATTTTTTTATTTTTTCTAGATCTACGTGCATATATGGGACCCATAATGAATTTACAGGCTTAAACAGTCTAAATCAAGGACTAAAGGGAAAATTTTTGGGACCCCTTTTTATTTAAATATTAAATGATAAATGAATGTTCAAATTTCTGGCTGGAAATGGTTCCCACTATTGAAGGGGGTGTCCCCTGCCGCCCGAGCCGAGCGAAGCGAGGCGAGGTGAGGTGAGCGTCGCCCCGAAGGGGCGACACAACCTGTGATTGATGCATAAACTGCATACATATATTGATTGAATTAGTCTAGCAATGTCATATATGCTTTGGGATTTAATCTACTAAACTTATCTAATCCCTTTTGCATTGTCGTATAATCCTCATTTACTTCAGCATTCTTGATTTCATAATAAAGTTTTTCTTCTTCTTTATTAACCATATCAATCTGACCTGAATACGGATTTATTATTTCTATTGTTCTTTTATCTGTCATAATTGTTATCCTACTAAATCTTATAAGTGCTGTCAAGTAGGAGCCGCGCGCCTTGCGGCGCGCGACTTTTAGCTATGGACGAACTAAACTTGGATTGTTGTATTGTTCTTTTGTGAGTGGGAGTTCTCGTTCAGTTAATCTATTATACCAATAGAATGGAGATCCATCACCCCAATATCTTTCATTTTTTACCCAGGCATTTTCTTCTGTTAATCTAATTGGCTCAACTATTCTACCGAAGTGATCAACCGCTCGCTGACCAAACTTAACAAACCAATCATCAGCGCAGCGCTGCGAACAAAAGTTATCATCATAAATCATAGATGATCTTCGTCTAGTCTGATAATGTTTGTCGCCTTTCGGACCGCGTAAGCGGTCCTTTGTTTTATATTTATGACATTCAGGTCCTTGGCAATATTTCATAGACATTAATGCACACTCTCTTTCTTCATGTCTTTAAATTCTTGAAACTCGTCCGATGTTCTAACCAGGTCTTTAAGTTTAGGAAGAACTAAAAGCATCATAACCCAGTTCATTTCTTCATCGGTCAAATATTCATCAACCGCTTGAACTCGCTTTAAACTTTCTTCTATACTTTCTTTTTTACCTTGCCAAATAAAATCAACCGCACTCAAAATTTTTGAGTGCAGCCATTTTGGTAGTCTGTCGTCAACTGTTCTTTTTTGTGGTTTAGACATTTAATATCTCCCATGATTTAGATGCACATCTAATTCCATCTGCATCAACGTCAAAGTATTTAATGTATGGATAGCCATGTTTTTTATGTATTCCATAAAGACAATCCTTTGTCCATTTTGCTCGTCTTGTAATTGTCTTGCCATGTTTATCTGCGTAATATTTAATCGTGAAATAAACATCGATATCAAACTTTTGATTAAAATGGGATTTCATCGTCCACCTCTTTCTGTTTTTCTAACTCGTCTATTCTGTCTTGGATTTTATTTTTAGCTTCTACCAAAGCCAGTATTTGTGCGTTGATGATTATGCTGTCTATTGTGTCTTTCATTGTTCGTCCTTTCTGTTATATCTGGGATATTATCATACATATCCCAGATGTGTCAACCCTTAATTTTGGGTTTGTTCTTGTTCGTATTTCACTCTTGCGAGTATTTTATCCTTTCTTGTTTGATTTTTATTCTTCATGCCTTTTAACATTTGCGCCGCATTTTTAGGATTGTAAATCATTAGACCAGAACTATTACATCTAATAATTTCCGCTTCATTCATTGTCAATCCGCTTTCAGTTGCGAACTCAATGGCTTCATCAAGATATTTATATCCTTTGATTACATCTTTAATGAATTTAGTTTGTTCTAAAACTGATTTAATCCATTTATAATGTGCCATGATTAATTGACCTTTGGCTTGTTGCCAGATTACAAAAGTTTGAAACTCATCTTTTGAAACTGGAATTTGTCTATCACGACAATACTCACGACCAATTAAATCCAACTCATAGTCATTGTTCCAATCTCTTGCGTGAGAGATTTCATTTCCCTTGCCACCAGAAAATCCAAGTGCTTTCTCATTGGCATCATTGAATTTAGTTTGGTGTGGGTTTGATGGTTTGCCTTCCATTTCAATATTAATATCTGGATTGCAATTCTCTTTTGCTTTTAACTCATCTCTAAAATAAGCATAAGCAAAGTCTTTATTTTGTGGCTGATAGTCATAGTCGCCATCTTGTCTATCAGTACCATCAATGTCACCATTTAAACGAAAGTCAAAATGTTTTGAAACATATTTGTCGTCTTGGTCATCATTATCTCTATGGCGATTTTCATCTGCATATTCGCCATCACCATCAGTTTCAATGCCATCTTTTTTCTGCATATAACCAAAATGGAAACAACTATCTTTCGCAATAGTATTTACATTTTCATATTTATTTTGAAGATAATGTGCCATGTCCACATCTTTTTTAGGATATTGTCTAGTCACACATTCTTGTGCAAGTTTCCAAGTCGCATTTTGCTTGTCCAAAAAACTCTCTCTTAATTGAAAGAATTTTTCTTTCTCTTGCGTGTCCTCTTGTTCCAAGTGTACTCGCATACGATTTGCGATTTTATTACGATACTCTTGGTTTAATCTTATTCTACTCATTAGTTGTCCTTTCGTTATTGTTAAAAATAAATTTTTAAACTATTGACAAAGATAAGTCAAGTATTATATAAGATATTCTATGAAAGAATTTTATATAGTATTTGGGTGTGGCTTTGCAGTTGCCATTTGGTTAGTTGCAGTAGTCTATTCATTATCATTTATAGGAGTAATATGATTTATACAGAATGCACAATTTGTGGTTGTATGCCGAAACCTGATGAATGGTCGGCACAGATACAAGGAGTTTGCTTTGATTGTGGATAGTATTTGGTTTTACCCGATTTTAGGATTATTCGGATTATTTATTATATATCTATTTGATGTATTTTAGGTAATTCAAATGCCAATCGGCGCCTGGTGATAAATCAATTTATTGAATTTATGAAAGGCGCCCTTGAGCCCAGATCCATTGTCTTAATACATAGGCCTGGCATTTCAATGGATCTGGGGTCAAGTTCTATTGTAGTTCTAAGCAACAGTGAACGCGCGTTGCGCAATGGAACTGGGCCACTTTAGAATGATTCTAAATTATGAAAAAATTAAAAAAAGAAAAAAGCTACAAGCCTCAAGCGGCAAGCTTCAAGCTTGACGGGAGACCTGGGATATAGTAGGATGATATTATGAAAGATATAAAAAAGAAACTAGTAAAACAAGTGAAGAGATCTCGGCCATCGCTGGCACAGGAGATCAAAGACATGCCAATGAAGGACTTCAGAGCGCTTTGGTTTGTTGTACAGCAGGGTCTGAAAGTTAAGAAGAAACACTGATGAAAGCAAAAATATACAATGAAGAAGGAAGACTAGTAGCCTGCAGTGAAGAGACGATCCTGGAGCTATTAGAATTAAATAATTACTATGTGGACCCGGATCCAAAAGATATGAAAAAATTAAGAATTGAACATGGGGTTGAGATTGAGGATTAATCCCCGCCGGGCCTTCCTGAAGAGCCTAGGAGCTGCAAGCCCCAAGCGGCAAGCCACAAGCTCCAAGCGACAAGCTTTAGCCACAATTGAATGATAAAACAAAATTATGAAAGTTAGAGATGCAGTCAAGATAACCGGTTCAATGACCAGGACCAGCAAGATGCCTGGCCTGTCTTACAGTCTACCTGCCTGGGAATGCCAAGTAGGAGCGAAGCTCCGGGCCGTGAAGGGCTCCGTGTGTTCTGGATGCTATGCACTGAAGGGCAACTATACCCGGTATCCTGCAATCAAAGCTGCGCAGTACTACAGGCTGCAAGCGTTGAAGCATCCGCAATGGATCCCGGCCATGGTAGCCCAGATCAAGAGACAAAAATTTTTTAGATGGCATGATGCCGGAGACCTTCAGGGCTCCTGGCACCTTAAGAACATCATGGAGGTATGTACATTAACGCCAAGCACCAAGCACTGGTTGCCAACCCGGGAGGTTAAGTATACGTCCCTAATGGACCCTGCCGTAGTTCCAACAAATTTAAAAATTATAATATCTGATCATATGATCAACCAGTCCACGCCGGTGAAGAGCTGGCCCTATACTTCAGGAGTATCGAGCGACGAGAAGCTAGCAACCTGTCCGGCCCCGAACCAGGGAGGCAAGTGTGGCAGCTGCCGTGCATGCTGGGACAGGAACACAGCCCGGGTAGTTTATGGCAAGCACTAGTATTTACGAGCTCGCGAAAAAATTTCCGGATAAAAAGTATAAAGAGTTAGAAGCGACAAGCCTCAAGCACCAAGCGAAGAAAGCTTCAAGCCACAAGCGGCAAGCCCCAAGCATAAAGCGTCAAGCTTCAAGCCGCAAGCGACAAGCTCCTCAATAGATCTACCCTCATAAAGTTTTACGTCGCAAGAAGCGAGGTGCTTAACCATGATAAAACTATTCTTCGGATGTAGTTTGTGGAAGGCAATTTGGTGTGGTGAGAAACGGATTTTTCTACCCTTTGTAACCTTTAGCTCAACAGTGAAAAAGTGTTGATTAGTATTGTAGCCCAATAGATCAGGAGTACCGAATACGCTAGTATTTTCCAACCTTGTCCATCTAATTTGTGGTGTAATTCTTTTAAGCTCATGCCAAAATTTTGTCTCTGGTTTCACAACAAATTCGGCGTTACAGCTTCAGTTTAGGTTTAGCCATTCTCCAAGATTCTGTGGTAGAAATTTCTAAGACAATTCTATGCGTCTCTCTAGCCCCAATCAAATTATTTTGCAAGAGATAAATTTTTTTAATGTCAAAAAATCCATCTGGAGACTTAAATTCACCTTGAGGCAACTTAACTTGAATTCTAGCTTCCTTACAAACTTCGGCTTTAAGAAATTTTTCTATTTGCTTTATAAATTCTTTTCCGCTAATCATGCATTGACTTTTACGACAAGTAACGTTAAAAGTCAAACATGGGTCTACCAAAACGATTAACAGAAATGCAACAGAAGTTTGCTCATGAACTAGTAAGCAATGAGGGCCGGAAGTACGGTTATCAATGCGCTATTGATGCAGGGTATGCAAAGGACCGGGCAAGGCAGACAGCCTATGAATTACAAAACCCTAAAATGCATCCACTTGTAGTTAAATACATTGGTGAAATCAGAGAAGAATATCAAAAGAAATACGCTGTAACATTTGAACGTCACATATCAGAATTAGGTAAAATAAGGCAAGATGCCCTTAAGAAGGGAGCCTGGTCAGCAGCCGTGAACGCTGAAGTAGCAAGAGGTAAGGCAGCAGGACTATACATTGAACAGAAGATTATACGTACTGGTAAGTTAGATGATTTATCAGAAGAAGAACTAGAAAAACGTATGAAGGAAATTATAGATCAATACTCACCAATACTAGAAGGCAAGATAGACGTTGCTGATGTTAAGGAAAAACAAAAACAATTGAGACTTAAGGGTGGAGCACCATTGAAAAATAGTAAGCCACAACCAAAAGGCTTGCGACCGCTAAATAAACTAAATACTTCTGATAAGGTGGTAACATCTAATTCAACTTCCTCATCTTCTTCACACAAGAAATCGGAATAACAGTACGTTCACCAAATACTATTCCCTCCTCATCCTTGTCATAACTTGAGAAGATCTTAATTACACATTCATCTTTTTCATATAGCCAACCTTCACTCACAGGTGTAGCCAATTTCATTTTATCAAATTCTGATTCTGTTGCCCATCCTGAATCGGAAGCAATATCAAACCACTCAATCCTGTACTTTGAATACGGGATACGGTTTTCTCTCAACCTTACGATGTGTTTTTTTCTCTTCGGTTTTTTTATCTTCTTTTTTCTGTTCATACTTCTTCCTACCATAGTAATAGTCAGGGTTGTGAATCCTATTAAACATATCAAAAAAATTCTCTTCCGTCATTATTCGTTCTTACAATATTACTGACATATCTGACAAATTTTAAAACATTTTTGAAAGAAATATTTTTTTCAAAATAAACGTGTCAGTTTTGTCAGTTTTGTCAGTAACGCTGTATTATTGTTGTAAAATAATGCTTTTTATGCTGTACCGTTACTGACAAACTTGAAAAGTGGTTTGTCAGTTTTGTCAGTAAAAAATTCATTTTATGCGGGTTTTTGACTTTTGAGCTTATAAAACTGATCAATTTTACCCAAAAATTTATGCTTAAAACGGGTAAATTCACCCCCATTTGAGGTAAATTTCTGGAAAAAACCGTCTTTTGAGCACATTAAAATGACCCCTTGATCGATACAAGTGCCATAAATGACGTCATGGGCCATCGCGTAGGCCGCCAACTGGAGGAAATAATCTTCTACCCACTCCCTACGTTTTGGCTTGTTCGTTTGTTTAAAATCTATTATACTTTCACGTCCAGAAAAAATTCCACACAAGTCAGTTTGACCAGCATACAATCCAGGATAAAATAAAGTTACTTCCGAGCCCCAAATTTCTTCCATTCCCGATAAGCCTTGATCGATAATAGACTGGGCCATGCCCCTCGCCGCTTGCCCCGCGTCACTGAGATCGAGGAGTTTTTCCTCTCTGATATAGTACTCAAGATACTCGTGCATAGCTGTTCCTCGTAGCGCTGCCTCATTTTTGACACGATTCGCCTCAATTTCGCCCACTTTAGCCTTCCACTTCGCGAGACTAGCCTTCTTCTCTTCGCTTTGAGTCGCCTGGAGTATCGTTGTAACACTAGGTAGTATTTCGTTAGAGACATCATAGTGCCTGCTCCCTTCAATTAAACTTCTAGTACTATTTGGGTACTTATATAATTTATTCCACTTCATCGGTACCATACCTCTCTTTTACAAAATGTAAAAACTTTTTTGCAACTTTAGGAGTAATATCTCCCTTTTCATTATTAGCTTGCCAAGATACAAACATTACATTTTGCTTTGAATAAGGTCTAGAATTAACTAGCCTATCCTTTGAAACATTAGTACCCGTTGTTTTTCCTCTACCTTGTCCTCTAATCATAGTCATCTCTATTCCCAAAACTGGACACTTCCAACCGTAAACTTTCTTCTGATCTTCCCAGTGTTCTTTAAATTCTTTTAAATTTTTAAATTCATTTCCATGTCGTGATTTTACAACGTTATTATACATTTCTCTAAAAAAACCGTTCTCCGTTTGAGTATACTTAAGCTGTTGCTGGTTCTTTTTCTTTGCATTGACCCTCTTCCATTCTTGAGTTCTCTCATTATCACAACGAATACAAGTTGTAAGATAAGCAATATGGAAATGTGGGTGATGAGGCTGGTGAGTTTTTTTATAAAAAAATTCTTCAGTTCTTGGGTAAGTCTTTTCGCATTTTGAGCAAGTCTGTTCGGTCTTTTTTATAGGTCCTCTTTTTCGGCGTAGCGTTGTAGGTAATTCACTTACAATGTCTTGTTCAGTATCCATTTAATTCCTTTCTTTACATAATCTTTCACAAACTTATTAAAAAAATAACGTACGACTCTCATAACAATAAGAATCGGAGAGCTTAAAACATCGAACAAAATCAATGACATATCAACCACTAGATCCAAGGCGTTATCGGTATTCATCGCCTTCTTAAATCGTTTTTTAATCGACAATCGGGTCATGAGTCAGTTGTTTCATCTGTTCTATTCTTGTCTTTGCTTCCCTTTCTTTTTTATTAGCCAAGGATTGCTTATAGGATGCCTTCAATTCTTCCTGTTCCTTTTGGCCGTAAATCTCATTCCAATTAGCTTTATACTGTTCTGTTGTTGGTCTTGATTTGCCGTCCCATTTTCTACCATTATCTCTTTCTTTAGTCATATTAAAATATAATGTCCATAACGAGATACAAAGTGATGAAAATAAACATTGCCGTTGTCTGTATATCGTATGGAAAATTAGTCATACAGACTTCATAATACTTTTTATATTACTTGTCTAGTTATGCGGACATTTTTTCTTTTTCCAGTCGCGATAGCCTTTTACCCATTTGTTTTGATCTCGATATTTCCAACGTTTATCCCAGGCCCAACCGTGTAGACGACCTGAATATTTTTCAATCAGTCGATATATGGTATCCATGCTTTCCTCCTTCTCATAAGTCTTTGTACAACACCCACAATTTGGAATATGTCCCAATGGGGTTTCTTCTCCCTTACAATTTTTATGTTCTTTGCCAACGCCTTAATGTAGGGCAGTGGCTTGGTTAGCCTTCTTCGCGGCATAATATGCATTTCCTGTTAGTTTATTTGATCGTTTTCTGTAATTGGCCATTTGTTTTCTGCGTCTAGGTGATGAAATTCTGATGGCGACATCAACATTCCAACCTTGTTCTCTCAAAACTTTCTTTCTGATTCGTTGTCTAACATAATCAGAGTCTCTACCGGCTAGTTCACAGATCGCTTGAAAATCTCCGCTGTTTCTTGTTAAAAAGTTCCTTGCCGCTCGCTTCTCCATGCTAGGGACATGTGCTGAAAACGCGTCATGAACCGCTTGCGACAATACAGCCACAAATAATCGCTTTTCCGGGCAATCAATTTTATCCGAAGAATAGACAGCGCTTGATTTAATAAATTTTTTAGTCATTAGTTTAATTTCTTTCTATTCGGAAGTTCATAAGGATTAACTTCAGTTTCCATGACCGTTCGGATCATAGCTTTATATTCACTTTCATCTAAATGAGTTTTATAGAGTCTCATAGCAATAGCCATATAAGTTGCAGCTACAGCTTGAACATCAAAGTTCCGCATATATTTTACAGCTTCACCAAAAACTTCTTGGTAGATCCACTCTAAATCATCAGAGCTGTGTCTCTTTTTCTCGTCTTTCGTCATAATGTACAAATCTTTCTGTGTTTTCTATATTTAAGTTTTCGTTATCTCGGTAGCCATTCTCTATGGCCCACTCTTCATGAAGATCTCGAATTTTCTGACTTTCACTATTTAGCTTCTTGCTACTTGCCTCTCGTATCATTCGCTCGATATAATACTCATGTCTTTTCATTCGAACATGCATTCGTCTGCTATAAGCTTTATCCCAAGCTTTTCCTTTCTCACTTTGACGCCACTTCTTTCGTGCGCGTTTTCTACTTTCATAGTACTTGTGCATCTTTCATTCCTATTAGAAATTTGAATCACGAAGTTTATTAGCCAGATCATTAATTTGCTGAGTCAACTTCTTATTATCATCTCTAACTTGGCCGAGTTCTCCAGTGAGTCTTTTATTTTCTTCAACCAGGAACTTATAGTCATAGTGCTTCGTATATTGAAGACTATTCACTTGACCTTGTAGAGTTTTAATAAGTTGTTTAGCTTGTGCTAATTCATCACTCATTTTTTCCTCCTCTTTTCTTTATCATTTCATACGCGTGCCTTTTTAAATCTTTATCCGTTTGCATAATGGTTAGCACGTCAATACCATTATACGCTTTAACATAAGCATTTTGTGTTCCAGCAATACTGGCCCCGCTTGCTAAGAGCGCAAACTCCGAGCAACTAGAGCATGTAATTAAGATAACGCATAGAAAAAATATTTTTTTCATCATTTTTAATCTCACCTTGATTATCGCATGCTTGACAGTCAATGACCACCTTTAAATCTGGTCGACTTGCGTCTTCTGTAATCTTCCGGTAGCCATTACCCATGCAGGCAGGACAAATCAATTTATTGTGTTTTGTCTTTACCATTGTTTTCTTTACTTTTTTCTTTTTTGATAGGCTGCAAACCAGCTATCATCGCAACTAATGGTGCAACTTCAATGTAAGGACGTTGTGCTAAATACTTTAAAAGTTCTTTTTTCTGTTCTTGAGAAATTTGAAACATTTATTTTTCCACCTTTCCGTTGAGTCTTTTCATTTCTTTATTCACTAAAATATTAATCGTTTGACTACGACTTAAAATCGTATGAGGCTCGATGGCCTTTCGGATCTTATCTATTTTAGCATACGTATCCTTTGATAAGGAAACGTTTTTATATTTACTAATGTCTGTCATGTGTTATACCTCTTTCTATATTGTTTCATAACAATATGGGATATTATATATAAATTACAAGAGTGTCAATGAAATATTTACTAATTCTATGGGTGTGTTCTGCGATCAATGCGTCGTGTATCGTACCCCCTATAACAACCCCAGAAACATATAATAGCCATAATGAGTGCGTGTCGGCGGGGTATGCACAAGGGTATAATGTGTTTAAATCTATAGATCCAATTGTTGCTGAAGAACAAAGGCTTTTTGTAGCCTTTCACTGCGATCCAGAGACTAGTATTTAATTACAAATCCAACCTAGTAATAATTTCCCTTTAGAGTTGTACCATCCCTGAAGTTTAGGATCTCCATTTCTTTCGTCATAGAATTTCATATTAACATCTACCCAGGCGTTAGCGATTCCGTCGCAATTCCCGTGATGCTTGAGTTTGACTTTTTCTATGTCAACTCCATTAGTGCTTAATAGTAGAATTACTACTATATACTTCATACAATTCTGCCGTCCTTAATAAATTTAATTAATTTATGTTCCTTCTTATTAATGTAGGCAATCTTACCAGTAAATTTAGGCGTTTTCAGTAGTAAACTTTTGAGCATTTTCTTCCAGCTCATAGCCTTAACTTCTTCTTCCTTACCTTCATTATCTGTTATTGTATATGTGTATCTCATACTTTCTTTATCCTATATAGTGTAAGATAGTACCAATTGCAAGTATTAAAAATAAAATAATATCAACCCAGAATAGAAATATAATAGCATTAAAGAACACGTTTTCGGCCCTGACCACGCGATTTTTTTCGTTTGCTGTGTTTATTGGGTCTTTTGGCATGACGACCAGGACGTTTTCTGGGCTTTTTCTTCTTGTAATTGGAAACCCCAAATAGAGGTTTCTTTTTACGTGCCATGATCTTCTTCTATTTTATCATTTCCTAATGGAAGATATTTAATAACACCATTAATATACTGTTTTACATCTTCACCGCAGGTCATACATCTATATTGATCATTAACAATAGATACAAAACTTGCTTGTATTTCGCAGAAAGGACATATGCCTGTTGTAATTTCAGGATTAAATTTAATGTGAGTTTTTTTAAAGAACCGGCTCATACTTGGTCTTACCATTTTCTTTGTAAGCACGCAAATATTGTCTTCGATTGTTGCTCTCTGAATATGAGCAGTGCACCCAGCCCGAATTTGGATCTGATTCGTTCCAGTACTCGAGAATGAGTTGATCGTAGTTTGTATTATAGTGAATCCAATCTGCAAGTTCTCTATTTGATACACCAAAAATTTCGAAGTCCGCCGCTTCTCCACGGGCATGTTGGCTCGTGATTTTGCTGCCTATGGCAGTACACAATTCTGGAGAGCGATATCCGCTAGAAATGGTTACAACCTTAGAAAAACAGTCTCGAACAGGCTGTAGGACGTTCTCACAGAGCTTTTTCAGGTTTTCCTGGTGCTCGGTACTAGGGGTGTTATCAATGCCTTTTCTTTCGGCTGTCTGTGACTTTGTAAGCTCTAATAAGCTAAAATTTTCACTTAGTTTCATCTTTTTCCTGTAATTTTTCTAAATCATCTGTTGTGTATTCTAACTTTTGTAGCGCTCTTTTCAAGGCCGCATCTTTAGCTTTACCAGCGTCCATTAATTCACTGTTTTGCTCTTTAAGAACTCGGACCTGCTCTTTATACTCGGCAATGATTTCTTGATAATCTGCTTTAGCCATTATTTTTCTAGAATAAGTTTTTTAATGGCGACTGAGCCATCAATGTTAGTTTCTAATTCTGCTTTAGATTTTATACATTTGTAGCTAACCGTAGCACTATACTGGCGTTCCGCTTCGCGCTTCCCACGAAGGCATGTAGCCATATTGGGTTGAATACGGTGCTCCTTAATTTCAAAATTTACAAACATTAATAATGCTACCACGACTTCCATTAGTGTTGTCCTCCGTTAGTATATTTCATTTCTCTATTTTGATCTTTTAGTTTTTCGATATCCTGTAAAACTTTATCCATTTGTTTTCGTAAAAATTCTATATTCACTTTATTCAACGCCATAGATTCGATATGTTTATTCAACTTATCCGTGGTTTTGTAAAGGTCCTCGATCATCATAAATTGCTCAGAATCTGCGGGCAAACTGCCCAGCTGGCCCCGGGGCCACTTGATCCGGAATTCTGTATTCTCGGTTAAATCTTTTGACATTAATTCTACTGTTGTAGAAAGTTTGTTTTGCTCCTCAATAATACCGAAATAAGCCCAGGTCCCGATCGCCACCATGGTGATCAAAGAGGCCACGGTTTTCATTGGCATCTGAACGGCTGCTTCTTCTGATATTTTAAGAGGTTTAGGCATTAGTAGTTATAACTCCCTGAAGAGGTACTTCCTCCTTGTTCTAATACTTTAAATAATTTTTTATGTTGGTCCATAATTTCTTCATCTGAATCCATCATCTTATCAATTTGATCTTCAAGTTTTTCAACCTGTCGCTCTAGTTTATTTACCTTGTCTACTTGCACTGCTTGATTAGTGGACAATGAAAAGGTTTGCGTTAATACCCAGCCAGACACAGCTAGCATAACTCCAATAAGAAGCGGTATTAATTTTTCAGTCATATTAGTTTGATAGTGGATTAGAAGTACTTACTTTAATTTCCTCTATTTGCAACTTCAGTAATTCAATTTCCTTTTCTAATACTGCATTACTTTTAGCATTATCAGAAATCGCTCCAATATTATCAGAAATCATTTTTTGATTATTACCTATCAGTTTTGCAAGAGGAGTAAGATCAGGTCCCGACTGTTCGGATAATGTGTTTAATTTAGTTGTAATTTCACCATATTTAACGAAACCACCACCAATAGCCACAATAGCTGCTATTAATGCAGCAATACCTGCTAATTGATCCTTTAGGTTAAATTTTGCCATTTTTTAATTGCTCCAGTTCTATTAACAATCTTCGTTTTTTAAGATTGATATTGTGCAAGGCATTTGCCTTGATCGCCACTTTATCATTTTTAATGTAGCTTGCAAGACTTACATTATTGTAAATCTGTCTATTATCAAAGATGTTTAATTGGTCTAAATAAATGTCTTTTGGCTCGTAAAATAAGGCTTTTGAGTATAGATCTAGTGAAGCTTGTTCGCTAGCCATAGCTTCTAATTTAAGTAAATTTTTAATTTGTAGATTTTTTGAGATATCTTTGACGCTAGAGTCAACTTTATCCATCACTCTGTCAATATTTTTAACGAGAGCTTTTTTCTGTTGTATCTTTTTTTGTTCGGAAGTATTTGCTGACGAAACCTTTGTAGGGCTTTCGCTACTGGATTCCTTTTCAGCGCTTTCTTTTTTTTCCGTTTCTTCTTTTTTAGCAATCTTAGATTCTTTTTTTACTTTTTCTTTTTTTTCTTCTTTGACTTCTTTTTTTTCTTCAACTGCTTTTTCTTTTTTTTCTTCATGAGTGTTTTGTACCATTTTTGTAGGTGTTTTTGCAACTGTTTGTTTTTCTGTAGGAGGTGCCATGGTCATGGTTTTCGCCTTTGGTTCTTCCTTCTTCGTAGATGAAACCTCTTCTTTTTTAGATACCATCGGTAATGGCCCCTTTGCCGTTTCTGTCTTCGCATGTACTTCCTCCTTCATTGTTTCCATTTTAGCAGGAGGTGCCACTTCTTCCATTATTTGCATAAAAGGCATTTCTTCCTGGACCATTGTAACAATTTCTTCTTTTAATGTTTCAATAGGTTTTTCTTCTAACACACTACTAAATGTCTCTTGAACCATTGGTGATTCCATAACAATAGCTCCTGTTTCTTGTGAAGCTATTTCTAGAGTTATGCCTGTTTCTTCAAAACTTATCTCTAATCTTGTTCCTTCTTCTAAATTCCCTGTTAATGCAAACTCTTCTTCCATTGCAGCTTCCATACCTGATATGACATCCCATATTTCGTTTTCACTTAAGTTAGCAGTTCCTAGCGCCTCGTTTAATTCTTCTATTTCCTCGGTCGTAAAGACTTCATAATCGTCAGTTGGAAAATCTAATAATAATTCAGCACCTAATAGATTAGGACCTCTAAGGGCCGAAGTGCTTTGAGAACCATCAATACCTTCCCAATACCATTCATATGCTGCTGCACCTGTTCCATTCCAAACTAAATTGTCATGAAACTTTGCACTGTTTGCATTATATCCTGCATCGTCTGTTCTATTCGTGGTCATTTCTGCTAATGTATTACCACTTGAATCTTTAATTTTAATATGTAAATTATATGAATCATCTGCTCCTGATGAGTAACCACAGCTAAAACTACTACTACCATCTTCGCAGTTTTGTACAGAAAAATATGAATTTAATTGTATTCCACCATCTAATTTTTTTTGCGTTGTAGTATATGTTGTGCTTGATTCAGTACCATCAATTCCTATTAAGGTATCACTGGCTGATACTTTCATATCATGCGATGCTTCTAGTTCACCTGTTAAAGCGCGACCGCACGCATTATTAACTTGTGTATCACAGGTAATTGTAAAACCATTATGAGTGCCATTATTTGTAAGATCTACGTTTGACCCTGTTTTTACACCATCTAAATCAAAAGCATCTCTGCTTGAAGATGTTGTCCCTGCGTTAGGTAATATATTTGTAGTTGTTGCTGTATCGTTTTCTGCACTAACTTTACTAGCAAAACAACTTGACACTAAATAGCAAAGAAAAAATATAATTGCTAAGTTTTTTATTTTGGCTGATTCCATTTAACTTTTTTACCGATTGAGATATCTGTTGGAAGAGGTTTACCATCTATAACAGGTGCAACTTTTTCTCTTTGTTTCATACGCTTAACGTACGCTTTATAATCTGGTCTTTCAAAGTCATATTTTTCCCATAACATTAAAGCTTCTTTTCCAATTTTGCCATCGATAGGACAAGGCGTTCCTGCTTGTATCATACTTTCAAATACTCTTTCATCTTGGCATAATATTGCAACTGCTGCTACCTTCATACCAAAGTCATTTAGAATTCGTGCTAATTTAAGTCGTTCACAATTTTTGTCAATAAAATGTTTTCCACCAGATATACCTACACCAAATGTTTGTACACCTGCGGATGCACCTACAGCGCATACGTCTTGTGTCATTGAATTATATGATGGAGCACTAGATGTTGGGGGTGCTGATCTTATATTACTATTACTGGTACTATTTGTAGTTGTGCTAGATGATGAACCAGATTCGTAAGTTGTTGCTCCTCCGGTATAGCCCCCTTCAATACTTGTATTACTGCCCGAGACGTTCGTTTGATTTCCTGCAGAATAGGCACTCGTAGAGCACACCAATAGTATCAAAAATAAAAATGTAGATAAATATTTCACTGTCCCTCCTAGAAACAATTCATCTTATCTATTTCAGCTGGCTTTCCATTTTTAAAGAACCATACATAGCTATATATAACATTACCTTCATCGGTAACGGCACATTTTTTGCCTGCCGAGCAGGCGCTTAATGCAAATAGCAATGCTATTACTAAATAAAATTTATTCACATGCCTCACAGTCTTGGGTGCTGTCAATAACGACACCACCATTTTCATAAGTTTTGTCTTCTTCTCTTTGCATACATTCACAGTTCTCACACTTACAGTCTGAGTGATCTGCTTCTATGCAATGACAGAGATGATTACACTTTTTACAGAATCTATTTTCCATTTTTACTTAAAAAATTCCAAAGTTTCATTATCCATTTTTTAATCATCTTTTTTCTCCTCAATACTATAAAAGAATCTGTCCGAATCTTCAGTTTTCCACCGTCTATTATTTTCAACAGTCCAATCACTAGTTTGTACCTTCCAATCAGTAGGCACTTCATCTTTCACGGTGAAAGATGGAATACTCCATATTAGTCTATTGTTTGGCTGAGCCGCATAGTTGCCGTTTTCCAGGGCGAGTATGTGAGCACACTTATGCTCTTGCGGAATTTCGGAATGATCCGTATCTACTATATTACCTTCTGGATGGCTCCAGTCAACTGTAAAAAGATAGTTGCCGTGATACCATTTCCTATCTTTTCCTATATATTTTCCTGATTGTCCGCTTAAGATATCGTAAGTAGTAATAGCAGGATAGTAACTAAAACTATTCCAAAGCTCCAACTCGTCAAGTCGCATCCTAGGAACTTTTTTGACATCAAAGCCTCTTTGTATGAAGGCACTAATCGGTAGACGATAGAAGACAGCACCATTTTCCATAATTGCGTGAAACAGTATGGCATGTCCTGTAATCGATGCCAAACCAAAAATAAGACAGTCCTCCACTTCTCCATGATGACTTTTAAGGTCATAAAGATATTCTTTTCTTATCTGCGCATAAGTCGCAGGAATGTTTGCGTTCAAATATGCCATCTATCATATAATCCTTACAGTGCTGCGATTATCAAAATCACAAGTACAACACCCGCACCGATCACAACTTTTCTGTGATCTTTCCACATGTGCTCAATTGCTTCTCTTATCATTTCCATGTTTCCTCCTAATCATATATGTCTCCCCAATTTTTACCTGATTCATAATCAACTTTATTGGGAACGGTTAATTTAACAGCATTTTCCATAATCTCAATGATTTTATTGGCATGTTCTTTAGACTCTACTGATAAATCTAATTCATCATGGATTTGAATATGAGCTATAATACCTTCTTTGTATAAATCAAGCATTGATTTTTTGGTCATATCCGCCGCAGATCCTTGTATTAATTTATTTAGCGCTTTGTAAGTAAAAGCTCTTCTAATTCTATTTTCTCCATATTTTTTAACTGCATCTTCCCATGTCATAGGTGTGTGCATTCCAAATTGTGCTGGTTCCCATTTATTAAATCTACAACCCCTTCCAAGTAGTGTTCTAATTTCTCCTTCTCTCGAGGCCCATCTAGATGTCTCATTCATAAGATCTCTAACAAATGGAACTCTATCATGGTATTGATTAAATAATTGTTCAGCTTCTTGTTTCGTGCTTAAACCTAACTCTGCTTGTAGCTTGGCTTTACCCATTCCATAAAATAATCCAAGATTAATAGTCTTTGCTTGTAGCCTACTAATACCTGCCATATCTGCTACGGTTTTATGAAAATCGATATTGTTATTAGAATAACTATCTACAATTTCTTGAACTGAATTATTTTCTTTTATTACTGGAGTTGTTGCTGCAAAATGTACTACTAGTCTTGGCTCTTGTTGTGAGTAGTCAAAACATCCCCACTCGCAACCCGATTCTGGGACAAAAAGAGATCGAATCAGTGGACCTAAGTCTTTATTACGAGCGGGAATCTGTTGTAAGTTAGGATTAGAATACGAAAATCTGCCAGTGACAGTGCCACCTTGATCAGATCTTATTTGATTTATATCAGCATGTATTCTTCCTTTATGTTCATATCTTAATATGGTATCTATAAATGTTGTATGAGCTTTATTAATTTCTCTAGCTTTAGCAATTTTTTTAACCAAAGGATGTTCATGTTCTTGAAGAAAATTTTTAGTAAATGATGGAGCATTTGTTTTTTCAGTTCTCTTGTACGGTAATTTCAACTTGTCAAAAATTGTGGCAATCGATCTTGCTGCCCATATTTGAGCATCTATCTGTGTTTCTCGTTTTATCTCTTGCAGCAACCCTCTTTCTTGTTCAAGTAATTTTTGTTTCAATTGGTGAGCTTGTTCGACATCTACTCGGACGCCCTTAAATCTCATATCAACTAAACAAGGGAAGAGTTGAGTTTCTAAATCAAATATTTCTGTTAAATTATCTCTTCTTATTTCAGAAGAGAGTCTTTTAAATAAATCTAGTGTAAGTGAAGCATCTTTTTCTGCATATTCACCCACATAAATGGCTGGTAATTTATAGAGTTCTGCTTTAGGATCTATACCCCAGTTTTTAGCTATTTCAAATAATGTAGCTTCACTTTTTCTTTCACCTAAATACTCCCAGCTTAATGCATTTAAAGTATAACGCATTCTATTTTCATCAACTAAAGAAGCCATAACCATGGTATCCATAATATGACCATTAATTTTAATTCCGTAAGAACGAAGCCAACACACATCATACATTGCATTATGAAATATTTTAGTTGCTTCCGTTGCACAAACATCTTTAACCCACTCTAAAACTCTTTTTTTATCTAAATTACCACCGCCTTCATGACCAAAAGGATAATATTTACACCAACCATCAACAGCAACAGCGACTCCAATAATTTCACCATTACCAATAACAGCTCCTGATCCTTTAGATTTTAAATCAGGGTCTCTTGTTTCTAAATCTATTGCTATAAGTTTATATCCACTTAAATCTGGGAAGTTATCCGGTGCTATCCATTCAGTTTGAGCTTCGAACATCATCTTTTTAAGATGCCCCAATAATTTTTCTTGTCTAATGGATTTTTAGTTTCTGTTTTTGAGTAATCTCTTTCAATAATCATTTCAATAAAGTGTATTGCTTTCAACAAATCTTCCTTTCCATTTTTAAAACGATGTCTACAGATGTATTTTATAACGGATCCCTCTGGGAAAAGCAACTCGTTCTCAATAACAAATTTGCTTGGCTGAATTTTCATTTTCTTGTAATGAGATCCTCCTACTTGTTTATCATATACACTCATGCAATTCTCCTATTTCCAATTCTATAAGAATATTTAGTTTCGGGATTTAACCAATAAACGTTTTGTTTTGCTCTGGTCACAGCAACAAACCACATTCTGTGTTCCGTATCGGGATCTCTTTTTGCGCTCTTCCATGCTGGTCTTGGCATATCTGGAAAAATAACTACGTTTTCTGCTTCATCTCCTTTTGCTCCATGAATAGTTCTTATTCTAACTCTTGCTTTTTCTTTTGGATTTAAATCTTTTTCTACACTTTCAATATAACTAATTTGTCCTGAATTTTTTATGAGATCAAAACACTCTTGCCATTTACCTTGACATAAGATACCATATTCAACCCTTAATTCTTCCAAGGTGAGTTGTTCGTTTCTTGCTTTTTTTAACTTTTTTAAATTTTCACCTTTAGGTTTAATTTTTTTACCACTCATATAGTCCCAAATATCCATAATTTCTTCACCACGTATAGCTTCTTTATTATTTAATTTTTTCCATACTGTTAATGCTCTTACTAATTTTGGTGGTAAAAGATTATTACCTTTGTCAAAGTAAATATGTTTTCGGTAAAAATGTTCTTTGACTTTTTTAACCATTAAATTATCTTTTTTCCATCTGAATAATAAAAACCATTGTCCCTTGTTATAATCTAAATTATGAAATAATTGGTTGGTAATAAATTCTCCTTCTTCTTGCTTTGGTTCCCAATTTTTAAGCTTTCTTTTCTTGATACAATTCAATATTCTTTTTGCTTGATCAAAAATTTTTCTAGGTACTCTCCTGGAAATTGTAGTTTCTTTATCATCAATTATTCCTTCTAGTTCAATAAAAGGTGTAGGATCAGCGCCCTGAAATTTAAAAATAGTTTGATCATCGTCTCCTGCTATATAAGATCTTTGACAATGCTTTTCGATGTAAAAAAACATATCCCATTGTAAGGGATTTAAATCTTGAGCTTCATCTAAAAAAACTACCTCTAGATTTAGGTTGTTCATTATTTTATCTTTCTCGAACAAGTCAATCATGTCAGTAAAATCTAACATTTTTTTATCGTTTTTATATTGAATCAAGTGATTATTAAAAACTTCTAATTTAGAATATTTAAAGTTAGGATGATCTATCAGCATTTCTTTATGCTGTTCTCTAAGTGATATTTTTCTACATCTTGAAAGATTAACAGCTTTTAAATATTGGTTTCCAAAAGTCATAACCCCATCTTCATTTTCTTTTTCGTCGTATGGAAATTTACTAAAATAATTATTTCCTTGGCTTTTACAGATATAGTCTTTAAATCCATTCCATTCTTTTCCAGTTAATAGATTACTTCCTGTAAACTTTTTATTATTTCTTTTTCCCATAGCATGCATAGTAGAAAAGAAAGTAAAGTCTTTGTCTAATTTATATTTTGGAAATTCTTTTACGATGTCGGCCAGCTTTCTTTGGACTTCTTCTGTTGGATCTTTTCCAAAAGTTAGATAAGCTATTTTTGTGGGAGATGTTCCTTTTCTTAATTCTTGTCGAAGGTAACTGTTTGGTCCTTCTATCAAACGATAGGTTTTTCCTGTTCCTGGAGGACCAGGAATAATAGTTCTTGTTATTTCTTCTGCCATTTAGCTTTCTCTATTTCTGGAGCTTTTTTATCTACTACTTTTTCTGTAGGTTCTGGCATTCTAAAAACACGAACATCAATTGTTTTGTCCCCTACTTTTGGAAAAACTTTGTCTTCTGATGCATTAAATTTTTTCTTAAGTAAAAGAACAGTTTTTGTTCTTTTAAGGTTCCATTCATTTGTATTTTTAAGAAATTTCCAAAAATCTTTAAATTTAAAATAACTTATTCCATCTTCAGAAAAAGCTGATCCATTACATATATCTTCTAATTTATTTCCTTTGTATGAATCGGTTATAAAATCTTCTAAATGGTCTCTTAATATATTTTCTGGTTTTAAACTTTCCGGAGCTTGTATAAAAAACTCTTCATTATCTTCTGTTTTAGGAAATAATAAAGCTAAATTCTTTTTCCATATATTTTGTCCGATGTGAGGTAAAAGAACGTTGATCTGTCCCATACACGCTTTAGAAAAGTCATCAAATTTATATAAAGTATCTGTATCAACATCGACAGTTTTACCATTAACATCTAAAAACCATAAAGGAGGTTCAGAAGTATATTTTCTTAAGTTTGTTAGTTCTGGCATTAAATTTCCTCTTCCAATTCCAAATTTTCTAGTCTGACAAGTTATTGAATCACAAAAATTACATATAGGAGGACTTTTACATTTATATTGATAATCTTTTTTATCTAATGATTTTTTCACTGTTTCCACTTCTTGGTTTCTCAGAGGTGGTTTCATATATCTATTGTTATAATTTTCTAATTCTGTTTTCCAAGTATCTGGTTTAGCTTTTTTTAAATAGACCCCAATATTGTATAGGCCATCATTTCTACTTCCTTCAGGGAATCCTTCTGAACAAAGCGTTTGTAAACAAGGAGGTCCATCTGTCACTGAACCATTTTTTACTTGTTTTTTTGTTTCCAGATGTAAATTTTCTAATTGTTCTTTAGTTAAACTGCGTTTATTATATAACGCTATAAAATCATTTAAATTCGAAGCGTCTCCATTTTCAAGAAAAGCATATCGTGTTGATTTATCTCCCCCATGATAAGGTAAATTTAAAAAATTTCCTGTGTCTCCTCTATCAATTAGAATAGTTTCTTGTTTAGGAAAAATTTCGCTCGAAGAATATCCTAAATGAGCTGCAATTAGTTTTAATTTTAATCGCATTAAGGATGCTTCTACAGGTTCATTTGTAAATAAAAATAAATGGGCTCCACCCGATTTTGATCTAAATACAATTAGTGGTAAATCTTTTTGATTTAATAGCTTAATTAATTTTTTATGATTGAAGTTATATTCATCTATATCAATACAACCCCATCTACATTTGTTTTTTTCGTTTATTGGAACAATACCTAATCCTGGTTCTTTACCTTTTAAATGGTTTTCCCAAAGCTCATCGGTTACAGGTTTTTTTACTGTAAATGATTTTGTTTTTTGTTTTCCATTTTCAGAATAGCTATCACTTAGTACAGTTTGACCGTATGCACTATTTAGTCCCTGAAATATCTCTTTGAATGCTTTCATCATAACTTTTGAGTGGGCGAGTTAAGTCTCCCGCTCCCGCCCACTTTTCCAACCGGAATGGAAACTTATGAAGTCTTTCCGTTTAACTGATCGCCTCTACGACAACTTTCATAGAAAGTTTTCGCTCTCTTATAGAGATTAGCATCAGTAATTTGTCCAACTTTTTGTATATTGTAACCATACCATTCGTTACCCTTTCCAGTATTCTTTACTGAAGATAACTTATAGATGTGGCTAAAAGGTGGCGGTGTAAATGGACCATCTTTTCCATCTATCGTAATACTCATCATCATTGAATTCCATTTTCTGGAAATCTTTGCTTGTGAGGAATACATAGATATCAAAGCTGTTTCAGCTGATTTACCATCTGATATGATGACAAAATGCTGTGCAGTCTTTTGGATGTAATTACCATTTGGTAATCTGTCCTTACCCATCGCATCTTTAGTTGTTTTAGATAAAATATCACTGTTACCAGGAAAGATATTTTCGGGTCTTCCTGATCCTGTGCCGAAATCGGCCCATTCTTGATACTCTAATCTATAATGACAAGGTATGACTTGAATTCCTTTTTCACCGTCATATATTTTTCTCGTCACTGTATTAAAGAACATACCAGGGTCAGCGCCTTCGACATAATTCGCATGTTTTCTTTGCGCCTCTGCTGATCCGTTCTGTAAAAGTTTCAAAATTGGTAGAGCCACACTTTCTGAATCTACGTTCTCGAAACCTTTTCTAGCGTCCGCTTCGAACAGGGCGTCTGATGGCAGACCTGCCTCTTGTTTTTTAGCTACTTGCTTCTCGTTACTATTATCTAGCATCTAGTTTCTCCTTGTTATTTTTGTTTGGTTACCTACAAACGGGTTAAAGAGGTCCGCGGGCATTTCCTGTCCAGATTCAGTACGCTCGCGAACCACCGCTTTAAGTGTCTGAGCATGAACTCCTATTTTCTGGACGGGTTCATATCCCTGACCTTTTGCAAGGGTAGCATAAGCCATTGCCTTGTTATCTTCGCCACGGCCAAAGGTAACAGTAACATCATTCTTGATGATGTCACCTAAGCCGTTTTCTCGAAGCCAGTTAAACGCCTCTTCCTGCTTGCTGGCAGGTATATGGGCGCCATAAAATGGTTTTACTTCTATTCCTGAACCATCTTTTAATTTTAGTTTTGTAACATTCATTTCTTGCATCATTTTAGGAATGTCAAAATTAGAAAGCTGTTTTGCTTTTTCTTTTAAATCTTTTGTATGATTTTCAGAAGCTGTAATTTGATCTTCTAAATTTCTTAATTCAATTACTGAATCAGATAAATTTTTAGTTTGATCTACTTGTGTAATTGAGTCTACTCTATCGTCTTCAAAGTTAAGATTAGGATCATTACTAGGACTAGCTTGAACTGTAATAGTTTCTGATTCTAATGCTATGGGTGTTCGTATTTCTCTACTCATCTATTTTACCTCTTTCATATATATTTATTTCTAATGGATAATACACTTTTTCTTGTCTGTCCCATTTTAAAAGATTAAATCTGCCACCATTTATATCAGATACGATTGTACATGCCAATCCAATAATTGCTGGATCGCCTGAAAGTAGTAAATAATCTTTGGATGTGTAATTTTTTAGTAATCTTCTTAATTCAAAAATTACAGGACCGGGACTTAAAACAATTTGTGCATTTTCTTTCAAAAGAACTTTTAGCTTACCATATTTTAAAGCACCCATAATATTAAATTTAGGACGACCAATGCTTGTGCCTGGTAATTCCTGAATAACATAAACAACAGGTTCTTTATGTTTTACATCTTGGTAATCTATACTTTCTTTATTCATAACTTTCTTGACAAGATATAGGACTTTATTGTATAAATGTCAATAGAAAGAATAAATGAATTATAAATTTAAAACGAAGCCATACGCGCATCAGTTGAAAGCGCTTGAAATGTCCTGGAATAAAGAGGTCTTTGCTTATTTCATGGAAATGGGAACTGGTAAATCAAAAGTTTTACTAGATAACGTTGCTATGCTTTTTGATAAGGGTAAAATCAATAGTGTCTTAATTGTGGCACCTAAAGGTGTCTACAAAAATTGGTATGACTCCGAAATACCAGAACATTTACCTAAACACATTAATAGAAACGTCGTTCTTTGGAAAGCTCTTATTACTAAAGAGCAAAAACTTAAATGCGATTCTCTTTTTGAGACTGATTTTACGAAATTACAAATTTTTGTTATTAATGTTGAAGCTTTATCAACTAAAAAAGGTCTTGATTTTGCTCGTCAATTTTTAAATGTTAAAAAAACTCTATTCGCCATTGATGAATCTACAACTATTAAAAATCCAGGAGCCAAAAGAACTAAAAATATTCTTCAATTATCTAAAATGGGTAAATACAGACGTATTCTTACAGGATCACCGGTTACTAAGTCTCCTTTAGATTTATATACTCAATGTCATTTCCTAGATCCTTTTTTATTAGATTTTACCTCTTATTATGCTTTTAGAAATAGATATGCAGAATTGAGAACTGCTAATTTTAGCGGAAGATCAGTTCAAGTTGTGACAGGGTACAAAAATTTGGCTGAACTAGCTGAAACATTAAAATCTTTTTCGTATCGTGTCTTAAAAGATGATTGTTTGGACCTTCCCCCTAAAACTTTCATGAAAAGAGTTATACAACTTACACCAGAGCAAAAAAGAGTTTACCAACAAATGAAAGCAACAGCGCTTGCTACTCTTAATGGTAAAATGGTGACTACTATGAATGTAATTACTCAATTGATGAGATTACAGCAAATTACTTGTGGTCATTTTAAAGCAGATGATGGATCAATGCAAAATATAAAGAATAATCGAATTACAGAATTAATGGATGTACTGGAAGAAGTTGAAGGTAAAGCCATTATTTGGGCTCATTGGCGTCATGACATTGACACAATTGTAGAGTCTATTGAAGAACAATATCCAGGGTCTGTGGTAACCTACTATGGTGATACATCAACAGAAGATCGACAGAAAGCAATTAAGAAGATACAAGATCCAGAAAGTAAAGTTCGATTTTTAGTTGGTACCCCACAGACTGGTGGATATGGAATTACCCTTACTGGTGCATCTACGATGATCTATTATTCTAATGGATATGATTTAGAGAAACGTCAACAATCTGAAGCGAGAATTGATCGTATTGGTCAGAAAAAACCGATGACTTATATTGATATTCTTGCGGAAGATACTATCGACGAAAAAATCGTGAAGTCCCTCCGCAAGAAAGTTAACATCGCCACTGAAATTATGGGCGAAGAACTTAAGGCTTGGATTTAATCCCTCAAAATGTAGGACATACGCGCGACGCGCTGGAATTTTCCAAATCCGTTATTTTATAGCAATTTGTTTTGCTTTTTTGTTTTCAGGTGGATTGTAATTTAATTCCACTTTCAACATTCCGTCTTCTAACCTAGCTCCGGTACACTCAACGTATTCAGATAATTGTAATTGTCTTTTAAACGAACGCGTTGCTATACCCTTATGGACAAAGTCTTCTTTACCTTCAGGACCTTCTCCTTCAATAGATAAGATTCCATCTTGAACTTCGACTTCAATATCAGATTTTTTATAACCTGCGACAGCCATTTCAAGAATGTACTTATCCTTTCCAGCTTTCTTTATATTATAATGTGGAAAGCCAGTGTTGATAGTAGGCAGACGATTGAAACGTTCAAAAAACGATTCAAAACCGATTGCATTATTTAGGAAATTGTTTAAATTTATTAGATCAGTCATAATAACCTCCTTTGTTAGACAGTTAATAATAAGAGCCTCCTAAAGCACTCTTAAGACTAATATATATACTATTTTAAGAATAATACAAGTATAGAAATGATTATTGCAGCTCTGTATCCATGTAGAATAAATTTTGAAGAATCAATTCTTCCATGTTTGTCTTGAAATAATTTTTTAATTTTGTCCATTATGAAGTCCCCAGTAAAGTTAAAATGATAGCTGCTAATCCTCCCAGAAGCCAGTATAAAAATCGATCCATTTTACCGTGTAGTCTATCGATATCGTCATGCATATGTTTTAAATGGTTTTGTTTAATATTAAACACTTCTCTCTTGAGACCTTTAATATGTCCATATAAAGCGATAATATGCTCGCTAATTGTATTAGGTTCCTTGGCCATTAAGCCTGCCCCCTTTGTCTTAATCGCATAGCTTTTTCAGAATTCGACAATAAAGCACTTTCAGTCTGTGTCAACCCTGTTCTTGGAGAAATATTTTGATTAGCATTTGCAAATTGTCTAGCATCTATTGCTGGTGTTGGCGGTAAAGGTGTCTGGCTTCTTTGACCACTTAAAGGAGTAATAAGAGGTTTAATTTTTTCAAAACCTCTTTGCAAGAGCGTAGGCTCTTTTTTAATTTTTCCATTTTCATCGTAAACAACATTACCTTTGTCATTAGTTACTGCACCTTCTAGTTCCGGTTTGTAGCCGCCTTCCCATCTTTTTGTTTCTTTGTTGTAAGTTTCAGGGAAAAATTTTTTAAAATTCCAGTTCATCTTAACTCTGTCTAAAGCAAATTTAGGAAATACAAAGTTTTTGTCTACGTTGTAAACATATTGATCGCTTTTTTCCGTCAACATTTCAGCAACACCTTTAACATCTTCAACTTTAGATTCAAATCTTGGTTTAGAATAAGTAATTGGAGTAAATTTACCCATCATTAAATTGTTAACAAGTTTTCTATTCATTCCTGACTTAACTAAAATCTGTCTAATTTTTATTGGACTAAGATCCAGCATCTGCATATCTTTTATTTTCATGTAAAGGTCTCTTTGAATTTCAAATGCTTCTCGTTGCATCTTTTCAAATTCTTCAACCATGATTGATGGTGGACGGTCTTTAAAGTCTTTGGACTTATAGAATTTTTCTGTTTCATCTACGTTTCTCAAAAGTCTATTGGTATCAGCAGCAATCCATTTTAAATCTTTTTTAACATCGATTCTTATAATTCTAGTTCCAGTAAACAATGCTAGTAATTCATCAAAAAGTCGTGCAGGTTTGCCGGCACCCGTTACATCTCCTTGAAGAGCATCTTTTATTTTTCTTCCGCTTGAAACGATTCCAGGTTCAGCACCTTTGATAATGTGGGCAAAAGATTTATTAAATTTATCTTCTAAACTATCTGTCGGAGAATAAATGTATTTACCATCTGCCGTTCTTCCTCCACGACCACCTGATAAAAAGTCTCCACCCATAATATCTAATACTCTTTCAGAACCAATTGCGGGTGAAAGGAACGGAGCCATTAATTCCATGATGGGTCCATCACTTGCGAACATTAATGATAAGGCATAGTTTTCTAGTTGATCAGGCGCAATGTTTTCTTTAGCTGCCATAGTCATTGCTGCTTGAATGGGTCTTTCCAATACATCGTAAGGACTAAAGTATGAAAAGTTAATCGCTGCGGACTCTCCATCTTTCCATGGTGTAATTCCAATTAAATTAGAGTTCTGGTCCCAAGGAGCAGCGCTTGAACGCATGTATGCTTCCCATTGTTCTTGAGTATTTCCTGTTAAGAAGTTTGCTGTGGCATGAGCTGCTTGACCTATGCCTTTAACTGCAAGATAAGCTCCCATTAAATTTCTATATCCCATTTGACGTAGTACTGGATTACCTGATGCAATATTTCTTAAAGACATGGCAATCGATAATGTTCCTGTTCGTAACATTTCTGCTGGAAATGATACGAAGTTACCAAAGAAAGGAATGTTTCTTAATCCTTGTATTGCTGGTGGAACTTTACTGTAGGTTGGGTAAGTGTTTCTTAACATGAAAGCTGCTGCTTCATCTAAAGCTTCATCAAAACTTTTAGTTGCTCCGGTCATCAAATCTTTTCTAGAAAAAGGATGGTTGTGAACTTTAAAATAATTTGCAACGTCATCAATGTTTTTAAAGGCTGATGCAAAATCGGATTTAAAAAATTCATATCCATAACCTTTCCAGAGATTATCGCCTCCGGCATAAAGTCTTGCTACTTTTTCTGTTCCAGCTCTTTTGACAAGCGCTGAAAATAAATCATCATCAGTTCTAATAACTCCTTCTTTTATATTTTTTAATACAGCTCTTAATTCTTGAGCTACAATGTTTTCATCATAAACTCCGAGACGAACAAGTTTTTCAACGTATTTATTAAATTCAATTTCATTAATAGGATCCCCTTTACCTGCTTTAAAAATATCTCTAATCATCATTCTCATAGAATCAGCTACACTAGCATTACGTCCTATATGACCATTCCATAAAGCAAAGAACGAAGCCGAAGTGACATTACGAACCTGTGTTTGTGGTGAGTATAAAGTTTTACCGGCTTGAACACCGACTTTAAATTGTAAAAGTTGTCTGATCACTGCTGTCTTAGCAAAACTATCTAGTGGAGCACCGGTTGCTGTTAATACTTCTCTAAGTTCAGGAGAAGTCCATAGGTTTTCAAGTTCACTTTTTAAAGCTCCCAATTGTTTAATCTCTCCTATTTTTACTGGATTTGTGTATTTTGTTATTGCTTGTTCAGGTGATTTAAATAACCAACCATTTTTTAATCCAATGCTTGCAATCATATCCATGCCTTTTAAACCAGCATTAGAAGCGTTAGCATCGGCTACTGTAAATAAAACTTGTGATCTTAAATCTTTTTCTTTTCCTAATAGTTTTTTAATGGCGTCAGGAAGTTCTTCTCCTGTTTTAAGAAATCTAAATTTATCTTGTCTTAAAAATTTTTTGTCGCTTCCAATTTCCTGTAACACTTTTACAGGATTAACACCAGCCGTTCTTCCTTTGGCTAGAACACTTTCCACAAGATCATCTGCATATTTTTCAAGGTAGTTTTTTGGAAATTGTTTTCCATATGAGCCTAAAGCTATTTCTTTTAAGTCTTTATTTCTTCTAATCACATTATCACGTATCCAATTTCTTGCATCTACCTTAACTGATTTAAGTGGAGTATATTTAGGGTTGGTAAAAGTTGCAAAAGATCTGACTAAATAATTATCTACTTTACCGGTTAAAGTTTTTCTTAAATCTTCTGTAACTTCATTCTTCGTTCCTCGCGGAAGATTCTTACCAAAAGTTGTTAAAATCTGATTAATGTCTTTTTTTATTTCGTAAGCAAAAGGTCTAAGTTCTTTGTGAACTTTTCCTAATTTTACCGTACCTTGTAAGTAATCAACAACATCATCCTTTAACATTTTCTCATAAGGTCGAGAGGTATTGTTGGTTCCATGTCTTTGCTCGTACTTTTTAGCTAATTTGTAAGCACGTTTTTCTAAGCTGGTTAAATGTTTATCTATTTTTCTAGCTCCACCTTTAATAAAAAGTTCAACGGATTCTGATACGCCTTGAATACTTGCAGGTAATTTTCCATAGGATCTGAACCAGGATAAAATATTGTCCAATCTTTTTAATCCTCTTTCTGTTCGATTAGGACTTGTCACTGAAAATAATCTCCATTGTTCAAATGGGGGAGCCTTGTCAATTCTTCCTCCACCAATTTTTTTCGCCATTGGAGTAATCATTTTTTTAATGGTATACTTTGAAGACTTTGCTAAGTCTTTAGCCACTTGTGAATGAACTGCTGGATTTTTTGCAAGTAAATAACTCGCTCCTTTAAAACCTGATCCTAAAACGTTAAAACCCATTCTTAACATCGGTTCTCCAACCGGTCTTCCTGCATATTTATAGGCTTGTTGAAAGGCTTTTCCTGCTAGAGGAAAAACTCCACCAACAAGAGTTCCTTCTACACCGTAACGAATTCTATTTCTAAACATGGCCGCTGCTTTTTTTCTTCCCTTTAATTTCGAAGTGTCCTCAGGCTCTACGAGTAATGTTCCTATTCTTCTTTGATCCGGAGAGAATAAAGCATCAGTTGCACCTACAACAGTTGCACCATGACCCACACGGCTTGATATCTTAGATGCTTTATTTCCAAATCGTTTGGTGATCGCATCTTTAACGGCTTGAAGATGTTTTGATCGAACTTTAATTTTAGATATGTAAGTTGCAGGTATTCCATATTGAACCATTAACGAAGCTAAATCACCTCTCCAAGTTTCAGGTTCTTCAGGCTTTTGCCTGTCCATCATTTTTTGAAAGTCATTTTGAAAATTAGTATTGGCTAAAAAGTCTGTGCCCATAAACAATAGTTCGCCTATACTGGTACTTAATTCATGTTTACCCGTTTCAATTCCTTTAGCTATTTCAGCAAAACCTTCGATGTAATCTCTTTCATTAATTCTTTTTTTAAATTTTTCAGCTATAGCTTCTGTAGGACCTGCTTGACCCGTTATAAGTTTGTGAATACCTTCTTCCAATCTCATTTGTGGAGAAATGGCTCGAGTGAGTTGAAACATTCCTTCGTTGTCAGTTAGAAAATTCCAACGAACAGGTTTTCTTTGTTTTAATTCGTAAGCCTCTAATGATTTAAGAAATGCTTTTTGATACTCGTCTAGCGTTGAGATAGGTTCTTTTTTTTCAGGTTTTTCGTAGACTCGAAAAGGACCTCTGATCTTGGATAAATCGTCAGCCATTTTAAGCCTCCGCTGGTAATACTAAATTAACACCGTACTTTTTATTGAAATTGGCTATGTCTTGTTCTGTTTGAATAACAGCAAAATCTTCTAACGCCTCTGCACTATTTGCAAGAAGTCTAACAATTTCATCACTGACTTCTTGTGGAAGCCTTGCTCTTAATTCTTCATAACTAACGCCACCTAGTTCTTCTGGCATTGCATCTTCTTGAGCTGGCATTGCAGTTGGCATCACAGACATACCTTGTTGATAACCGACTCTGCCACCCGTTGCTTCTCCAACTCTAGTTTCTGTTTCTTGTAAAAAGTTTAACATCTCTTGGAAAGCATCTTGGTAAAGTTTTTCGTTTGATAGTCCACCTGGATATTTCAGCTGACCATTAGGAAGTGTTTCTTTTGCTAGTCTTTCCATAATAGATTGTACTAATCCATCTCTAAATGTATCAGATTTCAACATACTAGAAGCGTACTGGCTTCTTTTCTTAAGATTATTTAATTCAGATTGATCGAGTGTTATTTGTTTATTAAGTTCATCAATTCTTTTTTGATTAACTTTTATATTTCCTGAGCCGGGAACTCCTGTTTCTACTCCTTGACCTTGAAGGTTTTTAAGTTCTGATCGAGAATCAATGATGTTTTCAGTTAGATCTCTTACTCTTCCAGCGATTTCAGTCGCTGCATAAGATTTTGCACTTTCTCCACCTAAGACATCAGCTTGTGCTCCAATCAATGTCTTAAACATATCAGCTTCGCTCACGTATCTTGCAGCTTCTGATTCTGCTTTACTTTTACTATATCTTTGAAAAGGTTCTTTAGCTGCGTCTGCTGCTGTTGCAAAAATACTTCCTCGTGGTTCTGCACTAGCTACGTTTAGACCAAATTCAATAAGAGCGTCTGCTGGTGTAACTCCTCTTGGCTTATAAGCATATTGTTTTGCTACTTTTTGTAATTCAGGAATATTTAATTGGTCTACTAAACCAGGTACCTTATAACCCTGTCTCGGAACAACTCCGGACATGATACCTTGGTCGGTATTACCGCCTAATCTAAACATGGGTCTTTTTAAAACTCTTGTCATTATGTTTTCTGTGGAATCCCTAGCTGAGGATTCATTATTCCTCCTAGTACTGAAGTCCATCCTAGCGCCGTTTGTAAAGCCGAAGGCTCTTGTGTTTGCGCTGTTTGTACTTGTCCAGCGAATGGAGCTAACGCTCCTAAACCTGATCCGTATGTTCCCATTCTTTGATAAGGTTCCATAGCTGCCATTTGATTTGCTTGTTGTTGTGCATTTAACACATTCTGTGCTTGTTGCTGTTGGATACCACCAATTTGACTTAGCGTTCCTATATCACCACCTGCTAATTGAGGTGTAAGTTGTGCTAGTCCTTGTTGATATTGTCCCATTCCTAATTGACCTTGAGCAAGTCCTGCTTGTGCTCCACCTAAGGTTAATTGATTCATTAAATCTTGTTGTCTTGCTTGTTGCCCAATGCCAAATCCTTGTTGTAACATTTGTCCTTGAAGAAGTGCTCTGTTTCTATCGGACTGTGTTTGGTATTCAGCAAGTTGTACTCCTTCTCTGCCACCACCAAAACCACCAAGTGCTACTGCTTGATCTGATATACCTTGTTGTCTTGCTGCTGCCTGTCTATCAAATTCTGTTAACGTCGCATCAATCACTTGTGATTGATAAGGTGACATGTAAGAAGCAATTGATCCTGTTCCCGTACCTGCACCCGTACCTGTTAAAGCTCCTGCTGCGCTAATATAAGGAGACACTCCACCTAATGTTGAGATGGCTTGTGTTCCTTGAGTTGCTGCTTGAGTAAGGTAGGGTGAGTAAGCTCCAACGCCAGATGAGGCTAGCGATGCTGCTTGTGTTTGTAAGGGATCTTGTCCTGCAACTTGCGGTGCAAATTGAGAAGTATCTAAAGGAATAGAAGTTAGTCCTGCTAACTGCTGTCCATAATCTTGTCCTAATTGGTTTACGTATTGTTGTGGTAATGCCTGTGATTGTAAAATTGCCATTATATAATCCTGTTCTGTAATTTCTGTGTATTTGCAAACATTGCTTGTGCGCCTTCTAGCCCTTGAGATTCTTCAGAAACTTTGCCGCCCGCTTCCAGATTCTCCATAAGGTTTTCCATGACTTTCGCGCCCGCGTCGATGTCCCCGCCGCCTGCTGCTCGGACCGCGTCTGCAGTAAATACGAATTCGTTTTTGGAAAGTCTGGCTGGTACATCATCTGCTTTTTCTTTGCCACCTATTGGCACAAATCCGCCTTCTTGTCTATAGTCTTTTTCCATGCCACCGAGATCCATTAGTCCGCCTTCTTGTTTTAAAGATCTTTTTCCTGACTGAGCTGCTAATTTACGTTTTAAAAGTTTTTTAAGTTCTACAAGTTTTCCATCGTTATACCCAATTCTTCCGCCTTGAGCCATATAGTCAGCAGGGCTTCTATCTATTTCATCTATAAACTGATCATAAGTTCCTTTGTATCCTTCTTTTACCGCTTGTAAAAATTCTTCTAACATGAAAGGACCCTCACCCATACCTGGGTCTGAAGCCATTCTCATATCACCTTCATATTTAATATCCGGTGCGCCTGCTTCTAGACTTCCTATACCTGATCCATGTTTAAACCCAATCCTTCCGCCTTCTGCTAATCTTGCTGATTCAATTGGTTTGAATCTTAAATTCGGATCATCAATTGCTGCTTGAGCTGTTGCGAATCTTGATGGATCAATTGAAAGTTGTTCTGGCATCGTGTCATCTGAACGTGTTAAATAATCTGCGGCTCCGATAGCTGAACCGATTGCTAGAGGTTTTTGCCATTCAGGTTTAGGTCCCCATTTTCCAGTATCCCATGCACCTGTTTGTTGTGTTGTAGTTTGTTGTTGGTTTGATCCAGCTTGAAAATTAGTTCCTAATTTTTTATTTATTTCATCATAAACTTTTTGTTGTGCAGCAACTTTCAAATCTGTTGCACCCATATTCATGCTTGTACCAATATTACCAATTCCTCCGCCTATCGTAAAAACATCACCCATAGCTCCTGTAGGAGCTTCATAACCAGGAAACATAAATGGTAATTGATTTCCTATAACAGTATCAAATTGTGTATTTCCAGGTACAACTGCTCCTAATAAATCTCCTAACCAATTCTGTCCCATGCCTTTTGTATCTAGCCCTGGAATACTTGGAAGTCCAAACTGATTTAATAATGCACCACCAACAAGGGCAGTGCCTACTGGACTATCTTTAATTTCATTGGGAATTAAATCGTCTACAATTTTGTCTTTAATGTCTCCAAGAAAATCTGTTACTCCTCCAAGAAGATATCCTTGTCTAGCGTTGGTGATACCACCGCCTGCCATTTGTCGCCTACGTCTTTGAGTGTATGTTCCGTTCATAATTTTGCAATGTTGTTATTTTGTATTAAAGGCAGGGATTTCACCTGAGTTTACATTATTACTTAATTTATAGTAATAAATCAAGACTATGTTGTAACATCTCGCTTTTTAATTTCAAGCGCAGAAAGTACCACATGTAGCCTATTTGCAGCAGCCGCAGTAACCTTAACTATTTCGCTCTCTTGAACGACTAGGGGTTGACTGAGCAATTCTGATGTTGCGTTGGCTGATATAGCTTTGGTCTTAAATAAGCTAAAAACAGCGTCATCTGTGTCTGTTATTGTTACAGTAATGGTATCAGCATTACCTGAATCTTCAGATACTAATATAGATTTAACGACAGCGGTTGTTGCTGTTGGGACCGTATAAAGGGTCGTTGCTGATGTGCTAGTTAAATCCTTCTTTTTATTTACAAATGTATTTGCCATTATGCTATATAGAAGTTTACCGCTTCTAATTCATCTTTTAAATCTTGTTGAAACGTTGTGTTTAATTTCTGTACAATACCATCTACATCTCTAACAAACGATTGTTGAAGTTGTTGATCGTATAATTCTCCAGGTTGCGTTAATGCCTGTACTATTTTAGCCAATGTCTCTAATCCTTCCTTCATTCGGTTTAACTGAATATTGATCAATCATTTTAAAATAATCCATCATAGCCATGTTAATATTTCTTTTTTGAACATCAGTTAATTGATTCCAAAAATCTTCATTTTGTTTTAATTGATGTAATACTGCCATTCTTTTTTGTAATTCTGGTAATCCAAGAGCGTCTGCACCAAGAGATGTTTTACCGGCGATAGCTTCTTGAACTGTAGTTTCTTGCTGCCCGTCTCCTTTACCTTCATGAAAAGTTTTATTTCTTTTCTGTTCTCCTGTCCAACCTATTGGATCTTTAGGATCAAACTGACGTCCGCTAATTCCTTTATCTATACTAGATCTTAAATTACTAATATTTAAAGTAGGAACAATATCTTTATCTAAAATTCCAGTTCTTTTTGCTAAACCTTCTAGTTGTTTTGCTCTTTTATATCCTGACCATGCCGTTCTCACAGGTTTAGGAAGAAAAGGCATCAACGCCATTTCTAAAATACCTTTACCTGCTGTTTTTAAATCACCTGTAATTCCCGAGCCTCTTTGTAATAATGCATTTGGATCTGTTCTAGGATCATAAGTTCGTTTTGGAAGGTCTGTAGGTTGATATACTATTTTTTGAATAGGATCTTCTCTATGTGGAATACCTCCAGTAATTGTCGTAGTCTCACGTGGTACAAATTCAGGTATTACATCTGCTCCACCGCCTCTTGTTATTGGTATATTCGGTTGTGAAATTACTCCTTGAATAGGACCTGGAATCATACCTTCGCCAGTTGTTATAGGTAATTCCGGTCCTTGTAATATTCCAGTTTTAAGAAGCTCTTCATTAGAAGGTATGTTTATTCTTGGTTCAACAATTACTGATCGAGTTGGAACAGGATCTGGATCTCTATGTGGACTTGGTGCAGGTGCTGGAGCTGGATCTCTATGTGGACTTGGTGCTGGGGCCGGTGCTGGTGCTGGTGCACTCCATCCTCCATGAGGACGACCTTCGCCGCCTCCGCCATTTCTACTGCCACCTGATGAGCTTGTTCCTGGAGATTTTCCACCAGGTCCTCCCCAAGCATATCTATATCTTAAACTTTTATCTATCATTATCTTCGTCCATCCGGTTGAATATCTAATCTGAAAGTCCCAAGCTTCCAGTGTTGGGTAATACTTGTATTATCTACTTTTAAAGCTATAGCACGTGCTCGTGCTCTTGTATCTATTTTTGTTGTATCCGAGTCTACACTAAAAGGTCCTAAAGAGGAACTAGCTTCTGTATCCGTTGGATAATTTTTTAAATTCAAAGTGACTCTTGCTGCTCCAGTTTGTTGTAAGAAGTCAGGAATTACTCTTCTAATTTTCATCATGAACTCACCATCACCCGCGAGTCCTCTTTGGTCTAAATCAAAATCACCTGACTGGATACTTGCTGTAATAGCTGTTGTATTTCCAGCTTTAATTTGATTGGATCCTGTTTCATGTTCATAGTAAGTCGTTACACCATCTGTATTACCAACAGTTGCATCGCTTGATGCACTAGAATCATATTCAGTTCCGTGCGGCTTGCCAAAAATATGAGAGTCAGACCACGAGGATCTTGCTAAAGAACTTGTTGTCCATATCGGTCTCTCTGTTGTTGAATCCATATAGTTATATGTCACTGACCTGTTGTTTGATGCTGCACCACTACCAGGATAGAACCATGTGACTTCACCAAATAGGTTATTTAATCCTGCATAGATATGATTTTTAGGAACCGTATTAATATCATCGTAAACATAATCTTCAACTAAACACGCTAAAGATTCTAGTTTACCAGTATATCTAAAGAAACCATTTTCAGACATCCAGTATGCAGATCCATCTACTTCTACCGCTGCATTCTTTCCAATTAATCCACAGTTCGTTCCAACTTGTTGGAATGAAAATACGAAAGGTGCTCCTACAAATCTCATAACGAATAAAGAAGTATCAGTCCAAATGTAAATTGCATCACGACCTCTGATCGCTGCTACAATTCTAGTTCCATCAGCTAGTCTTTGTGTACCTGCTGTGTTAGTTGCTGAAGGTGTATATGAAGTTGAGGCATCAATACTCTCTTGATCTGACCATCTAATGTACATGTCATCTTGTGTGGATGTTGTACCAATCGTTGTTTCTGTTCCAAAGAATACTAAGTGACGATCGGGTGTTGATACTAAAGTTTCTATTGCTGATGTAGGTGCATTAGCCACAATTGTTGCTCTTGTACCGGTTGCACCTGACGCATCTGAATCCCATTCAAAAGTTGCACCATCAACGATGGTTGCAATTAATTTATTTCCATAATTATCTAATGTCCATACTCCTGGAGCTGTAATAATATCTCCTGTTTGCGATGCACCCCATTTCGTATAGTCTGATGCATTTTTAACGGTTGCTCCATCCGAGTGTGCTGCTGCGGTTGTGTTATCTGATCCTCTTGTAAGTCCTCCTAAAGTTTCTGTACCTGAAGTATTGGATGTATAAGCAATACGCTCGTCGTCTATGACTACAGTACCGGTAGCAGGAAAGGATGCTGAGTCATCTAAAACAATACTTGTTGATGCGTTTGTTAGTGCTCCATCTAAAGTTGATTCTCCAACACCTAATTTAACTCCACTCCAAAGTCCTAATCCCCAACCGGCTGCTGATTCTTCAACGGCAGGTCCTATGGAATAGTAATGTCTTACTCTTATGCCTCCGGATGTGGTTGCTCCTGATCCGCTTTCCGCTGATCCCATCGTGACCGTAATCGTTGTTGTGGTTGGTACGGATGTGACCATGAAATTATAATCGTCAAAATCACCAGAGCTAAAATTAGAATCGGTGATAGCAGTAAAATTATCGAGAAGAATAATATCCCCAGCAGTAATTCCGTGAGCGCTCGCAAACGTGATCGTGACAGTTGTTGATCCATTGGTTGTTGTAAAGGCATTAGTTAAAGTTGTTGTAGCTTTGATAGGAGTTATATCATAAAAAGCACCTCCAGAATAGACATAGAGAAATCTATTTGTTCCTAAAGCAGCATATTTAATACCACTTGCATTAACAAAATGGTGTAATGCCGTATTTCTACCTGTAATTGTTTTGTCTCCTAATTGAGACCATCCCCCTATTTTTTCAGGAGATCCATATCTAAAACGCACATAATCGCCACTAACCCACTGCATTTCTCCACCAGTAGCTGTGACTTGTTTATTAAAACCAGGTGCAAAATTTAATTTCTGAAGCATACTAAAATCCGTATGCTATAATTATAACATATTTATATTGAGATCAACTACTTTGGAATACCTAATAAAGGTCTTTTATCGAACTTATTTTGAGTGCCGAAAGGGCCATCAATGTTGTTATAATGCAAGAAAACTTGGGCACAATGGTCACCTTCAAAGGGCTCTCTCCAGTGTTCAAGGTCGCAACCGCTGTAAACCAGCATATCTCCTGGTCCTAAATCTATAGAAATACCTTTAGGAGCATCAGGTTTAATGATCTGTTTCTCTTCATCAATAACTGTTTTTTGTCCTGTAGGATCTAAAAAGATAGCCCAGCGCTCTCCTCCTAAATGTAGCGTTGTTGAAATTTCACAGCTTGGTCTATCTCTATGTCTTTTTAAGATATCTCCTTTTTTATAAATTCTTGTATAGGTATAGCAAGGAATTAAATTCATTTCTGTATGCTGTTGCATAACAGGTAACACTTTCATCATCAATGTTTCCATAAAAAAATCACTATATTGTGCATAAGTATTAGGAATTTGTTTATCTTCCCACGTACCAAAGCCTGGTGTAAATTTTGAAATGTAATTAGTAGTCCTCATCCAAGATACAGCTTCTCGTTTAAGTAATAAATAATTATGAGCAAAATTAGCTAGCTCATAAGAGATAGCTTTTCTAATAATTATATATTTTTTATTTTTAAAACTCATCGTTGTAAAAAATTAAAAGATACAGATATTCGTATCTCATTACTTTGATTAGGTTTAACTTCATGCCATAGCCAACTTGGAAACATAATACATCTTCCTGCGACAGGTTGGTAATGTACTTCTCTCCAGAATTCAGGGGACAATTTTCCTTCTTTACGATTAGGCATTGTCATTTGAACTCCTGGTCTTGGATCGTATAACATTAAGTTCCCAGAATTTTTAGGAGCCTTAACCCAATAAACTCCTGAAAATAATGAGTTAGGATGAAGGTGAGGCCTATTATAACATTTAGCATAATTAACATTCGCCCACATATTACCACAAACAGGTTTCCTATTTAAATTTTCTTTTTTATAAATCTCTTCTTGCATATTAAAGAGTTCTGTTGTTAACGGATCATACTCTGTTTTTGTATTCATATCCGTTGCACTATGCCATCCACCTGCATTCGTTTTAGAAATGCCTTTATCTTGCTGACTCCATTGAATAATTTTAGGTTCTAAATATTTATTTAGCTGATCAGTATTAGGAATATCTTTAATATAGATCATTGTTGGAAAATGGTATTCAGTAATCATTTGAATGAAGGGCCTCCAAACCACATGACTAAAGATTTCCTGTCTCCTCGTGTCACAGGTTTAACTCGGTGCATTAACCAACTTGCAAAGAAAATAGCTTGTCCTTGTTTAAGTTTAGCTCTTTTGCCTTTACTCATAAATTCTAATTCTCCACCATCAAAGGTTGAAGGATCTGATAATAAAAGTGTCATCGATATTTTACGAACAGGAGGTTGATGTTTTCCGTGAATATCGTTATCCATATGCCAATCATAAAAACCACCTTCAAGATAGTGAGTAAATTGAGCTGGTTCTGTTAATCTCATTCCTTGAAAACCAAAATGATTATTATTAGCTTTAATCATTTGATTTTCAATTTGTTTATACATCTCCATCATATGTGAAAAAGGAATCCAACTAATCGTAGTTACTCTTTTTTTGGGATCATAACCTCCACCAGGTTTCTGACCCATTCCTACTGAAGCTTGTTCAGATTTTAAACTCATACCCTTATCAATAACCATTTGACATTGTTTAGGTGTAAAAATAGGTTCAATGGTTTCAACAATATAACTTTTCCAAACAGGTTCTGTAGGGTTCATCCGGCAGTCCTCGATGATACAGGATTATAATCAACATCCATATTGGCTGCAAGCGTACGTCTAACAGCATTAGGATTAGTATGAGGATAAACGCAATGCCTCACATCATAAGGAAAGATATAAAAATCTCGCTCATGAGCTGGAGGACTATAATCAGATTTAACAAATTGACCATTAACGGCTCCCAGAATTTGTAGTTTACCATTTAAAGGTGCATCTGGTCGTGCATGTTCAGGACCCATATCTTTAGGCATTTTTAACATCATAACCGATGAAAGTCCTGTAAAAATATTTCCTTGATGAATGTGCACAGGATTATATTCATTAGCTTTCATTTCATTAATCCATATAGAATTCATGTGAAGTTTATATTGATATATTTTATTAAATTCTAAATAATGTTTAAAAACACTTTCAAACCAATCTAAAGTATAAGGAGGAAGTAAATTATGAGGACTCATTTTGTCATTTCTAAAACCATTAAAATATAATGAATTTTCTTTTCTTATTTTACCTACTAATTGTTTGTGAGCATCAGGAAGATTTACAAAATTGGTTTCATAAATTCCATTAAGAGTATTAAAAATATCTAAAGGAACTTGATACTTGATAACAGTTTGTCCTAACCAAACAAAATTAAATTTAAGATTGTTGACCGTATTTGGGTGTCTCACTGATTGCTTTCTTTTCTTGATGACCCAGAGCTTTTCTTTCTTCTTCTATTCTTTCAATAGATTGAAGCTGACCTAAAACATTAAAGACTTCAGGTTGTGAAGAGCCTGGCGTTAACGTGTTCTTTCTATTCTTCATGATCTTTTTATATGATAATAATTGGTGAGCATCTACATTCTTATCATCAAAAGTACCATCATTATAAATCTTTTTAAAATTAGACCATTCTGTAACTTCTCTCATACGGTGAGCTGCCACCAATTGCATACCTGCTTTACTATAAGTTTTTTGATCTATTTCAACTTGAATCAATTCCTTTTTTAATGGATCTGTTTCTTCTTCTAATTCTTGTTGTTTCTGTTTAATTTCAATATCGTTTTTACGAGCATCAAAAGATAACTGCATCAAGTTTTCCATATGTGTATTTTGTTCTCGTACACATTGCCAATACTTAGCGGCATTGGTTGGATACTTGGCATCGTTCAATACAGAAAATTCCATCTCTGTTTTTGTTCTGAACATTTGTTTCTTTGTCCAGGTATCTCTGAGTTCGTTTGTTAATTCTTTAAATTTAGTAACCTGTGCAGGATCTAATATCTCATGAAGATGAGGTTCTTCTTTTACAATAAGTTCGTGTATGTTTCTTTTCTCTTTCATATAATGCTTTTATACTCTTTTTTTAAATCTTAGTCAAAATCTATATCAACAGCTTCTGCAGCTGATGTTGTACCTGTATATTCTTCAGTAATATTAGTATTTCCTGGACCTGGTTCAATAGTTCCTGCAAAACCTAAAGCTGCTGTTGTAGTACCACAACCTGAATATTCTCTTACTGCCGTATTTTTGGCTTTTTGTGTAGCCCAAGCAGTACCATCCCATTCTTCACAATATGCTCTATCTGTTCCATCAGATCCTCCATAAATTATGGCATCTTCAGCTGTAGTTCCTGCTCCAGCATGTGCTCTTCTAGCTTGAAGCAAATCTGAAACTTCAGTCCAACTTGTACCATCGTAAGTTTCTGTTTTTCCTGTATTTGGATAGCCTCCAGAAACTATTGCACTAGTTTGAATACCACTTCCAAATAAATTTTTTCTTGCTGTATTTAAATCGTTTCCTTCTGTCCATGATGTTCCATCATACTCTTCAGAATCAGCCGTTTCAGGATCTCCTCCTGCAACTAAGCATGCTGTCTGTGTTCCTGCTCCAGGATGTTGTGCTCTTCCTGTATTTAAATCGTTTCCTTCCGCCCAGTTTGTTCCATCAAATTCTTCACTATTATCAATTGAGCCTGTATTTTCTATATATCCTCCAGCAACTATTCCTGCTGCTTGAGTACCCGCACTAAAATGAATCCAACCTCTAGCCGTATTTAAATCATTAACTTCTGACCAAGCAGATCCATCGTATTGTTCACATTCAGCATCTGCAGCATTTCCTGCTCCAGAACCGCCTGTACACATTGCTGCTGTAGCTGTTCCACCACCTGCTACACCTTTACGAGTTGTATTTAAATTTCCACCTGAAGCCCATGATGCAGGGGTATAGGTTAAAATTGATTTTTGAAATTCTTCACATATAGCAGTTACTGCTGTTCCAGTATAACCACCTGCTTGCAATGCAGCACTTATAGTTCCATTTCCACATCCCTGCATAGAAAGTTTGGCTGTATTCATATCTGTTGTTTCAGTCCATGAACTACCATCATAAGTTTCTGTTTCATCAACTGCAGCGGATGTTTCTCCACCAAAAGCTACAGCAGCCGTTGAAATTCCCGCTGAACCTAATTGTGCTCGTCCTGTATTAATATCTCCTACTTCTGTCCAAGAGGTTCCATTCCATACTTCAACATTAGCTAAATTAGGAGGATTTCCTCCTATTGCTAAAGCTGCAGTACCAGTTCCTGTACCTGCTAATTCTCTTCGTGCTGTGTTTAAATCTCCGACTTCTGTCCAGCTCGAACCATCATAGGTTTCTGCTAAAGCTCTAAGGGGAGTATAACCACCAAAAGCAATAGCGGCTGTAGTTGTACCTCCAGCACCTAATTGACCTCTAGCTGTATTTAAATCTCCAACTTCCGTCCAACTTGAACCATCATAGGTTTCAGCAACATCTACTGCAGGATATCCTCCTACAACAATTGCAGCAGTTGTAGTTCCATCTCCTGCTAAATTACCTCTTGCTGTATTTAAATCTGCCTGTTCACTAAATCCACTTCCATTATATTCTTCAGTTTTCCCTGAAGCACCAGGTTCTCCACCACCAGCTGCTAAGGCAGCGGTTTGAGTTCCAATACCAGCTAAAGTCTGTCTTGCAGTACCTAAAGGTGCAGTCGTAGCCCATGTATCATAAGATAGAAAAGCTCGAATCTTTCCTGAAGTTGAGTTATACCAAAGTTGTCCTGCTTGAGATGTTGCTACGGAAGATGGATAGTCCGAGTCAACCCAAGGAATAGAGGTTCCTTTTATTTCTCTATACGTTGCCATTTAATTCCTTTATGGAAGAGTTATGTTTTGTGGTCTGCCATTTGATAAAGCTTTTGCTTCATCAGATAAAGCATCCCATGCATTTTGAGCATTTGTAACTTCTGTGTTTACAATAGTTTGTGCTTCTGATTTCGTTTTAGAAACACCATTGTTTCTTGCAACCCAATGTCTTGATTCAACACAATCTGTTGCAACCCATACATTACCAGGATTACCACTAATCCAGAATCTTCGGCTATCATCATGAGTGATGAAACCTTTTCCAGTATTCGTTGCTACACAGTAATTGAATATATCATTTGCCATATTACTCCTCCTTTTTCTTTTTATATTTGTTTATAATCCATTTGTCTAGTCTGCTATTGTCTTAATGTTTTGTCCAATTGTCCATTCTTCAGTTGCAGCTGAAAGTCCTTCCCCACCTGCACAAACTGCTGAAGAAGCAGTTCCTAAATGTCCCATTGCAGCTCTAGCTGTAGAAAGATCTGCTACCTCTGTCCATGTAGCTCCATCCCAAGATTCTGTTTCAGCATCATTAGTACCTGGTGGGTGTGCTTCACCGCCAAAAACTAATGCTGAAGAACTTGTTCTGGAAAAACTAGAAGAACCTACTTGCCTTCTTCCTGTATTCATATCTCCGACTTCAGTCCAAGAAGAACCATCATAAGATTCTGTTATTGCTTGAGGAGAACCATCCCCAGCAAAAGCTAATGCAGATGTTGTAATACCTACAGCTCCATGTCTAGCTCGGGCTGTATTTACATCTCCACCATCTGTCCAGCTAGAACCATCCCATTCATAGGATTCGGCAACATTTGCAGTTACATATCCTGCGATATACAAACCTGCAGTGGATGTTCCTACAGCTGCTCCATTAAAAGTAGCTGTTGGAAGATTTGTAGTTTCTGTCCAAGAGCTACCATCAAAAGATTCCATATTAGCTGTACCAGGATCTCTGCCACCAACCATATAACAAGCTTCCGATGATGTTCCAAAACCACGTAAAGCATATTTTGTTTCATTTAAGTCCCCAACTTCTGACCATGATGAACCATTATATTCTTCAACAATATCTTGTTCTCCAGTCGTTTCACCACCTGCAACAAGTCCAGCATTATAAGTTCCTGCACTTCCTGCAAATTGTCTAGCTGTATTCATATTGCCACCTGATGCCCATGCACCAGCAGTAAGGGTAGATGTCCAATTCCATTCTTCGGTCAAAGCAGAAACAGAAGCAGGATCTCCTATTCTACCTCCAAAAGCTACAGCTGAACTTCCGCTAGCCCCAGCTCCACCTATATAGGCTCTGGCTGAATTTACGTTGTTTGTTTCTGTCCAACTTGTACCATCAAAATGTTCCGAATTTGCACTATAAGGAGGTACATCACCACTTCCTAGTATAGCATCAGTTTGAGTTCCAGCTTCGGCTCCTCCATATCTTGCTGTGTTTAAGTTATTAACTTCAGTCCATGAAGTACCATCAAATAATTCTGTACTATTTAATACAGGAGGATTTGCTGTTCCTCCAAAACAGGCTGCAGCTGTTGTAATTCCAACCGCATTACTATCAAAACGTGCGGTATTTAAATCTCCTATTTCTGTCCAAGAAGAACCATCGTATTGTTCAACATTTGCTATGGTTGGAGGATCAACTCTTCCACCAATAGCCAGTGCAGCGGTTGTTGTTCCACAACACGGGTGTTGTTTTCTTACTTGATTTAAATCATTAACTTCAGACCACGAAGAACCATCCCATTTTTCAGTAGGATTTTGACCTGCAGTAGATGGATCACCAGTTTGTCCACCAACACATACGGCTGCAGTTTGAGTACCTGCTCCACCTACTCCTGATCGAGCTGTATTTAAATCCCCTGCTTCAGTCCAACTTGTTCCATCATAACTTTCATTAAGAGCTGAATTATCAGATATATATCCACCAAAACCAAGACCTGCTGGAACTGTGCCAGCGCCAGCATGGTGATATCTTGCTGTATTCATAGCATTTCCAGTTGCCCAAGTTCCAGCTACTTTAACAATCGTCTTAAAATCTGAAGACGTGGTATTAAACCAAATTTCTCCTTGAGATGCGGCATTGTCTCGATCTGATGCTAAATTTGGAATTTTAAATCCTTTTATTTCTTTGTAATATGCCATTATGTTGTATCCCAATTACTTGCGGTTGCTGCTTTAGTCCATTCTTCTGTAGCTGTCAAATCTGTTCCTGATCCATCACCACCACCACCAAATAAAGTTGCAGTAGATGTTCCACCTGATACACCGCCAAATCTACCAGTTGACAAATCGGCTGTTTCTGCCCAATTTGTACCATCAAATTCTTCTGTAACAGTAAGAGTATTAGCACCACCCATAGCTAAACCCGCAGTTGTCGTACCTGCTCCTATTAGATATTGTCTAGCTGTATTTAAATTATTACCTGCGGTCCAACTTGTACCATCATAAGTTTCTGTAGCAGCTGTAGTTGGGGGACCACCTCCACCACAAAGTGCTGCAGTTTGGGATCCAAAACCTGCTGTACCATATCTACTTGTGTTTAAATTATTTTGTTCTGCCCAAGAACTACCATTATATTCTTCAGTATGACCAGAAACACCGAAAATTAATCCCGCCGTTTGTGATCCTGCTCCTGCTAATCCTTCTCGTGAATTCTGTAAATTATCACCTTCAGCCCAATTTGTACCATCAAATTCTTCAGATGCATCTGTAGCAGGTGCAACATAACCACCTCCATATAAAGCAGCTGTTTGTGATCCACAACCTCCTCCAGCGCTTCGTCCAGTATTTAAATCTCCAACTTCAGTCCAACTAGAACCATCATATTTTTCTGTTTGTTGTTTAGGAGATACTGTTCCTCCAAAACCCATTGCTGCTGTTTGTGTTCCTTGTCCAGCCATTCCATGAAAACCTCGTGCGGTATTCATGTTTCCACCTGATGCCCAAGCACCAACTTGCTTAGCACCTCTTAATTTTCCAAGAGTAGAATTATACCAAACATCTCCAGCAGTAATATTACTAGGATCACTAGATACTGTCTGGATATAAAGACCTTTAATCTCTTTATAATCAGCCATTTATTATTTCTCCGTTAAGAGCCAACCGTGAGTACTGTCAACGTAAACTAAAGTAAAGGCCGCTCTTTCTGTTGCTACAGTTAAATCTGCAGCAGAACCCATAATCGGTTGCGAATTTCTTCCTATCGTAATATTGTTTGAATCTGCTGTTCCTGCATAATCAATAACGGTACAAGTATCTCCAAGTGAAGGAGAAGAAGGTAATGTCATTGTAATCGCAGCTGAACTTGTATTTACAAAATAACCTCTTCCAGAAACCATTGTTGTATTACTTGTAATAATGGATTGCCATGAAGTACCACCTGGATTGTATGTTTTTAAATCTGATGCAGGGATCGTCTTCATTGATCCACCATCGTTTACAACGATACCATCCGCGTCTGCGAGTGTTATCGAACTACCAACAGATGTGCCACCATCTAATAAATTTAATTCTGTTGCTGTTGCAGTAACTGCTGTGCCTGCGTATGCAAACTTACCAGCTGATGATACATTGAATGTTGCATTGTCTTCAATTCTTGCAACTTCAGTTCCATCTCTTTGTTGAAATATAATATCTTTAGCATCAACAATTGGTTTAAATACAATATCACTTGATGAATTAACAATTGAAAAAATGTGAGTACCACCTGCTTTAAATTGAAAATCATTTCCTGCTGCATCTAATATAATATCTGCCGCAGCATCAACTGTTAAGTTATTTGCAGATATAGTTAAATCTGTTCCATCACCTTCGATTTTTTCTGAAGCTCCACCAAATTGAATTCCAACACTATTTGGAATAACAACATCAGTAGTCGCTGTAAGATTAATGGCTCCTCCTGAAGTAACTGTTAAGTCTGTACTATCCCCTTCAATTTTTTCACCACTACCAAATGTGATTCCAACGTTTGCTGGAATAACTACATCAGTTGTAGCTGTTAAATTAAGAGCTCCTCCAGAAGTGACTGTTAGATCTGTACTGTCTCCTTCAATTTTTTCACCACTACCAAAAGTTATTCCTACATTTGCTGGAATAACAACATCCGCTACTGCCGTTAGATTAATATTATTTCCTGCAATTGTTAAATCAGTTCCGTCCCCTTCAATTTTTTCTCCATCATTACCAAAAGTTAAACCAATATCAGATCCGATGTTTATGTCTCCACCTGAACCTACTGTAAAAGAAATATCAGTACCATCTCCTGAAATATATTCTTCAGCAGCACCAATCATTAATTTTTTGCCTGATGCTAATAAGAAAGCTGAAACATCACCATCAAATCTTGCTACTTCAGTTGCTGATCCACCATCATTAACTTTGAAAATTATATCTTTGTTAGAAACTTTTGATTCTACAATAACATCGCTAGATGAATTATGAACACGAAGCATTTCTGTGCCATCATCTTCATAAACAATTCCACTTGAAGCTGTACCAGCATCAAGAGTAATACCACCTGCTGATTCTAAATTAATTGAATCAACTGCTGTACCATCTGATACGACATCTAAATCTCCGTCTGCATTAGAAGCTACATAAAGCCCTGTATCTCTTAATTGAAGTTTACCAGCACCACCTAATAATACATCGGTACCATCAAACGTTAAGTTTGCTTCTGCATCTAATTCTGTTGTTGTAGCACCAACGGTTACTAATTCATTCGCTGTTGCATTATTTAATGCTGTAATTGTTCCTGATACTGTAGTCCAATCTAAATTTCCTGATCCATCTGTTTTTAATAATTGACCATCAGATCCATCAGCTGCTGGTAATTCCCATGCTGTGCCACCAGAAGCAATTGTTAATGCTGATCCTGAAGATGAAATATATTCACCGCCAGCTGCATCATATAAATATAATTTTGCTGCTCCGGCTAATACAAGATCGTCCGTGGACTCGTCCCAAAGCATGTAAGCTCCAGAAGTTGCACCAAAAAATTTTACATCGTGTCCTGTGTCATCAACACCAACTGTTACTGTACTATCTATTTGAACAGCACCATCAATATCAACAGCATCTAAATTGGCTGTACCATCAACATCAATATCGCCAGCAAGATCAATTCCTGCTGCACCGGCTAGGACTAAATCATCTGCCGATGTATCCCACAACATGTAAGCACTTGCTGTATCTCCAAAGAATTTTACATCATACCCTTGATCATCTGCGCCAACTGTGAATGTTGCATCTAATTGTACAGCGCCATCAATATCAACAGCGTCTAAATTTGTTGTTCCATCTATGTCTGCATTACCAGAAATATCTAAAGTAGCTGCATCCAGCTCACCTGATAAAGTGATATTAGTGGCACCCGTAATGGCACCATCCATTGCAATAGCTCCGTTAATATCTATTGTTGTTGCAGCAATTTGTATTTCTGTGTCTGCTACTAAATCTAATTGACCATCTGTAGATGAATTAATATATAAACCAGTATCTCTAAAAAGAAGTTTATTTGTTGAGTTTAAAGTTAGTCCTGTACCATCTGTATGAGTTAAAGTCGTATCTGAATCTGCACCAAAACTTAATACAGCAGAATCACTTAAGAGTTTAACATCATCACCGAATACAGCATCTTTTGCTATAGATAATCCACCATCCGTTTGTAATGAACCATCCGTTGTAGAAGTTGCTTCAGTAGTATCGTCTGTTTTTACAATACCACTCGCTGTGATTGTAGTAGCTGTTAAAGCTTGTGCAGCAATTGTGCTACCAGCTTGCGCTGTAAAAGTATTTGCTGTAAATTGAAAATCATCGGCTCCAGCTATTCTAATATCTATTTGGTCATCGGTATCTGCTGTAATATCTGTATCCGCATCAGCATCTAAAGTTAATGTTGCACCATTTAAGTCAACGGCACCAACACCACCAATATTTGAATCAACTAAATTTGGATTAGAGGCATGATCGGCAGCAGCATAAATAAGCTTTGTTCCTTTGTCAGAAGCTCCCCAAGTAACACTATCTCCTGATCCAGAAACATATTTAAACTGAACTGTGTAAGCACCTGATGTGCCATTTTTAATAACGTATAACTGTTGAACATCTAAAGGAATAGTTACAATTTGATTACCTGTGATTGTTCCAGTAAATTCTATAACTCTGTGTGCAAGAACCGCACCTGTTGATCCGTCAGAAACTGATAATGTTGTTGTTTGAGCTGAACCTGCTATAGACTGTGCAGTATAACCACCAGAAATTTGTTCTATAATTTGTAAATTGGTATTGGTAGTTGTACCCCATGTTCCGGCATTTTCGCCGGTTGTCATCAACTCTGTACCAAGACCTGTATAACTTGATGCCATATTTTAATCCTATGCGCTTCCTACAAATACCTCTACATCACAAGAATCAGTATCTGCGGTTGCTGTGATATCGACTAAATCGTTTAATGATACTGTAATTGCAGAACCAGCTGCATGCATAGTATCTTTAACTCCACCACTATTATCACCAGGATAAATGAACGAGTGGCCAGCGTCTACCTTCATACAAAACTCTGTACTGTCTTCATCTCTAAATGTTAATGTAATGTGATTTGTTGAATCTAAATTTGTAATTCTAATGTATCTAACATCATCTTCGTCAAACTGACCTGCTAGATAACTTTTTGATAAATCTGTTGAAGAAGCTGTAGCAAACCCTAACAGTCCAGTTTCTGTTGTTGAAATCGTAACGATTCTTTTAACAATTTCATCAACACTAGAAATATCTAATGATCGCTCACTATTATAGCTGTTATTGTTTAGTGTGATTTCTTCTATTACTTTTACTGTTAGTGTTGCCATATTTTAATCCTTACGGTGTCTGAGCCGGAACGGGTATACGAGGTTCATTATCCGTATAATCGTCACGTCTTCTTCGACCTAATTGTTCAGCGCCAAACTTCTGTATTTCGGTTTGGTACTTCTTTTCGTACAGTTGTAGCATATCCATTGGGCCTTTTAAATAGCTAAATGCTTCTACCAAGCATGCATACAAAAGTCCATTGCCAAAATTTAAACTTAAATAAGTTGTCGTATTTGCTGAGCTTAATCCCAGAGGCCTTGCATTATAATGTAGTTTATACATAAAACCTGATGAAGGAGTGGGTACAATAGTAATTTTTCCTGAAGTTGTTGCTCCAGCTCCTGTTGCTCCGCCTCCAGACATCGCATAATATTTAGGTGTTCCGGTTGTTGTTTCAGCCGCATCGTACTCTCTTAAATAACTAATATCTTTTTTAATCAGCCAACTATTAGCTCCCGTAGCAGCCGTTGTTGAAGTATAAACTTGAATGCCTCTGACAAATAAAGTTCCAGCAGGAGCATGAACACTATCATTAGAAGCAACTAAATTACCTATTACTTCTCTTCTATCTGCATCAACTGGAATATCTCTTTGTATTCTTAATTCTGAATTATCAATAAATTGATCAGTAATCGTGCTTGATAATACAGAAGTTCCAACTTCAGTATAATTTTGTATTGCTGTTGTAAGTGTTGAGTATGTAAATCCTGCCATATTACGCTGTTATAGTTGCTGGTCCAGCCGAACAACTATTGCCTCCTCCTGATACTCCTCCACTTGTAGCAGTGTTAGTGTCCACAGTAAAGTGATAGTAATCATCTGTATTTGTAATATCGCCAGCGGAATCTCTTTTACCAACTGTAATCGAGTAGCCAGCAGCTTTTGCTACATTAGAACCACTGATACCATCAAAGTCTGTTGGGTTTTGATATGAGTCAGAATCAGAACTTGTCCAAATAGGTCCTCTAAATCTAACTGTGTCACTTGTTGATCTTCCATGACTTTTTTCATAAACATTTATAATTCCAGAACTAGCAGCTATAGTTTCAAAAGGATTTGGATCTAACATTCGAGATACTTCATTTTCTTCTCTTGCAGGTCTAGCATTAGCCAAACCGTGTCCATCTCCAGAATAATGTCTTGTTTCTAATTGAGGATGTTTTGCTTCAAATTCAGATTGATGAACTAACATACCATTCCATTCTTTAACCATTTCAGAATATGGAAATTCCATCCCTGATCGGTCTGAAATAGCTTTTGAATATTTTCCTTTTGCAAATGGCATAATTAACCTGCTGGGTAATAAGATGCTGGTGTTATATAAGTGCTTGTAGAAGATCCATCTTCCGCCAAAGCTCTTTTTAATTCATCTTCGTATAATAATTTTAATTCTTGCACTCTTTGTGGTGCATATTTTTGTGCTAAATAAAATGCTAATCCTGAAGCCATACAAGGAACAAATCTGTAAGGAACATCAGTTGCATCAGTATAAGTTGCATCAGCATCTTGAATTCTTTTTACAAAATAAATGTGCATGTCTTTTGATGCTGCTGTTGAATCAGGTGTTGGGTAAACAGTAACTGTTGTTTTGTCTATAAATCTTTGAACAAAATACCTAGAAGGAGTTCCTTTAGATAATTTATTAGCTAACCCAGAATAGGTTGCTCTGTCTGTTTTTGTAAGAGCTGAATCAGCTTGAGTTGTTTCAGTTCTTCCAGTTCTATAAGTTGCTTCAAGAATATCAGCTACACCATAAGTTGAAGATCCACTTGTCCCACCATTTGTGGTAGAGGAAGTTCCATCTCCTGATGCTCTGTAAAAAGTGTATTCAGCTTGTCCTTCAACAAGATCAATATTAGTGTCGCCTACTTCCCAGTAGTGCAAACCTCTATTGCCCCATTCTTGAAATAATATATTTAAAGAACGTCTTGCTGTTTTTAATTGATATCCCGAAACAGATTGTAAGCCAATTCGCTCATAAGCTTCTTCAATGATTTCATCAACAGCAAATGTTTTGTCGAACGTTACTGTTCCGGAAGTAGTATTAGCCATTTGCTACCTCCTAGTACGATTTAGTTAACTCTAATACAATCGTATACGCATCATTATTTGTATGATGTAAAGTTGTTAAAGCCACATCTCCATCAACGCCGGTAGCTTCTGTATTTTTTAAACCACCAAAAGATCTAAAATCAAAATGTCCATTGGTAGGTTCTAAAGCTACAC